>JGI20283J13201_100192_pt1 | contig 33557 bp, 37 predicted proteins | sample Plalitdecfosmids_FD_13201 | JGI IMG/M metagenome (IMG submission 13201)
AAACCTTAAAAGCTTTAAAAGCCTTATATATTCTTTTTTTTCTTATAAAACTTAAAACCTTAGAGGCTATTTAAGTTGCTGATTTATATTAATTTTATTGTTCAAACATGAGAGCTTAGTACGTGAAACATGAGAGCTTAGTACGTTAGCCATGAGAGCTTAGTACGTTAGCCATGAGGGTTTAGTTCGTTAAACATGAGAGCTTAGTACGTTAAACATGAGAGCTTAGTACGTGAAACATGAGAGCTTAGTACGTACTATCAACAGGTTGAACTGCTGATCTTCGGATGCACGCCATATTCGTGCGCGCGGAGCAGATCGGAGAACAGCTTCAGGTTCAGCTCGTTGTCCTCGACAACGAGCACCCTTTTTGCCACGCGCGATCCATCGGGGTTCATGTGATGACGAGTAGAGAATGGCACGAGCCGATACAATGAAGGACGTTCCCGCTCGGCACGATAGCGCGAGCGCGCTGGCGCTTCGGGCGCTCGTCTGGACCCTGGAGGAGCCGGAGCGCGCCAGCAGGCTGCTGGACGTGACCGGGCTGGATCCGGCGGACCTGCGCGCCCGGGCGGCGGAACCCGCTGTTCTGGCGGCGACGCTCGGCTTTCTCGAATCGCATGAGCCGGACCTCGTCGCCTGCGCCTTCGCTCTCGATACGAGGCCGGAGGCGCTGGTGCGCGCGCGCGCGGAGCTTGAGGCGTGAGGCCGCTGCTCATTACCGACTGCGACGAGGTGCTGCTCCACATGGTGCGGCATTTCGGAGCATGGCTGGACGAGGCGCATGCCATCGAATTCCGCATGGGTGCCGGCGACTGGTCGGATCGGATGCGACGTCGGGATGGCGGCACGCCGCTTTCCACAGAGGAGATGTGGGGCAAGCTGGGCGAGTTCTTCCCGGCCGAGATGACGCGCCAGACGCTGGTGCCGCACGCGCGAGAGGCGCTGGCGGCGATCGCCGAACTGGCTGACATCGTCGTGCTGACCAATCTGGAGGATCAGTGTCGGCAACCGCGCATGGAGCAGCTGGCCGCCTTCGGCATCCGTCACCGCGTCGAGTGTAACCAGGGCGGCAAGGGTCCCCCGGTCGCGCGGCTCGTCGCCGAGCATGGAAACCCGGTAACGGTGTTCGTCGACGATCTGCCGGTCCACCACGAATCGGTGGCGCGGCACGCGCCGGGCGTTCACCGGCTGCACATGGTTTCCGAACCCGAACTCGCTCCGCACATGCCGATGGCGCCCCATGCGCATGCGCGCATCGACGACTGGCGCCAGGCGCAGGCCTGGATTTCGGAACGGTTCGCTGCGGGGATGCCCGCCGCTCAGGAGGAACTCGCATGACGGATCGTGTCGATCGTGCTCTGGCGGAACTGGGCCTCACGCTGCCCCAGGCGGCGGCGCCGATCGCCGCCTATGTGCCCGTCGTGGAGGCGAAAGGCATGCTCCATGTGTCGGGACAATTGCCATTCCTCGACGGCACGTTGGTCACCGGGCGGCTGGGCGAGGATCTGACGCTGGAGGAGGGCCAGCGGGCGGCACAGGCGTGCGGGCTGATGGTCGTGGCGCAGCTCAAGACCTATCTGGGCGATCTGTCGCGCATCGAGCGTATCGTGAAGCTGGGTGTGTTCATCAACTCCGCCGCCGGCTTTACCGATCAGCCGAAGGTCGCGAACGGGGCATCGGAGCTGATGGTGGCCTTGTTCGGCGACGCGGGACGGCATGCGCGCTCGGCGGTGGGCGTGCCGGCGTTGCCGCTGGGCGCGGCCGTGGAGGTCGATGCGATCGTTGCGCTTGCCGGCTAGACGCCTATCTCGCGAGCGATGACCTCCGTCACCGCTCGCCTGGCCGACGGCGTCGCATCCATCCCGGCCGAGGATTGGGATGCATGCGCCGGCACCGCCAACCCGTTCGTCGGGCATGCCTTTCTTTCCGCACTGGAAGAGTCGGCCAGCGTCGGCGCGCGATCGGGCTGGCAGCCGTTGCCGATCCTGGTCGATGGCGGGGACGGAAAGCCGGCTGCGATCGCGCCCGCCTTCGTGAAGAGCCACAGCCAGGGCGAATATGTCTTCGACCATGCCTGGGCGGACGCCTGGACCCGGGCAGGCGGCAATTATTATCCCAAGCTCCAGATCGCTTCGCCATTCTCGCCGGTGCCAGGGCCGCGGTTGCTGCTGCGCGACGACTCTCTCGCCCCCGCGCTGCTGGCGGCGGTGCAGGCCGTGGTCGACCAGAACGACCTGTCCTCGGCCCATGCGACCTTCGTCTCGCCCGATCAGGCGCCGCTGTTCGAGGCGGCCGGATGGCTGATCCGGGAGGGCGTCCAGTTCCACTGGACCAACCAGGGCTATGCGAGCTTCGACGACTTCCTGGCCGCGCTCGCCAGTCGCAAGCGCAAGGCGATCCGCAAGGAACGCGCCGCAGCGGTCGATGGGCTGACGATCCGTCATCTGGCCGGCAATGCGATCGAGCCGCGGCACTGGGACGCCTTCTGGCGCTTCTACCAGGACACCGGCAGCCGCAAATGGGGGCGGCCGTATCTGAACCGCGGTTTCTTCCCGCGACTGGGGGAGATGCTGGGGGAAAAGGTGCTGCTGATCCTGGCAGAGCGCGACGGCATACCCATCGCCGGCGCGCTGAACCTGATCGGTGCGGACACGCTCTATGGCCGCTATTGGGGTGCGACGGAGGAGGTCCCGTTCCTCCATTTCGAGCTCTGCTATTATCAGGCGATCGACGCCGCCATCGCCCGCGGGCTCAGGACGGTGGAGGCGGGGGCGCAGGGTGAGCACAAGCTGGCGCGTGGCTATGCGCCGGTGCCGACCTTCTCGGCTCATTACATCCCGGACCCGGGATTTCGCTCCGCGATTGCCGATTTCCTGCGCCGCGAGCGTGACGCGGTCGCAGCGGAGCGCGACTATCTGGGCGAGATGATGCCGTTCCGCAGGACGAACGGCGATACCCGATCGTCCACCCGGTAGAGAACGTCGTGGCCGCTGCGCCAGATGGGTGTCAGCCCGTCGGCGAGCGCGGGATCATGGGGCGGCGGGTTGAGCATCCAGACATAGTCGAACGCATTACGTGGGAAGGCGGCGAGCGCCCAAGACACCGGACGCCACCATTCGCCCCGGCAGCGCCGGTTGGTCACGATCTCCGACGGATCGTGCGCGAAGCCGCCAGCGGCGGCATAGCGCACGGTCATCAACTGCCCGCCCGCCATCGACCATTGATCGTTGGTATAGGCCAGCTTTCGCTCCAGAAGCAGCGCCGGCACATGCTCCAGCCGCGAATAGGCCCAGTCGTCCTGGCAGCGCCGGCCGACGAAGCTGACCACGCGCGCACCGCGCGGCAGGTGATCGAGCGCGGTCAGGACACGGTCATACTCGCGGTCGTAGAGCCAGAAACTCCAGGTGGTGGTCGCGATCCGGGCGCCGTAGAGCGCGAGGCCGGCGGCCGCAAAGGTCGCAGCGCCGCGGAACGACAGTCCGTGCTTCGGCCGGAGCGCGATCATCGCGATCGCCAGCATGAACGGCGCCAGCCGCATGTCGGCATAGGCCGAACCGAACACGATCCGCGGCAGGAGGACGAATACCGCGAGAAGGAACAGGGCGGACAGGCCGAGCTGGCGCGAATATTCGATCCTCTCGTCGCGCACGCCTTTGAACAGGATCAGGAACAGGATGGTGGCAGATGCCATGTCCCACGCCATCCATCGATCGCGCAGCACCATCATCAGATAGTTGATCTTCTGGCGCCAGTTGAACCAGTCCTGGGTCTGACCGGTGACATGGTCGCCCGAGCGCCAGAAGATCATCAACGCCATCGGCAGCGCGAGCGGCAGGCAGCCGAGGCCGGCGCGCACCCATGCCTCGAACCAGTGGTGCAGGCCCGATCCGCGTCGGCGATCGTGCTGGCGGATCATCTCGGACGAGAAGGCGAGTACGCCCAGCGCCCCCCAGCCGAAGGTATGGCACAGCCATAGCAGGCAGGAGATCGGTACGAAGAGGATCGTGCGCAGCCGCAACTGTTCCAGCCGCGCCATCCGCAACCACAGAGCGAACAAGTTCAGCGCCAGCGCCATCGACAGTGCGAAGTTCACGAAGCCGAAGTGGAAGGGGTAGCTGTAGGCTAGCGGCAGCGCGAACAGCGCCGTCGGCGGGATGCGGCCGTGCACCTCGCGCGCGATCCACAACAGCCCGCTGACCGTGAGCGGCGGGATGGCGAGCACGATGAGCTTGACCGCGAGCTCCAGCCCCACGAGCCGCTCCAGCGGCACGACGAGGAGGTCGACGCCCAGGTTGCCGATGAGCTGCCAGCGAAAGTCGTACCATTCGGCAAGCCCGGGATTGGCCCCGAAGGCGAGCTGCACGCGGTAACGACCCATGTGTCCCGGCAGGTCGACGAGGGGCGGGATCTCGGGCCACAGCAACGGAACGACCGCAAGCACCGCGGCCACCACGACGAAGGTGCGGGTCTGCCACCAATGCAGTCGTGCGGGATGTCCGGGCAGCGCCATCGCCCGAGGTCCTAGAAGAAGTCTAGACGATGCGGAAGCCGGATGCGGCTCAGGCGGCGGGGCGATTGATGCGGTAGAGAAGGCTGCCGTCCCGCCGGGCGATCGGGGTGGTTCCGGCCGGACGGGGCGCGTTTGCGGCGCGCGGCATCAGCCACAGATAGTCGAAGCGCGAGCGGGGCAGATCGGCGAAGGCCTCGGTCGTCGTCCGCTTGCGCGTACCTTTGTAGCATGGCGGCCCATAGACGAGCTGAGACGGATCGGTCGCGAAATTGTCGCCCACCGCCGCCGACAGCGACACCAGCGCGTCGGGACCCATCGCGAACTGGTCGTTGCTGAACGCGGCCCGCCGAGCGACCGCCATGCTCGGCAGGTGGCTCAGCCGGAACTGTGCCCAGCCGGGCGTGCAATCCATCTCGACCAGCGCAGCGACCCGGCTGCCGCGAGGCAGGCGGTCCAGGACGGCGAGCCGACGGTTCCAGTCGCTCCCCGCATCCCAAAGGCTGATCGTGGTCGCCGCGGTACGCAGGCCGAAGAAGGCCAGCCCGGCCCAGGCCAGCGCGGTTCGGTGCCGCGGCATCATCGCCGGGCTCGGTGACACCGCGAGCAGCGCCGCGATCAACAGATAGGGTGCGATCCGCATGTCGGCATACGCATCCATGAACGGCATGATCACAAAAGCGGCGAGCAGCAGCCCCGCACCTGTTGACAGCATGCGCGCGGGTACGAACTGGCGAGATCGAAAGCCTGCGTAGATTAGCAACACGATCACCGTTACCGAAGCGCAGTCGAAGAATTTCCACCGGTCTCGTAGGGCCATGATGAGCCAGCCGGGCTTCAGCCACAACGTGGTCGCGTAATCGCCGGCGCGGGCCGCACCACCGGGTCGCCACGCCATAAACGCGAGCAGCGGCGGTGCGAGCGGCAGGCAGTCGATGCCGGCACGCGCCGCTGCGCGCGGCCAGGCAAGCCCCTGCTCGCGCCGGCGTGCCGTCTCCACTCCCCAGGCCAGGACGGCGAGGATCGCCCAGCCGAACAGATGGGCTGCCCACAGGATGACAGACAGTGGCACGAACAAGGCGCAGCGCAGCGACAGATGGCCGTTCCGGCCGAGCCGCATCCACAGCGCCAGTCCATTGAGCGCAAGGGCGGCGGACAGGGTGAAGTTCACGAAGCCGAACTGGAACGCATAATTATAGGCGAGCGGGAGAGCGAACAGCGCGGTCGGCTGCACCCGGCCGTGTGCTTCGCGCGAGACCCAGAGCATGCCCCCCACCGCCAGCATCGGCGTGGCCAGGACCACTAGCTTGACCGCGGGTTCGAGCCCCAGCACCGGCGCGAGTGCGGCGACGAGCAGGTCGACACCGAGATTGCCGACCGGTCGCCAGGTAAAGCTGTACCAGCGTGACAGGACGTCCGCATCGGTGCCGAGCATCACGCGATATTGGGCTATGTGGCCGGGCAGGTCGGTGAGCGGCGGAACGTCCGGCGCGAGAAGCGGCACGGCGGACAGGAGCGCGGCCAACGCGGCGAAGCGGTGTGTCTGCCACCAGGCCGCGCACGAAGCGGGCCTGTTCCGGACGCGAACGGCGGCCGGCGTCGTCACGGAGCGACGTGGTACAGCAGCCCGCCGGGCGGCATGCCGGGGACCGGCACCAGCCATGAAGGCGCTTGACCGCGCTCGATCTGACGGATCAGACTTGCCGGCTTCGGCGACACGGCATCGAAATCGTGACGGCAGATCAGCACGTAGCGCACTCGCCATTGCGAAGCGATTGCACGGGCCGAGATGGCATCGCCGAGGAAGAAGCGGAACCCGGCGAGGTCAGCTGCGGCGTTGCGGTGGTAGGGCGCGGCGAGGAAGCGGTGAGGCGTCGCGGCGATGCCCCAGGCGCCGGTGTCGATCGGCGCCATCACCACGCCCGCAGGCTGCGCGACGAGAACGGTCAGGGTCCGCGACATGTCGCATGTCTGACGCGGGGCAAGAGAACTCGGCAACGCAACGGCTTCGGCGGCAAGCGGGTAGATCATGCCCGCCGAGCCGAGCCATGTCGCTGCGAGCCACGGTGCGCCGCGACGGCGTGCGGCGCCGATCGCCGCTGCAAGTGCGGGCGCGGCGAGGATCGCGCCGGCGTAGGCACCGCGCAACTGGACCGCGGAGATCGCGAGAGCGGCGAGCTGAAGCGCAAGCAGCGTCATCCAGGCGCGCGACGGATCGCGGGGGAGCTGCAGCGTGGTGGCCGCGAGCCCCGCCAGCATCAGCCCGAGGTAGCCGATCATCGTAGTGAGCGGTGCGGTGAACGGTGACTGCGCTTCGCCGACGCGCGCCAGCCACAGCCCGGCGAGCTGGGCATCGACCGCGCCGTAGGGCGACAGACATGCCGGCGAGAGTCGCAGGGCGGCTGCACTTGCGATGACCACGACTACGGTCGCGGCGGCGATGCGCTTACCTGCGCTCGTCAGTCTCCGTCCGACGAGCGCCAGGACGAGGGGGGCCGTCGCGACCGGCAGAGCCGCGTGCCACAGGCGCGCCGTGAAGCCGTCGCAGGCGGGATAGCTCCAGCCTTCACTCGCAAAGATCGCGCGTGCGATGAGCAGTCCGAGCACGGCGCCGACACCGAGGCTCGCCATGCTGCGGCGCTCGTCCCTCGCTCCCGACCAAATCCATCGGCCTATGGCACACAAGCCGAGAGCGGCGAGCAGGGGCGCGGTCTCCAGCCCGACGACCAGACTCGCGACGGCCAGCGCGCCGACGGCCGCGCCGTGCATCGCGGTCGAACGGAACGCCGCCAGACAGGCTGCCAGCAGGAAAACGACCTGCAGGCCATGGTGATCGATCCTGCCCGGCAGGAAGATGGTCGTTGCGGGATAGGCGATCGCGGCGATCACCGCGGCAATGCGCGCTGCCTCGGCGCCGGCGGCCTGCCGCGCGATCCGCGCGACGAGGAACAGGGCGGCGGCGAACAGCATCGCAGGCACCGCAATCACCATGGCAATCTCGGCCGACCTGCCGCCAACGAGAGGCTTGAGCGAGGCGATCAGCAGCGCCGGCAGGAGATCGGCCAAGCGCGACCAATGCATCGGCACGTCGCCCGATCCCATGCGGTGCTGCGTCACGTCGGCAAAGGCTTGGCCCCCCAGCCAATCGCGCACCTGCTGGAGCCGCATGACGTCGTCGGTGTCAGGCAGGCGGAGCGCCGACAGGTTCGGCCAATCCCTGAGCGCCCAGACCGCCGACAGGATCGCTGCCAGAGCCAGCGCGGCCAGCGCGTCGCCCCGGCGAGTTGATCGGTATGCCTCCACCCGACGGGAGATAGGCCGACATGGTTAACCCGCCGTTACCTCCGCAGCGACCGGATCAGCGATCCCGCCGTCCCAACAGCCGCAGCCGCAGAGCGTTGAGCTTGATGAAGCCCGCCGCGTCGCGCTGGTCGTAGGCGCCCTGATCGTCCTCGAAGGTGACGACCTTCTCGGAGTACAGGCTGTTGGGCGACTTGCGGCCCGTGACGTGGACGCCGCCCTTGTAGAGCTTCAGGCGCACGGTGCCGGACACCTTGAGCTGGCTGACGTCGATCGCGGCCTGCAGCATCTCTCGCTCCGGGCTGAACCAGAAGCCGTTGTAGAGCAGCTCGGCATAGCGTGGCGCGAGTTCGTCCTTCAGGTGGGCGGCGCCGCGATCAAGGGTCAGCTGCTCGATCGCGCGATGGGCGAGGTGGAGGATGGTGCCGCCCGGCGTCTCGTACATGCCGCGGCTCTTCATGCCGACGAAGCGGTTCTCGACGAGATCGAGGCGACCGATGCCGTGCGCGCGGCCGAGATCGTTGAGCCTTGCCAGCAGCGATGCGGGCGACAGCCCCTCGCCGTTCACCGCAACCGCGTCGCCGCGCTCGAGGTCGACGGTGATGACCTCCGGCGTGTCCGGCGCATCCTCCGGCTTCACCGTGCGCGAATAGACGTAGTCGGGCACCTCCTCCCACGGATCCTCCAGCACGCGGCCTTCGGACGAGGTGTGGAGCAGGTTCGCATCGGTGGAGAAGGGCGCCTCGCCGCGCTTGTCCTTGCTGATCGGAATCTGGTGCTGCTCCGCGAACTCGATCAGCTTCGTGCGGCTGGTCAGATCCCATTCGCGCCACGGCGCGATGACCTTGATATCGGGATTGAGCGCGTAATAGCCGAGTTCGAAGCGGACCTGATCGTTGCCCTTGCCCGTCGCACCGTGGCTGACCGCGTCCGCGCCGACCTGAGCCGCGATCGCGATCTGGCGCTTGGCGATCAGCGGACGGGCGATCGAGGTGCCGAGCAGGTACAGCCCCTCGTACAGCGCGTTGGCGCGCATCATCGGGAAGACGTAGTCCTTGACGAACTCCTCGCGCAGGTCGTCGATGAAGATGTGTTCGGGCCTGATGCCGAGCAGCTCCGCCTTGGCGCGCGCGGGCTCCAGCTCCTCGCCCTGACCCAGGTCCGCGGTGAAGGTGACGACCTCGCAGCCATATTCCTGCTGCAGCCATTTCAGGATCACGCTGGTGTCCAGCCCGCCCGAATAGGCAAGCACGACCTTTTTGATGTCTTCGCGCATGAGACGTCCTTCGTATCGGTTTGCCGGGCGCGTTATGCGCTGGGGCTGGCTCTAGCAAGGCATTCACCCGAGGTGCAGCCGCGCGCGTTAGAGGCGGACGACATCGTTTCAGGAGTTCGCTGGTGATCCGTTCCGTCCTCATCCTCGTGCTCGCCCTCGGCGCGGTTCCTGTCGCCGCGCAGGAAACCCGGGCTTCCGTCGCCGCCAAGTTCCACCGCGAGTTCGTCGCCACCGATGCCGACAAGAACGGGGCGTGGTCCCTCGCGGAAGTGCAGGCCCGCACCGCGCGGATGCGCCCGGTCAAGGGATCCGACCCGACGATCGGGCGCAAGCTCGCGCAGCTCTGGTTCACCCGCGCCGACGCCAACAAGGACCGCAAGGTGACCGAACCCGAGGCGCAGGCGCTGCTCGCCGCGACCTTCCGGCACTACGACGCGAACGGCGACGGCCGAATCGGCGGCACGGAACGGGCGGCGGCCCGGAAGGCGATCGGCAAGGGGCGCTGAACGCCCAGCCAGTCGCAGGGCGACGTTGACGCACGTTGACGGCTGAACCGGTATCAACGCTGGCCTGTCAACGGCCGACACACCGCCGCAAAGTCCGAATTATCTTCGGTAATCCGTGTCGATCGATCCTTTCCGGCCCGGCATGACGGCCAAGTGTCCGATACGGCTCGCGCCAGCGACGCGACACCCACGCGCCTGGGACGCGACACCGACGCGACAGGAACGCGCCTGCGACGTGTCACCGACGCGACAGGAACGTGGCGCGAGCGCAGCCGGCGCGCAGCGTCTGAGCAAGAGGCGGGGAGATCCAAGCCTGGCGGGAATCGGGTCATCGCGATGGGTGTGGCACAGGGCGGGGGCTGTAGGACAGCGCGGCGTCGCGGATCCTGCGCGTTCGCCTGCACCGGCCTGCGATCGATCGTTCACCCTCCTGCCCGAAGGACAAAAAAAGCCCGGTGCATCGCTGCACCGGGCTGAGGGTCGTCCGCAGGAGGAACGTCGGTGGGGGGCGGGCTTCGCCGCCCCCGAACTCAGTAATTGTAGGCGCGCTCGCCATGCTCGGCGATGTCGAGCCCGTCGTTCTCGACCTCGGCGCTCGGCCGCAGGCCGATCGTCTTGTCGAGCGCGATGAACAGGATCGCGGAGACGCCGCCCGACCACACCAGCGTCAGCACGACGGCCTTGAGCTGGGTGAGGAACTGCGCCGCGATGCTGTACTGCTCCGGGTGGAACGCCGCGGGGAAGACGGTGTAGTCGAAATAGCCCTGACCGCCGAGCGCGGGCGACGCGACGATCGCGGTTCCCAGCGCGCCGACGATACCGCCGACGCAGTGGACGCCGAACACGTCCAGGCTGTCGTCATAGCCGACCTTGTTCTTCACCGTGGTCACGAAGAAGAAGCAGACGATCGACACGACGAAGCCGAGCAGGATCGAGGTGATCGGCGTCGCGAAACCCGAGGCCGGAGTGATCGCGACGAGGCCCGCGACCGCGCCGGTGGCGGCGCCGAGGAGCGACGGCTTCTTGTGGACGATCTGTTCGATCACCGCCCAGGCGACCGCCGCCGCGGCGGTGGCGACATAGGTGTTGATGAACGCGACACCGGTGACGCCGTTCGCCTCCAGGTTCGACCCTGCGTTGAAGCCGAACCAGCCGACCCACAGCAGGCTGGTGCCGATCATCGTCATGGTCAGCGAATGCGGCGCCATCGGCTCCTTCTTGTAGCCCAGGCGCTTGCCGATCACGAGGCAGCCGACGAGCCCGGCGATGCCCGCGTTGATGTGGACGACGGTGCCGCCGGCGAAATCCAGCGCGCCCATGCCCCACAGATAGCCGTAGTCGGTCGGTGCGTCCGGCAGGAAGTCCGGGCCGGCCCAGTACCAGACCATGTGAGCGATCGGGAAATAGACGATCGTCAGCCACGCGACGACGAACAGGATGAGCGGCGTGAACTTCACCCGCTCCGCGAACGCGCCGACGATCAGCGCGGGCGTGATGCACGCGAAGGTCATCTGGAAGCAGACGAATGCGAATTCCGGGATGTACACGTTGTTCGAGAAGGTCGCGGCCATGGTGGTGCCGTCGACGCCCTTCAGGAACGCCTTCGACAGGCCGCCGAAGAAGTGATTGTCGCCACCGCTGGTGAAGGCCATCGAATAGCCCCAGCTGACCCAGACCAGCGACGCGACGCAGACGATCATCAGCACCTGCATGAGCACGCTGAGCATGTTCTTGGTGCGGACGAGGCCGCCGTAGAACAGCGCCAGGCCCGGCACCGACATCATCAGCACCAGCGCCGACGAGATCAGCATCCAGGTGGTGTCGCCCTTGTTGACCATGCCGGCCATCGCGGCGGCGTCCGGTGCCTTGATCGGCCCGGCCGCGGCCTGCGCCCACGCCGGCATTGCCGCCAGTGCCAGGGCTCCCAGCCCGACAGCGCCGGCGACCTTCATCGCTTGCTTCATCCCAACCCCCCTCACAGTGCAGTCTCGTCGGTTTCGCCGGTCCGGATGCGCACAGCGGACCCGACGTCGAGTACGAAGATCTTGCCGTCGCCGATCGCGCCGGTGTTGGCCGATGCCTGGATCGCCTCCACCACGCGGTCGGCGATGTCGGTGGCGCAGACCACCTCGACCTTGATCTTGGGCACCATGTTGGTGCTGTACTCGGCGCCGCGGTAGATCTCGGTCTGGCCCTTCTGCCGCCCGAAACCCTTGACCTCCGTGACTGTCATCCCCGCCACGCCGACCGTGGTGAGCGCTTCGCGCACCTCGTCCAGCTTGAACGGCTTGATGATGGCTATGACCAGTTTCATCCCGCCCCCTTGTTCGGTGTGTCCCAGGAAACGGCTTTGCAACGACCGTGCCAGTCAAATCACGCCGCGGCGAGGCCGCGGGATCGTGCGGGGGGAATGGTTAAGATGCCGTAAAAATCCGCGTCACCGGGATCGTTGCCCGTTTTTCAGGCAGAGAGGATCGCCCGGGCGGCGTCGAGATCCTCTTCGGCGACCATCACCCGCACCGGGATGAGCAGCCAGCTGCCGTCGCCGATGCTCGCCTCGCCATCGAAGGCGACGGCGGCGATCCCCTCGCTCTCCAGGCGCCCGACGAGAATGTGCGCCAGATTGCGGTCGAAGCGGCCGAGCTCGACCATCAGGCTCCGTCCGGACCCAGCGCGGGATCGAGATCGCGCGGGCGAACGAAGCGCACGAGCCGGGCCTTGCCCCTGTCCGCCTCTCCCCAGGTGTCCCCGATCGCCAGTTCGGCGAGGGCGCCGGTGGGATATTTGTCCTCCACCTCGCCCGGATCGGCGGCGAGCAGGAGCGTCAGATCCTCCAGCCCCGGATTATGCCCGACGAGCAACACGGACCCATGCTCGCCGGGCAGATCGTGCACCACGTCGAGCAGCGTCGCCGCCGACGCGAGATAGACCCGCCGGTCCCAGGCCGGGCTGAACGATCGGCCATAGCCGCTGGCGACGCCGTCCAGCGTCTCGGCGACGCGCACCGCGGGCGAGGCGACGACGTGATCGAAGACGAGGCCGGTCTGCCTCATGTGCCGGCCGATCGTCTCGGCGGCGCGCCGGCCCTTGGCGTTCAGCCGCCGGTCGAAATCGCGCAGGGACATGTCGTCCCACCCGGACTTGGCGTGGCGCAGCAGCGTCAGCGTCTTCATGCGGGCTCCGTCGGCCAAGAGACCTGATGATCGGGAAGGCGTCCATGCCCCACTTGCCCGCCGTTGGAAAGCCGCGCCGCGACACGCGCGGCCGCTTCGTCCAGGGTGACGCGGACTATCGGCACGCCGGGGGGAAAGGCATCGAGCAGCCGGGACGGCATCGCCGCCGACAGCAGCACGAAGGCGCCGCGATCGTCGGCGCGGCGGATCAGCCGCCCGAAGGCCTGCGCCAGCCGGGCGCGGACGATGCGATCGTCATAGGTGCTGCCTCCGCCGGCCAGCTTGCGCGCGGCGTGGAGGACGGTGGGCTTGGGCCAGGGCACGCCCTCCATCACGACCAGCCGCAGCGAGTGACCGGGGACATCGACGCCGTCGCGCAGCGCATCGGTGCCGAGCAGCGAAGCGTGCGGATCGTCCCGGAAGATGTCGACCAGGGTGCCGGTGTCGATCGGGTCGACGTGCTGGGCGTGCAGCGGCAGCCCTTCGCGCGCCAGCCGATCGGCGATGCGGGCGTGGACGCCGCGCAGCCGCCGGATCGCGGTGAACAGCCCCAGGGTGCCGCCTCCGCTGGCGACGATCAGCCGGGCATAGGCGTTGGCGAGACCGGGTATGTCGCCGCGCTTGACGTCGGTGACGACCAACACCTCCGCCTGTTCGGCATAGGCGAAGGGCGAGGGGGCGTGGAAATGCTGCGCGCTGCGCGGCAGGTGGACCGCGCCGGTGCGCGCATCGGCCACCGCCCAGTCCCCGCCCGCCGTCAGCGTCGCGGAGGTGACCAGCGCGCCGTGCGCGGACCGGAGCACCGTTTCGGCGAAGGGGCGGGTGGGATCGAGCCAGCGGCGATGCAGCCCGATGTCGTACTCGCGACCCTCGACCCGGTCCACGGCGAGCCAGTCGATGAAGTCGGGATCGGCGGGGCCGCCGACGCGCGCGAGCAGCGCCAGCCAGGCCGCGACCGTCTCGGCGCGCCAGCCGATCGACGCGATCGCACCCTCGACCCGCGCCCGCGCCGCCGCATCGAGCCAGTCGGGAGCGTCGACGAGTACCGCCTCCAGCCGCCGGCCGAGCGCGACCAGCGGCCGGACCAGCGCATCGAGCGCGGCGGCGGCAGGCGCGGCGGCCTCGATCAGTTCGGGGGAGGGCTCTGCGAGCTCGGTCTCCAGGCCATAGCCCGCATCGTCGGCCTGCTCCGCGCGGGCATAGGCCAGCCCGCGAACCGCCGCGAGCAGGGTCTCGATCGCGCCGAACGGCTGTCCTTCACCCAGGCGGCCAAGCCAGCCGTCGCTCGCCAGCGCCCGTGCGGCCTCGACCGCGTCGGCGATCGCGCGGGCGCCGCCCTCGTCGTAGCTGGCGACGTCGGACAGCCGCGCCTGCAGCCCGCGCCGCCGCCCGCGGCCGCCCGCTTCCGGCCCCAGGATCCAGCGGCGCAGCTCGATCGTCTCCGCCCCGGTCAGCGCGACGCCGAACATCGCATCGGCCGCGTCGTGCAGGTGGTGGCCTTCGTCGAAGACGTAGCGCGTCGGCCGCGTGTGCAGCTCCCGCCCCCGCGCCGCGTTGACCATCACCAGCGCGTGATTGGCGATGACGATGTCGGCCTGCGCGCTCGCCCGCGCCGCGCGCTCGATGAAGCACCTGCGATAGTGCGGGCAGCCGGCATAGACGCACTCGCCGCGGCGGTCGGTGAGCGCGGCGGGCGCGTTGCGGCGGAACAGGGTGAGCAGCCAGCCGGGCAGGTCGCCGCCGACCATGTCGCCGTCCGCGGTATAGGCGCCCCAGCGCGCCACGAGCTGCGCCAGCACCGCGGCACGGCCGGAGAAGCCGCCCTGCAACGCATCCTCCAGGTTGAGCAGGCAGAGATAGTTCTCGCGTCCTTTGCGGGTGACGACCTTGGCGCGACGCTCGTCCGGATCGGGGAACAGCCGCACCGTTTCCTGCGCCAGCTGGCGCTGCAGCGCCTTGGTGAAGGTGGAGATCCACACCGCGCCGCCGGCCTTCTCGGCCCATAGCGAAGCAGGGGAGAGATAGCCCAGCGTCTTGCCGATGCCCGTGCCCGCCTCGGCCAGCACGATCGTCGGCGCGTCGCGGGTGGCGCGGGGCTGGAAGGCGTCGGTGGCCGCGGCGGCATAGGCGCGCTGACCGGGTCGCTCCTCCGCGCCCTGTCCGGTCAGCCCGGCGAGCCGGGCCAGCGCCTCGGCTGGATCGAGCGCGAGAGTCCGCGGGGCGGGACGGGGGGCCTGCTCCTCCCACTCGGGCAGGGTGCCGAACAGCCAGCGCTCGTGCTCGCGCGGTTTGGCGACGTGCTCGGCCAGCGCCGGCGCCCAGGGCCAGCGCAGGCGGTGGAGCGCCTGGAGCGTGCTCCACGCGCCGTACCGCTCGCGCCAATCGTGCTGCGGCACCGCCAGCAGCGCCGCCGTCGCCTCCAGCAGGAAGGCGGCCACCGACTCGTCGTCCGTCGGCGCCGACAGATCGACCGCCCGCGCGAGCCCCCTGGGCGTCGGCGCGACGAACTGCGCGGGGCGAACGAAGGCGAACAGCTCCAGCAGGTCGAGGCCCGACAACTCGCCATAGCCCAGCCGCTGGCCGACGAGCGGCGCATTGAGCAGGATCACCGGCGTCTCCGCCGCGATCCCGATCGCCTCGCCTCGCCCCACGGCGCGGGTGCCGTCCGCGGTCGCGATCCAGATGCCGCTGTGGCTGGCGTGAAGGGCGGGGTAGGGCAGCGGGATCACACGGGCCGCTGTAGCGTGGAACCAAAGTGGAACGCCAGAGGATGCGGCGATCGCCAGTCCCATTGCATTTGCGCTCCGCCCGCCAAAGCGCCAGATGCGCCCCGACATGACGCAAGACCTTCGCCCCTTCGCCCTCGAGTCCAAGGCCTGGCCGTACGAGGAGGCGCGCAAGCTGCTGGCGCGCTGGCCCGAGGGCAAGCCGGGCGGCGAGCCGATCCTGTTCGAGACAGGCTATGGTCCGTCCGGTCTGCCGCATATCGGCACGTTTAACGAGGTGCTGCGCACGACCATGGTCCGCCAGGCGTTCCACACGCTGTCCGACCAGCCGACGCGCCTGATCGCGTTCAGCGACGACATGGACGGGCTGCGCAAGGTGCCGGACAACGTCCCCAACGGCGACATGCTGCGCGGACACCTCGGCAAGCCGCTGACGCGGATCCCCGATCCGTTCGGCACGCACGACAGCTTTGCCGCCCACAACAATGCCCGGTTGCGCGATTTCCTCGATCGCTACGGCTTCGACTACGAATTCGCCTCCTCCACGGACTATTACGAGGGAGGGCGGTTCGACGAGGCGCTGAAGGGCGTGCTGCGGCACTTCGATGCCATCCAGGCCGTGATGCTGCCGACCCTGCGCGAGGAGCGGCGCGCGACCTATTCGCCGGTGCTGCCGATCAGCCCGACCAGCGGCATCGTGCTGCAGGTGCCGATCCAGGTGATCGACGCGGATGCGGGGCTGATCGCCTTCGAGGACGAGGGCCAGCGGATCGAGCAGAGCGTTCTTGGTGGCCGGGCGAAGCTGCAGTGGAAGGTCGACTGGGCGATGCGCTGGGTGGCGCTGGGCGTCGATTACGAGATGGCGGGCAAGGACCTGATCGATTCGGTCGTGCAATCGTCCCGCATCGCGCGCGTGCTCGGCGGGCGTCCGCCGGAGGGCTTCAACTACGAGATGTTCCTCGACGAGCACGGCGAGAAGATCAGCAAGTCCAAGGGCAACGGCCTGTCGATGGATGACTGGCTGCGCTATGGCCCCGAGGAGAGCCTCGCCTTCTTCGCCTATCGCGAACCGAAGAAGGCGAAGTCGCTCCACATGGGCGTGATCCCGCGCGCGGTGGACGATTACTGGCAGTTCCGGGCGAGCTATCCCACGCAGGAGCCGGCGCAGAAGCTGGGCAATCCCGTCCACCACATCCATGACGGGGAGGTGCCGGACGAAGCGCTGCCCGTGACCTTCGGACTGCTGCTCAATCTCGCCAGCCTGCCTGGCGTGGGGACATGCGAGACGCTGTGGCGCTTCCTCCAGCGATACGACCCCGCGCTATCGCCCGAGGCGAACCCGGCGCTCGATCGGCTGGTCGGCTATGCGGTCGCTTATGGCCGCGATTTCGTCGCGCCGACGCTGCAACGCCGTCCGCCGACCGACGAGGAATCAGCGGCGCTGCGCGACCTCGATGCGGCACTCGCCCAGCCGCAGGACGATGATCTGGCCGCGTCGCTCCAGAACCATGTCTATGAAGTCGGCAAGGCGCACTTCGGCAAGGACGCGCTGCGCGACTGGTTCAAGGCGCTGTACGAGACGCTGCTGGGTTCGTCCCAGGGTCCCCGGATGGGCAGCTTCTTCGCACTCTACGGCCTCGACAATTCGCGCCGCCTGATCGCGGAGGCGCTGGCCAAGGGTTGACGGCTGGACGGCGCATAGAAGAACATTTATGGAACATCACACCTCGCGAATCACGGGAGAGGGATCATGTTCCATCAGCCTCCGGTCCTGCACCGGCTGTTCTTCGCCCTGGTGCCTCCCCGGCCGTTGGCCCGGCAGGTCGCGGCGGCGGCCAGCTGGTTCCATCATGGGCCGGGCGGTCTGGCAGCCGAGCGGCTGCACATGACGATGTTCCTTCTCGACGACATGGTCGCGGTGCCGCCCGCCCTGATCGCGATGCTGCGCGGAATCGGCGGATCGCTGGGGGTGGGCGCGTTCGAGGTCCTGCTCGATCTGGCGAGCGGCAGCGGCCGCTCGGTCGCGCTGCGTCCGTCGCACCGCAACGGCGGCATCGCGCATCTGCGCCAGCGCCTCGTCAACGAGGCGGGTGCCTGCGGCATTGCCGAGCGTCGGGATACGGCTTCTCGCCGTACGTGACGCTCGGTTACCGAATGGACGCATCGTTCAGCCAGCGCGTCGCCCCCGTCGTCTGGACCGCCGACGAGATCGTGCTGATCGACAGCCATGTGGGCCGCACCCGCCACGAGGTGCTCGGCCGCTGGCCGCTGGTGTCCGACGAAGGCGGGCAACTCAGCCTGTTCTGATTGACGTGCGGGTTACGCTGTCGGCCTGTGAACGAAACGGCCGAGATTGGTGGACATCGGAATGGCAGCTTGCGGGAGGCAGGTCGCGATGAGCCGACGTCGCCCGTGGGCTGTCGCCTTTCTCAAACAATGCGATTCCGGGGTTCATCATTATGACCGGCTGTCAGCGGATGATGTCGTTCACCCCGGCGTTCGGCTCCGCGGTCATACGCGGACCGAGCTTTTCTCCATCGGGCTTATCAAGCTGAGAAGCAGAGTCACTCCGTCCTTCACGTTGGTGAAGCCCTTCCCGGCTTTCATCCGCCCTCCGGCCTGCAGATCCAAAAGCCCATGCAAAACAGTGAAAATCAGACTGGTCAGGGTTGGCACCGGGATCGAAGGAAGGTTGCCGGCTGCCTGCGCATCGGCGATCAACGCGGTGAAGTCGGCGAATGTCTTCATTGCGACTATCTCGAGCTGACCACCCGCGTTTGCGATGCGGGGATCACCGAATAAAAGGCGGTATCGTGCTGGAGAGGCTTCACCGTAGCTGATGAAGGCTCCCAGCGCGGCATTAACCTTATCTATCGGTTGCTCATCCGATTGCTGTATCGCTTTCAATATATCCGAAAAACTGGAAAAATCCCGCTCGGCTACTCCAGCCAACAGCGCTGCCCGATCTTCGAAGTGCTTGTAGGGAGCGTTGTGCGAGACACCGACCCGCATCGCCACGGCTCTCAACGTGACGGTAGCTTCACCTCCATCATCCAAGAGCGCCGCTGCTGCCCTTGGAAACGCTCCGCATGGCGGTTGCCCCGTTGGCAGGCCACCTGTGAGGCCGTCTCGTTCATAGACCTCGGGCGTGACCTGCCTGCCTGCGCGGCGGCGCCACCAATGTCCCGCTTGGCTTGGGCTCGTTGACCAAAAACCTGTTCATGGCCGGCATGGCACTTTGGCTGCTGATGCGTTGAACGTCGCAACCATGGGAGAAGACGCGATGGGGTATCGACGCTTTGCAGCCATGATCGCAGCCTCTACGATCGTGATGTTCGGTCTGATGTATCTGAACACCTATGCCCTGGGACATGTCGAGTTCAGCCAGACGCGCGCCTGGATGGCGATCATGATGGGTGCCGTGATGGCGCTCATCATGATCGGCTTCATGTGGGGCATGTACAAGAACCGGCGCGCGAACGTCGGCATCGTCATAGGTGCCGTGGCCGTCTTCGCGGGCGCGCTATGGTTGGTACGCAGCCAGGAGACGGTCGGCGACGTCGCCTATATGAAGGCGATGATCCCCCATCATTCGATCGCGATCATGACCAGCGAGCGGGCGCATATCCGCGACCCGCGCGTCCGCCTCATCGCCGACCGCATCATCGACGCGCAGGTCCGCGAAATCGCCGAGATGAAGCGAGAGATCACACGGCTCGAGGCACATCCCGTACCTGCAGGGGCGGCGGACTTACCCTCATTCCGCGATCGCGGAGTCGAGCCTCCTGCCGGTGAGACCGACATCGAAGCTCACGTGAACACGTCGGTGCCGATCCGCTAAATTGCGTCAGGTCGGCAAACAATTAACCACTTCTACCACCGTCGCCGAAGGCGAGAGCCAATGTTAGTCTTTCCTGAGGAGGAACCCGTGGCGCGACCGTCGCATGGCGAGGGCGCAGGTCGCCATGCCGCGTCCCCTTTTCCCAAGATCTGTTCCCCGATTGCTCGTTTCCGGAATTGCGAGTCGGAGATGGGAAAACGGGAACGATCGCGCCTAACGAGTGGCTGCTTCGGGGTCACGGATCGCCGACCTGAGCGTCCGCAATTGGGCGTTAGCGGACGTTCGTGCCTGGGCTCATGATCTAGCGGGCAGTGGCATCCACCGGCGGCGTGGCGGCCATCGACCGCGCGGTCGCTTCCGCGGCTTCCATCACGCGCAGCACGTTGCCGCTCGCCAGTCCCGCGAGATCGGCGTCGCTCCACCCGCGGCGCGCCAGTTCGGCGAGGAGCCGCGGATAGCCGTCGACGCCGCTCAGCCCGTGCGGCGCGGTGCCGCCGATGCCGTCGAAGTCGCCGCCCAGCCCGACATGCCCGCGGCCCGCCACCTGCGCGATATGCTCCACATGATCGGCGACGGTGGCGATCGTCACCGGCGGCTCGGCGTGCGCCGCGTCCCAGGCGAGCAGCGGCGCCGGCGCCTTCGCGCCATAGGCATCGGCGGGAACGCCGATCCCCTTGGCGTAAACGGTGCGTTCCGCGTCCCAGGCGCGCCAGGCCGACGACAGGAACGCCGGGTAGAAGTTGGTCATCACCACACCGCCGTTGCGGCCGATCGCCGCGAGCAGATCGTCGGGGATGTTGCGCGGCGCGTCGGCCAGCGCCCGCGCGCTGGAGTGCGAGGCGATGACCGGCGCCCTGGTCGCCGCCAGCACGGCGCGCATCGTCGCGTCCGAGACATGGCTGACGTCGACCAGCATGCCGAGCCGGTTCATCTCGAGCACGACCTGCCGGCCGAAATCGCTGAGGCCGTTGGCTCGCGGCGCATCGGTGGAGCTGTCTGCCCAATCGAGGCTCTTGCCGTGGGTCAGCGTCATGTAGCCGACGCCGAGCGCCCGGTACTGCCGCAGCACGGACAGACGGCCGTCGATCTGGTGACCGCCCTCGACGCCGATCAGCGAGGCGACGCGGCCTTCGCGCGCGATGCGGCGGATGTCGGCCGCGGTGGTCGCTAGGGCGAAGGCTTGGGGGTTGGCGCGGACCATGCGCTGGACGATGTCGATCTGCTCCAGCGTGATCTCCACGGCGAGCGGACCCGTCGTGGTCGCGGGGATCCACACCGACCAGAACTGCCCGCCGACACGGCCGCGCCTGAGCCGCGCGATGTCGGTCTGCAGCGGCCAGGGCGGACGGGTCGTGTCGCGCAGGTCGATCGCCTCGACCTTCGCATCGTACCGGTCGCGGATCTCCCAGGCGAGATCGTTATGCCCATCGACGATCGGTGCGCGGGCGAGGACCCGCTCGACCCGCGCGGCATCGGCAGGAGAGGGTTCGGCCACCTGCGCGGCCAGGAGAAGGGCGAGGATCATGGCGGCATTGAAGCAGGTCGCGCGGCCCGCGGCCAGTCATCGCGGGACGAGCTTCACCTCGAAGATGGTGGGCCACAATTTGCCGGTGACGAACAGCCGCCGGCCCGGGGCATCCCAGGCGATGCCGTTGGCGACCGCTTCGGGATCGCCGGCGGCGATCTCCGCGCTGAGCGCGCTCAGGTCGACGATGCCGGTCACCCGGCCGCTCGCCGGATCGATGCGGACCAGCGCCGACTGGTGCCAGACGTTGGCGAGCAGCGCGCCGTCGACATATTCGAGCTCGTTGATCTGGGGGAGCGGCCGTCCTCGCAAGGTCACGGCGATGCGTCGCGTCTCGCGGAAGCTCGCCGCGTCGTAGAACTTGATGGTGGGCGTGCCGTCGGACAGCGCCAGCGTGTTGCCCGCCGCCGCCAGTCCCCAGCCTTCGCCGGCATAGCGCGCCTCGCCGATGCGCTTGAGCGTCCGGGCGTTCCAGCGATGGGCGACGCCGTCATGCCAGGTGAGCGTCAGGACCTGATCGCGCCACAGCGCCAAGCCTTCGCCGAACTGCTTCGGATCGATCCGTACCCGCGCGGTGACCCGGCCGTCGAGCGTCGTGCGGCGGACTTCGGAGCGACCCTCCAGCCCGGTGCTTTCGTAGAACGTCCCGTCAGCCCAGGTGAAGCCCTCGGTGAAGGCCGTGCGATCGTGCGGGTGGCGTGCGACGATCTCAGGGACGAACACCGGTAGCGGTGCATCCGTCACGTCCGCCGGTGTGGGCGTCGCCGGTGTCGCGGGGGCCTGCGCGCCTGTCGCGAACAGCCAAAGGGCCGGCGCCGCGATAGCGACACCGACCCTTCGAACCATCCGGTATCCGATCATGCGAGCCGTTGCGACTCGGATCAGCTCCCGGGCGCCAGGTTGACCGCAGCGTACTTGCCGCGACGATCGACCTCGATCTCGAACTGCAGGCGATCGCCCTCGTTCAGGGTCGGCATGCCCGCGCGCTCGACGGCGGAGATGTGGACGAATGCGTCGGGCTGGCCATCGTCGCGCTGAATGAAGCCGAAGCCCTTCATGGCGTTGAAGAACTTGACGGTTCCCGTCGCCTTTTCGCCGGTCAGCTCGCGCTGCGGGGCGCCGCGCTGCTCGCGCTCGCCGCCGAAGCCGCCCGGACGCGGGCCACGATCGCCGCCGCCTTCGCGGTCCCGCGGGGGACCACGATCGGTGACGGGCATCGGCTCGCCATCGATCTTGAGCTCGGTGGCCGAGATGCGCCCGCCGCGATCGACCAGGGTGAAGCCCAGCGGCTGCCCCTCTGCCAGACCGGTGAGGCCGGCCTGCTCGACGGCCGAGATGTGGACGAACACGTCTTCTGCGCCGTCGTCGCGAACGACGAAGCCGAAGCCCTTCTGCGCGTTGAAGAACTTGACCACGCCGGTCCCCTCACCGACGACCTGGGGCGGCATGCCGCGCCCGCCGCCGCTGAAGCCGCCACCGCCGCCGCCACGATCGCCGCCGCCGAAGCCGCCACCACCGCCGCCGCCGCGATAGCCGCCACCACCGCCGCCGCCGCCGTATCCACCGCCGCTGCCGCCACCGCCGAAGCGATCACCGCCACCGCCGAAGCCGCCGCCGCCGAAACCACCGCCGCCAAAGCCGCCGCCACCGAAGCTGCTGCCGCCGAAGCCGCCACCGCTGCTCTCGTCACCGCCGCCGAAGCTATCGCGCTTGTCGCGCCCACGTCCGCCACGATTGCCGCGGCCACCCTTATCGAAACTCATATGCCCTGATCGTCTTCCCGGGTCGCCCGCAATCCCGTGAAGGTACAACGCCGGACGACATGCGCGGACCTTCGGGCGCGAAAGGGTTTGCGCCTCACCATTTGCCATAGCGTACATCGCAAGGGCCTGCGAACAAATTCGTCGCGGCAATGCACCGTGACGACCGATCGTTGCTTGGCGGTAACACCCGAGAGCCATTGAGCGTTCACGCGGCGGCCTGTAGGGCCTCGCCGATGACGGTTCACCTGCACGAAGAAGACATCCCTGCCGACCTGTTCGCGCCCGGTGCGGCCATCGCGGTCGATACGGAGACCATGGGACTCCTTACCCCGCGCGATCGCCTGTGCGTCGTCCAGCTTTCCGATGGCGGCCCCGACGAGCACCTGGTGCGATTCGGCCCCCGCAGCGACTATGCCGCCCCCAACCTCAAGGCGCTGCTTGCCGATACGGAGCGGGTCAAGCTCTACCATTTCGGCCGCTTCGACATCGCCGCCATCCAATATTATCTCGGCGTCGTCGCTGCCCCGGTGTATTGCACCAAGATCGCCTCGCGACTGGTGCGCACCTACACCGATCGCCACGGCCTGAAGGAACTGGTGCGGGAGCTGCTCGGCCAGGAACTGTCGAAGGCGCAGCAGACCTCCGACTGGGGAACGCCCGTGCTGTCCGATGCGCAGAAGGACTATGCCGCGTCCGACGTCCGGTACCTGCATCGCCTGCGCGACGAGCTCGACCGGCGGCTGGCGCGCGAGAACCGCACGGCGCTGGCGCAGGCCTGCTTCGACTTCCTGCCGCACCGCGCCGCGCTGGACATCGCCGGCTGGCCCGAGGTGGACATCTTTGCGCACGCCTGACCATTCCGAACTGGGCCAGCGGATGCGGACGGCCCGGCAGGTGTGGGCCGCCCCCGGCAGCCGCCACGATCGCATCATCGCGATCGCCCGGCTGCTCCTGCCCGGGGCGATCGGCGTGCTCGCGGCCTTTCTGGTCACGGCGCCGCTGACGGCAGGCGGCGACGTGTCGTTCGTGCTCGACAAGAACAAGGTGGAGGTCGCGGGCGAGCGGCTGAAGATCCAGGCGGCGCGGTACCGGGGGCAGGACACGCGCGGCCGGCCGTTCAGCCTCGATGCGCAATCGGCGGTGCAGCGCAGCTCCGCCGAGCCGATCGTGCACCTGGATCGGCTCGCCGCCGCCATCCAGATGCCGGAGGGTCCCGCGACGGTCGCCGCGAACACCGGCCGGTACGACATGGACACCGAAGAGGTGGCGCTGGACGGACCGCTCCATTTCCGCGGCCCCAACGGCTACGACCTGCAGACCCGCGATGCGACGCTGGACCTGAAGCAGCGGACGCTGAAGAGTGGCGGTGCGGTCACCGGCGAGGTGCCGCAGGGAACGTTCAGCGCCGACCGGATGCGCGCCGACCTGACCGAGCGCACCGTGACGCTGGAGGGCAATGCCCGCTTGCGGATCGTGCCGGGACGTACGAGATAGCCGCGATGCCCGCTCGCCTCGCTCTTGCCCTGCTGGTCGTCGCATCCGCGGCGGGAGCGCAGACGCGCCACAACACCGATGCGCCGATCGACTTCGCGGCCGATCGCATCGAGCTGCAGGACAAGGCGAACCGCGGTATCCTGGCTGGCAACGTGTCTGTGCGTCAGGCCGAGATGACTCTTCGTGCGCAGCGGATGACGGTCGCCTATACCGGCCAGGTCGTGAACGGCAGCCCGCAGGTCTCGCGTCTCGATGCCTCCGGCGGCGTGACGGTGCTCCGCCCCGACCAGACGGCCCGTAGCCGCTACGGCGTGTACGACCTGAACCGCCGCGTCATCACGATGCTCGGGGCGGTGACGCTGACCCAGGGGGGCAACACGGTCAACGGCGGACGCCTGACGATCAACCTCGATACGGGACGCGCGGTGATCGACGGGTCCTCGGTCGCCGGCGGTTCGGCCGGTGGCGGGGTGACGCCGGCGCCGGGCGGCCGGGTGACGGGGACGTTCTCGGTGCCCAAGCGCAACTGAGGCGATGCGGCCGCTCCACTGGCCGCATGCATGTTTCCTGCCAATCGACGCTTCGGTAGGAATGCTTTAACCGAGATTTGCGAGGCGCTTCACCCGATGGATGCCCAACAGACACTGCACACGGAACCCCTGACCGAGCCCCCGGTCACGCGCGGGCTGCAAGTCGTTTCGATCGCCAAGTCGTACGACAAGCGGGTGGTGCTCGCGGACGTGTCGGTGTCGGTCGGCCGGGGCGAGGTCGTCGGGCTGCTCGGCCCGAATGGTGCGGGCAAGACGACCTGCTTCTATTCGGTGATGGGGCTGGTGAAGCCCGATTCGGGCCGCATCATGCTCGATGGCGACGACATCACCGGCCTGCCGATGTACCGGCGCGCGATCCTGGGCCTGGGCTATCTGCCGCAGGAGACGAGCATCTTCCGCGGCCTGACGATCGAGAAGAACATTTCCACCGTCCTCGAGCTCTCGGAGCCGGACAAGAGCGCGCGTGCCGCCAAGCTGGAACGGCTGCTCGACGAGTTCGGCCTCACCCGGCTGCGCGCCTCTCCGGCCATGGCGCTGTCGGGCGGCGAGCGCCGCCGCGCCGAGATCGCCCGCGCACTCGCGGCGGACCCCTCGATCATGCTGCTCGACGAGCCGTTCGCGGGCATCGACCCGATCTCCATCGCCGACATCCGCGATCTGGTGAAGGATCTGAAGCGCCGCGACATCGGCGTCCTCATCACCGATCACAACGTGCGCGAGACGCTCGACATCGTCGATCGCGCCTACATCATCTACGATGGCCGGGTCCTGTTCACCGGCTCGCCCGAGGAACTGGTCGCCGACGCCAACGTCCGCCGCCTGTATCTGGGCGAAGGCTTCTCGCTGTGATGTGGCTCGGCTTTGCCTCGCATGCGGCACCGGCCCGCTGCCCCTCCCGTCCTTCCCTAGCGTATCCTGAAGGGGAGGCCGGGTGGGAGAGCGGGCCGGTGCCGCGCTTGCCCGAACGGCAAGCCTGACCGACAATGAGCCTCGCGCCGCGCCTCGACATCCGCCAGTCGCAATCGCTGGTGATGACGCCGCAGCTGCAGCAGGCGATCAAGCTGCTGACGCTGTCGAACCTGGAAATCGAGGCCTTCATTGCCGAGGAGGTCGAGCGCAATCCGCTCCTGGAAGCCGCCAGCGAGGGCGAGGCTCCACCGAGGCCGGACGTGCCCGAAGATCGTGCCGCGGCGGACACGCTGATTGCCGGCGGTTCGGGAAGCGGCGATGCGGCCGAGCCCGCGATGGATGTGGATTACGCGACGGAGAGCCACCAGCAGGACAGTGTCACCGACGGCGGCGGTGCGCTCGACGGGCGCCTGAGCGTCTCGGCCACCGGGGGCGGGGGCGAGGACGGTCTGGGGATCGACGATTTCGCGGCGACCGGTCTCAGCCTGGCCGATCATCTCGCCGCCCAGGCCGGCACCGCCTTCGACCGCACCGACATGCCCGTCGCGCTCCACCTGATCGATCTCATCGACGATGCGGGCTATCTCACGGTCGGATTGCTGGAGGTCGCCAACCGGATGGGCGTGCCGCTCGCGCAGGTCGAGGCGACCCTCGGCATCATCCAGACCTTCGACCCCACGGGCGTCGGCGCGCGCGATCTGGCGGAATGCATCGCCCTGCAGGCGCGGGACGCCGATCGCTACGATCCGTGCATGGCGAAGCTGATCGACAACCTGGATCTGCTGGCCCGCGGCGAGCTCGCCCGGCTGAAGCGCCTGTGCCATGTCGACGACGAGGACATGGCCGACATGATCCGCGAGCTGCGCGGCTACGATCCCAAGCCCGGCTGTCGCTTCGGCGGCGAGGCGGTGCAGACGGTGGTCCCCGACGTCTTCGTGGCGAGGACGCGCGAGGGCTGGACGATCGAGATCAACGCCGCGACGCTGCCCAGGGTGCTGGTCAACCGCCGCTACTACCACGAGCTGTCTGCGGGTCCGCAGGACAAGGCGTCGAAGGCGTGGCTTTCCGACTGCCTGGCGGGCGCCAACTGGCTGGTGAAGGCGCTCGACCAGCGTCAGCGCACCATCATCAAGGTCGCGACCGAGATCGTGAAGCAGCAGGAGGCGTTCTTCCTGCAGGGTGTCGCGCACCTGCGTCCGCTGACCCTTGCCAAGGTCGCCGAAGCGATCGAGATGCACGAATCGACCGTCAGCCGCGTGACCAGCAACAAGTATCTCAGCTGCGCGCGCGGCGTGTTCGAGCTGAAATACTTCTTCACCTCGGCGATCCAGGCGGCCGACGGCGGCGATGCCGTCTCGGCGGAGGCGGTGAAGAGCGCGATTCGCAGCCTGATCGCCACCGAGGGCGCGAAGATCCTGTCGGACGACACGCTGGTCGAGCTGCTGAACGCCAAGGGCTTCGACATCGCGCGGCGGACCGTCGCCAAGTACCGCGAGGCTATGGGGATCGGCAGCTCGGTCCAGCGCCGCCGGGCGCGTCTGCTGGAGGCCTGACAGGCCTTGCGGCCGGCATCCAGCGTCAGGCGTAGGCCCGCCAGAAGAACACAACCGTCGTGACGGCCGTGACCAGCAGCGTCCATCCGCGGATCAGCGCCGGCGACAGCCTGCGCCCCAGACGGGCACCCAGGTGACCACCGGCCACTGCCCCGACGATCATGGGCAGGCACAGCGTCCAGCGCACCATGCCGCTCGCCACGAACACGATCGTCGCCGCCGCGTTGGCGCATGCCAGCATCAGCGTGCGCGGCGCCGCCATCCGGTGCGGCGGCACGTTCGCCAGGATGCCATAGACGGCCACCATCATCAGCCCGACCCCGCCGCCGAAATAGCCGCCATAGATGCCGAGCAGCGCCTGAACGGCGATCAGCGTACCCTTGCCGTTCGCCAGATGCGCGTGGACCCGCTCCGCTGCTTTGGGACCGAAGGCGATCGCCAGCGTGGCGGCGAGCAGCAGCCATGGCACGATCAGGTCGAACGTCCGCGCCGACGTGCCGACCAGCAGCAGGCTCCCGACGATCCCGCCCGCAAAGCTGATCCCGGCGAGCGCGCGGACGGACAAGCCGCCGAGCGGCTCCAGTCCGTCCCGATAAGCCCAGGCACTCGCGAAAGCGCCCGGCTGGAGCGCGACGTTCGATGTCGCATTGGCGGCCGGTCCCGGCAATCCCATCGCGATCAGCGCCGGCAGTGTCGCAAAGGTGCCGCCACCGGCCAGTGCGTTCATGGCCCCACCTGCCAGTCCTGCGGTCAAGGACAGGAGCAGTGAGACCGGATCGATCATCGCGGCTCCATTGACGCTCTCTCCCGCTTTGTCGATAACCGCGCGAGCCCCGATGGAGGGAGCGTGACCATGCTGAAGGATGTGTCCTGGCGGCTGCTGGCCGCCCTGGCAGCCGCGATATACTGGTATGCCGTTGCCTGGGCGTGCTTCGTCGCGACCGGGTTCGATCCGGTCGATGCCCTGTCCGGTGGCGCGACCGCGGCCGGCCTGGGTATCGTGGCCGTCATCATGGTCCTGGCCGTGATCGGCTTCGCATGCGTCGGGCGTGCCGCACAGCATCATCGGAGACAGGCGCATGGCTAAAGGTGTGAGCGAGCCCGATCCGCACCACCGTGCTGCCGATCCCGACGAGAACATCCGCGAGCTGACCTCCGGCGAGCTGCGCGAGGCGCGATGGATCTATGGTGCGCATATCAATTTCGCCAAGGTGCGTATCCATCGCGGCAGGTATTTCCCGTTCCAGCCCGATAACGTCGCCATGGCCCCCAACGGCCATTGTTACTTCCCCGCCAAGATCTATCGCGCCGACTTTTCCTCCGACGCGAACAACATGGGGTTGCTGATCCACGAGCTTGCGCACGTATGGCAGACGCAGTCTGGCGTATGGCTGAAGTTCCGGCGCGTCTTCGTGGACGGCGACGACTATGAATATGGCGCCTTGTCCCCCGACGCCGCGCTGAAGAGCTTCAAGGTGGAGGAGCAGGCGGCGATCGTGGAGGACTGGTATCGCCTCCGCCACGGATTGGCCGCGCGCAACGGGAGCGGCGAGCTCGGTACGTACGAGACGGTGATCCGCGCCGCCATTCCCAAGGATCCGTCTTGACCCGCCTTGCCGCATGGATCGCCAAGGGGGCGCTCAGTGCCGCCTATTGGATGCTGTGCCTCTATGCGGCGACGGGTTTGTTCTTCGGCGACAGGGTCACCGCCGACGGCGTGACCGGACGGTCGGCTCCCCTGCCGGCATGGGTCTTCGTGCTGCTCGCGCTGGCGCTCTACGCGGCGTTCTCGCTGGCGTGGGACCGGATCGTCGGTTCGGACTGACCGGCGATCAGGCGATCGCGATTTCGCGATCCCGTTCGGCGCGCGACTTCTTCTCCGCCGCGGTCTTGAGCTGTCCGCAGGCCGCGTCGATGTCGCGCCCGCGCGGCGTTCTCACCGGCGCCGAGATGCCGCCGCCGAACACGATGTCGGAGAAGGCGCGGATCCGCTCTGGCGTCGAGCATTCGTAGGTGGCGCCCGGCCAGGGATTGAACGGGATCAGGTTGACCTTGGCCGGCAGGTCGTAATGGCGCAGCAGCCGGACGAGTTCGCGCGCGTCGGCATCCGAATCGTTCTTGTCCTTCAGCATCACGTATTCGAACGTGATCCGCCGGGCGTTGTTGGCGCCGGGGTAATCGGCACAGGCCTGGAGCAGCGCCTCGATCCCGTACTTGCGGTTGAGCGGCACGATCTCGTCGCGCACCTCCTTGGTCACCGCGTGCAGCGATACCGCGAGGTTCACCCCGATCTCCTCGCCCGCGCGCGCCATCATCGGCACCACGCCCGATGTGGACAGGGTGATCCGCCGCTTGGACAGCGCCAGCCCGTCGCCGTCCATGACGAGCTTCAACGCGTCGCGCACCGCATCGAAATTATACAGCGGCTCGCCCATGCCCATCATCACGATGTTGGTCAGCAGGCGCCCCTCGGGCTGCGACGGCCATTCGCCCAGCGCGTCGCGCGCGAGCATCACCTGGCCCACGATCTCGCCCGCCGTCAGGTTGCGGACGAGGCGCATCGTGCCGGTATGGCAGAAGGTGCAGTTGAGCGTGCAGCCCACCTGGCTCGACACGCACAAGGTGCCGCGATCGGCGTCGGGGATGAACACCGCCTCGTAATCCTGCCCGTCGGGCGAGCGGAGCAGCCACTTGCGCGTGCCGTCGCTCGACACCTGAGCCTCCACCACCTCCGGCCGGCCGATCACGAAGCGTTCGGCGAGCCAGGGATGCTGGACCTTCGCGATGTCGGTCATCTGCGCGAATTCGGTCGCGCCGCGGTTGTAGAGCCAGTGCCAGATCTGCTTGGCGCGCAGCTTGGCCTGCCGCGCGTCGAGTCCGGCGTCGGCCAGCGTCTCGCGCAACCGGTCCTTGGACAGCCCGATCAGGTCGATGCGCCCGTCGGCGCGCAGCGACGCCGTGCGCGGCACCGGCACGGGATCGATGTGCCCCGGAATGGGCATAGGCGGCGTCGACACTGTCAGCATGGGCCGCACATAGGCGAAATCGTGCGCGATTTCCACCTGCCGCCCGACGCGCGCTATCGGCCCGAGCACCCCAGCGCCGCCGCGTCGATCGCGGTGGCCGCGCCGGGGAGCGCGTACACGTCGGCGAAGGGCCGCCCGCCGCGTCCCACCGCCTCCACGCTCATGCTCCGCCCGCCGCGCAGCGCGGCTACCAGGGCGCGGTCCGCCGCCGCGTCCGCCGCAAAGGCGTTGCGGCCGTCAGCGACCAGCGCGAAGCGGCGCTCGCCGACCGTGATCGTCACGCCGGCCGAGCGGTCGCGCTCGCGGCTCAACCGGACATGGACGGAGGCGCGCAGGCCCCGCCGGGGCCAGGTGGCGACGCTCACCCAGCCGTCGGGGCGACCTCCTGCGGCGATCGGCCGCGCGATCGCGTAACAGCGCGGCGGCGCGGCATCGCGGAATGCGCCCCACCCGCCCCACACGCCGATCGTCTCGCGCCCGCCCGGTCCGGCGAGCAGGAGCAGGAGTGCGGCAATGCTCATGCAGGCGCCCGGCCGGTGCCGCGATGCGCCACCCGCTCGCTCCCGTCCGCGACCAGCGACACCGATCCCTGCGGCAGCCCCGCGGCGATCGGCGCGCCGAGCACCGGGTCGTCCGGCAATCCGGTCAGCACGCCGCGCAGCACGCGCGCGGACATGCCATGCATCACGATCAGCCGGTCGCCCGGATCGCCGGCGGTGTCCTTCGCCCAGGCGCCGACGCGCTTGGCGATGGCGCGGTAATCCTCTCCGTCGGGCGCGGGACGCAACAGGCCATTCGCATCGAACACCGGTCCGACCTCCGCGACCAGATCGGCATAGGCCCGCCCGGCCCAGCTGCCGACGCCGATCTCCACCAGCCGGGGATCGGTGCGCGCCCGATGCCAGTCGAGTTCCAGATGCTCCGCGATCACCGCCAGCGTCTGCAGCGCGCGCCCGGTCGGCGAGGCCCACAGGGTCAGCGGCGGCCTGGCCCCGAGCAGCGCGCGCAACGCCTCGCCCATGGCCTCCGCCTGCGCGAAGCCGGCGCGGGTCAGCGGCGTGTGGAGATGATCGCCCTGGATGCGCCCGCTCGCATTGAAGACGGTCTCGCCATGCCGCGCGATCAGATCGCGCCCGAGCCGCCTTGGAAGCGAACCGCTCACCTGCAAGTCCCTGTGGCGAAATTGCCACGATTCCGGCTGTTTAGCTGAGGTTCATGCAACGACGCCGCGCGCCGACCATTTGGCGAGCCCACCCCATGCGATGGTCCGGGGTGATGATTGAAGGATGTTATCATGCGTATTTCCGCCCTCCTGCTCGGGTCGTCGCTCGCCCTTGCTGCCGTCACGCCCGCGTTCGCGCAAGACACCGCCAATCCGGTATTCACCGGTCCGCGCGTCGAGGCCACGCTCGGGTACGACCATGTCGGTGCAGGGTCGAGCGTCGACAACGACAACGGCAACGACGACCAGTCGATCGACGGGCTGCTCTACGGCGGCGGCATCGGTTACGACTTCGCTGCCGGCGGTGCACTGATCGGCGTCGAGGGCGAGATCACCGGCTCCACGGCCAAGAGCGACCGGCGCGACTATACCACCAACTTCGGCTTCGGCCGCGTCAAGCAGGGCCGCGACCTGTATGTCGGCGCCCGCGCCGGTATCCTCGCCACGCCGGAGACGCTGGTCTATGTGAAGGGCGGCTATACCAATGCGCGCCTGAACGTGCTGGCAGGATCGACCAACCAGACCACCGACACCGATTTCACCCTCGACGGGTACCGGGTCGGCGCGGGCGTGGAGCGCGCGGTCGGTCCGAACAGCTATGCCAAGATCGAGTATCGCTATTCGAACTACAGCCGCGGCAACATCGATTACGCGACCGGTGGCACCAGCGGCCGCTTCGACGTGGACACCGACCGGCACCAGGTGGTGGCGAGCTACGGCTTCCGCTTCTGAAGCGTTGACGCGCTCGTAACCGAGTCCGCGCAAGGGGGGTCGGGGCGCTTGCCCCGGCCCCTTTTTCTTGGGTAGGGTCGAATGCGAAGCGGTATGCCCCCGGACTCGGGCTGGCACGGGGGATAGTGATGAAGGCGACGATCGAACGCGCGACGCTCCTCAAGGGGCTGAGCCATGTGCAGTCCGTGGTCGAGCGACGGAACACCATCCCGATCCTGTCCAACGTCCTGCTGGAGGCGACCGCCGAGGGCGCGCTGCGCATGATGGCGACCGACCTCGATCTCCAGATCAACGAGAGCGTGCCGGCCGCCGTCGATCAGGCCGGCGCCACTACCGTGTCCGCGCACACGCTGTTCGACATCGCCCGCAAGCTGCCGGAAGGATCGCAGGTATCTCTGGCAGCGGCGGAAGGGCGGATGACGATCATCGCCGGCCGCGCGCGCTTTTCGCTCGGCACGCTGCCGCGCGACGATTTCCCGGTGATCGCGGAGGGCGAGCTGCCGACGCAGTTCGAGCTGCCCGCCGAGACGCTGAAGCAGATCATCGACAAGACCCGCTTCGCGATCTCCACGGAAGAGACGCGCTATTACCTGAACGGCATCTTCCTCCATGTCGCCGATGGCGAGGGCAGCGCGCCGGTGCTCAAGGCGGCGGCGACCGATGGCCACCGCCTGGCGCGCGTCACCATGCCGCGCCCCGACGGCGCGGAGGGAATGCCCGACGTCATCATCCCGCGCAAATGCGTCGCCGAACTCAGGAAGCTGCTCGACGAGGTCGACGGCTCGGTCGGCGTGTCGCTGTCGGGCACCAAGATCCGTTTCGATCTGGGCCGCGCGGTGCTGACCTCCAAGCTGATCGACGGCACCTTCCCCGACTACAGCCGCGTGATCCCGACCGGCAACGACAAGATCCTCAAGATCGACCCGCGCGGGTTCATGCAGGGCGTCGACCGCGTCTCGACCATCGCCACCGAGAAGACCCGTGCCGTCAAGATGGCACTGGATCGCGACAAGGTGACGCTGTCGGTGACCAGCCCGGAGAACGGCACCGCGGCCGAGGAGGTTCCCGGCGATTATGCCGCCATGCCCTTCGAGATCGGCTTCAACAGCCGTTACCTGATGGACATCCTGGGCCAGATCGAGGGCGACGTCGTGGAGGTCCACCTGGCCGATGCCGCCGCGCCGACGCTGATCCGGGAGAACGACAAGGCGTCCGCGCTGTACGTGCTGATGCCGATGCGGGTGTGACGCAGGGGTTCCCGCCACCCGGGATGCGCCGTTGCTTGTCCCCTGCGCGGGGAACGATAGCTTGGCGGTTGGTATGAAGCCGGAGAACGCTCCGGGGCGCTCTCTGCGGCCCCGTATCACGTCCAGTACAACACTCGCGCATCCGGCAGATCGCGTGCGATGACCTCGTAGAAGAACTCTTTCAGCGCCTTCATCGTCGCGGC
>JGI20283J13201_100060_pt1 | contig 33474 bp, 27 predicted proteins | sample Plalitdecfosmids_FD_13201 | JGI IMG/M metagenome (IMG submission 13201)
ATATTTGGGGCGGGTTGGACGCAGGTCTGCGGAATGGCCGCCTACGCATTGATGGCGCTGGCCTTTCAGCCGATGCTGCGCTTCTATGCACGTTCGCCATTATGGGGGTTGGCCCTGCCGGCAATCGCAGCTTTCTACGCCGGGTGCACCTTGCTATCCGCGTGGCAATATCATCGGGGGCGCGGCGGGATGTGGAAGGGCAGATCTCAGGCGGAAGCCACATGAGCGGGCAGGCCGGTGATCTCGCGTCGGGCAAGGGGCATCGTGACGAGAACTTCCCCGTCGCCAGTTTCCTGTTGAGCGCGAAGCACCGTGCGCCGGTGATGGCATTCTATCGCTTTGCCCGCGCCGCCGACGACATTGCAGATCACGAAGATGCGAGCGCGGCCGACAAGCTGGACCGACTGGCGCGGATGCGTGCGGGACTTGAGGGCGACGCGGCGGGCGCGGCGGAGGCATTGGACCTGCGGGCGGTGATGGCCAAACGCGGGCTGGATCCGGTGCATGCGGGCGACCTGCTGACCGCATTCGAGCGCGACGTGACGGTGGATCGATATGCGGATTGGGCCGCCCTGATGGACTATTGCCGGTATTCGGCGATGCCGGTGGGGCGGTTCGTGCTGGATGTTCACGGTGAGGATCGCGCGATCTGGCCGGCGAACGATGCATTGTGTGCGGCGTTGCAAGTGATCAATCACTTGCAGGATTGCGGCAAGGATTACCGGACGATCCAGCGCATCTACCTGCCGCTGGATATGCTGACCGAACATGGAGCGACCGAGGGCGATCTGGCAAGGGCTCATGCGTCGCCGGGGCTGCGGGATACGATCGTCGCACTTGCCGGGCGCACACGCGATTTACTCGCGGTATCCGCGCCGTTCGCAGCATCGATCCGCAACCGCAAACTGGCAGCGGAAGTCGCCGTGATCCAGCGGCTGGCGGAAAGCCTTGTCGATCGGCTCGAGAGGTTCGATCCGCTGAGCGAACGCGTGCATCATCGCAAGGCGGAGGCGGCGTTGCTGGCGGTGCGCGCGGCCTTGCCCGTGCTTTTGCGGCGCGCGGCATGAACCCGGATTCGACCCCCGGGGCGCTGCACAAGCAGGTGTCCGGAAGCTCCTTCTATGCCGGGATGCGCGTGCTGCCCAAGGCGGAGCGCGAGGCGATGTACGCGATCTATGGCTTTTGCCGGCTGGTCGACGACATCGCCGATGACGATCGGGGCGACCGTGCGGAGCGCGCGGCGGCGCTGGAGGTTTGGCGACGGGACATTGCCGCACTGTACGCCGGACAGGATCCGGGACAGGCCGCGTTGGTCGCGCAGGCGGTGCGCCGGTTCGACCTGCGTCAGGAGGATTTTCAGGCGGTGATCGATGGCATGGCGATGGACGTCGATCGCGATCTGCGGTGGCCCCCGTTTGCCGTGCTCGACCTGTATTGCGACCGGGTCGCTTCCGCGGTCGGGCGATTGTCGGTGCGCGTTTTCGGGATGGACGAGGCGCCGGGCATCGCGCTCGCATTCCATCTGGGCCGGGCGTTGCAATATACCAATATCCTGCGCGACCTGGACGAGGATGCGGCGATCGGTCGGGTATACCTTCCCGGCGAGGCGATCACCGCGGCGGGGATAGAGTTAACGACACCGGTCGAGGTGGTGGGGGATCCGCGGATCGACGGGGTCTGCCGGCAGGTCGCGGCGATCGCGCACCGGCATTATGACGAGGCCCGCGCGATCCTTGCCGGGCGGCCAGCCGGTCACCTGTTGGCGCCGCGCCTGATGGAAGCGGTCTATGCCAAGGTGCTGGCGCGGACCGAGGCGATCGGATGGCGGCCGCCGCGGACCCGCGTGAAGATGTCGAAGCCGGAATTGCTGTGGACCGTCGTGCGGCTGAGCGTCCGCCGTTGAGCTTCGCGCGGGCGACGATCGCCGGTGCCGGGCTGGCCGGATTGTCGGCGGCGGTCGCGTTGCGGCGGGCGGGGGTCGCCGTCCGCATCGACGACGCGGCCGCGCAGGCGGGCGGGCGATGTCGATCTTATTTCGACCCGGCGATCGGGCAGACGATCGACAATGGCAATCACATCGTCCTGTCGGGCAATGACGCGGTGGCTCGCTTTCGCGACACGATCGGGGCTGGTGCGACGCTGACGGGGCCGGAGCATGCCGACTTCGATTTCTGCGATCTGGGCAGCGGCACGCGCTGGACGGTGCGGATCAACGATGGGCGGGTGCCGTGGTGGATCACATCGTCCGCACGTCGCGTGCCCGGCAGTTCGGTGGTCGATTATCTGCCAATCGGTCGCCTGTTGATGGCGCGGAAGGGTCGGGTCGACGATCATTTCACCACTATCGGGCCGGTTTGGGACCGATTCCTGGAGCCCGTTTTGCTGGCGGTGTTGAACATGCCGGCGGGTGAAGGGTCGGCCGTGCTGACGCGCAACGTGCTGCGCGAGACGGTGGCGAAGGGCGGACTGACCATGCGCCCCCTGATCGCGGAGCCTACGCTGTCGGCGGCGTTCGTCGATCCGGCGATCGACTGGCTGGCGGCGCAGGGCGTGGCGGTCGGGACCGGCAGGCGTTTGCGGTCGATCGCTTTTGCCGGCGACCGGGTCACGGGGCTGGATTGGGGCGCGGGTGCGGAAGAGGTTGCGGAGGATGAGGCGGTGATCCTTGCCGTGCCGCCGTGGATCGCCGCCGGGCTTGTTCCCGACCTGCAGGTGCCGGACGATCATCGCGCGATCGTGAACGGGCATTTTGCGCTTGTCGCGCCTGACGGGGCGCCGCGGATGCTGGGCGTGATCGGGGGGACGGCCGAGTGGATCTTCGCGTTTCCCGAGCGCTTGTCCGTTACCGTCAGCGGGGCGGATCGGCTGGTCGATATGGGTCGCAGCGAGTTGGCGGGCATCTTCTGGAAGGACATTTGCGCGGCGCTTCATATCGATGCGCCGATGCCGGCGTGGCAGATCGTGAAGGAGAAGCGGGCGACCTTTGCCGCGACGCCGGAGCAGGACGTGCTTCGTCCGCCCGCCGCGACGCGCTGGCGGAACCTGTTTCTGGCGGGGGACTGGACGCAGACTGGGCTGCCGGCGACGATCGAGGGGGCGCTGCGCTCCGGTGAGACGGCTGCGAGGCTGGTGACTGGCATGCAGGCGAGCTAACCGGTGGTCATGCATGCGTTGCCCGACCCGACGACTATCGAAAGCGCGATCGACCGGGCGAGCGCGGCGCTGGCGGCGGCGCAGCGGGCGGACGGGCATTGGGTGTTCGAGCTGGAGGCGGATGCGACCATCCCCGCCGAATATGTCCTGCTGCGCCATTATCTGGGCGAGCCGGTGGATGCGGTGCTGGAGGGGAAGATCGGGCGGTATCTGCGCCGGATCCAGTCGGCGGATCATCGCGGATGGGGCCTGTTCCACGGCGGCGGGTTCGACGTGAGCGCGAGCGTAAAGGCTTATTACGCGCTGAAGATGATCGGGGATGCCGTCGATGCGCCGCACATGACGGCGGCGCGGGCGTCGATCCTGGCGGAGGGCGGGGCGGCGGCGAGCAATGTCTTCACCCGCATCCAGCTGGCCTTGTTCGGCGCGGGGCCGTGGTCGAGCGTGCCGACGATGCCGCCGGAACTGATCCTGCTGCCGCGCTGGTTCCCGATCCATCTGTCCAAGATGTCCTATTGGGCGCGGACCGTGGTGGTGCCGCTGCTGGTGCTGGGGGCGATGCGGCCGCTGGCGCGGAACCCGCGGGGCGTGCTGGTCGACGAGCTGTATACCGGGAAGGCGGTGCGGCTGGGGTCGAAGGCGGCGGATCCGAAATGGGTCTGGACGAAGGGGTTCGGGCTGCTCGACCGTGTGCTGAAGGCGGGCGACGGGCTGTGGCCGAAGCGGCTGCGCCGGCGCGCGCTGGATCGGTGCGTGGGGTGGGTAGCGGAGCGGCTGAACGGCGTGGACGGGCTGGGCGCGATCTATCCGGCGATGGCGAACAGCGTGATGATGTTCGATTGTCTGGGAATCGGGGCCGACGATCCGCGCCGGGCGGTCGCGCGCGAATCGATCGAGCGGTTGCTGGTGGTGGGGGAGGACGAGGCCTATTGCCAGCCCTGCGTCTCGCCGGTGTGGGATACCGCGCTCGCGGCGCATGCGATGCTGGAGGCGGGGGGCGAGCACGAGGCGGCGGCGGACCGCGCGCTGCACTGGCTGAAGCCGCGACAGGTGCTGGATGTCGAGGGCGACTGGGCGGAAGAGCGGCCGGGGGTCCGGCCCGGCGGGTGGGCGTTCCAGTATAATAACGACCATTATCCCGATCTCGACGATACGGCGGTGGTCGTGATGGCGATGGACCGCGCGCGGGGGCGGACCGGCGATTATGACGAGGCGATCGACCGGGGCGCGGAATGGACCGTCGGGCTGCAGTCGCGCGATGGCGGATGGGGGGCGTTCGATGCGGACAATGCCTATACGTACCTGAACAACCTGCCGTTCGCGGATCACGGCGCGTTGCTGGACCCGCCGACCGCCGACGTCACCGCGCGGTGCGTGTCGATGCTGGCGCAACTGGGCGAGCGCGAAAGTCCGCGGATACGTGCGGGGCTTGCCTGGCTGGAGCGGGAGCAGGAGCCGGACGGAAGCTGGTTCGGGCGCTGGGGCGTGAACTATGTCTATGGCACATGGTCGGTGCTGTGCGCGCTGAACGCGGCTGGGTTGCCGCATGATCATCCGATGATCGCGAAGGCGGTGGCGTGGCTCCGCGCGGTGCAGAATCCAGATGGAGGCTGGGGGGAGGATTGCGACAGCTACGCGCTGGATCGCACCGGCCACCGGCCCGCGCCGTCGACCGCGTCGCAGACCGGCTGGGCGCTGCTGGGACTGATGGCCGCGGGTGAAGTCGACAGCGAGGCGGTGGCGCGCGGGATCGTGTGGCTGGCCGAGCATCAGGAGCCGGACGGGCTGTGGGGACAGGAGATGTATACCGGCGGCGGATTTCCGCGCGTCTTCTACCTGCGCTATCACGGCTATCCGAAATATTTCCCGCTTTGGGCGATGGCACGCTATCGCAACCTGAAGAAATCGAATTCGGATCGCATCGCGCACGGCATGTGATCGCGGGCGGTCCACCACGCCCTCCTATGGTTACGGATATCTGATGAGCGGACATGTCGTCGTAGCAACGGGTTTCAACCGCGAAGTCGCAACGCTGCGCCAGTCGGGCATCGTCGTCGTCGCGGGCGGCGGCGATCCGGTCGGCCTGCGGGCGAAGATCGAGGCGGCGGCGAGCGGCGCGGCGGGCATCCTGAGCTATGGCATGACGGGCGCGCTGGCGGACGGACTGGTCATCGGGGACTGGATCGTCGGCAACAGGCTGTCCGGCGCGATAGAGGTCGAGTGCGATCCGGACTGGGCCGCGAGCCTCGTCGATCGCCTGCCGGGTGCGCGGCTGGGCGGGTTCTTCGCCGACGGACGCATGATCGACAGCGTTGCGGAGAAACTCGCGCTCGGCGTCCGGCACGACGCACTTGCGGTCGACATGGAAAGCCATGTCGCGGCGGCGGTGGCGGTCGAGCGCAAGCTGCCCTTCGCGATCGTCCGCTGTATCTCGGATGGCGCGCGCCACATGCTGCCGCATGCGATCACCGTATCGATGCGACCCGACGGCGGGGTCGATGCCAAGGCGATGCTGCGGTCTCTGGCGGCGCGACCGGGACAGGCGGCGGATATCGCGCGCACCACGGCGGGGTTCGGCAAGGCGATCCGCGAGTTGAAGCGCGGCGCGGTGCGGATCGGGCCGCGTATGGCGCTGGCGGGGTAGCGGCGGCGACAGGACAGGTGCTTCGACGGGCTCAGCACGAACGGTCTGAAATGAGGTTCCTCTGGGTAAACCGCTTTGTTTGGGAGCCGATTTCTCGACTTCGCTCGAAACGAACGGGGGGGTGTGCCGGTTTCTCGACTTCGCTCGAAACGAACGGAGGGGGTGTGCCAGTTTCTTGACTTCGCTCGAAACGAACGGAGGGGGTGTGCCAGTTTCTTGACTTCGCTCGAAACGAACGGAGGGGGGTGGGCCAGTTTCTCGACTTCGCTCGAAACGAACGGAGGGGGTGTGCCAGTTTCTTGACCTCGCTCGAAACGAACGGAGGGGGGTGTGCCAGTTTCTCGACTTCGCTCGAAACGAAACGGAGAGGGGGAGCCGGTTTCTCGACTTCGCTCGAAACGAACGGAGGGGGGTGTGCCGGTTTTTCGACTTCGCTCGAAACGAATGGGGCTGGGCGTGCCCTAGGGCACGCGCCGTCGAGTGGGCCGAGCCGTTGGGCGGCGCGCGCCGTCAGGCGGCGCGTTGGACCCGCTTGAAGCCTTCCGGGTCGGTTTCCTTGATGCGTGCCAGTTCGCGTTCGACGTGCGTGGAGTGGACGTCCTCGGCGCGGCGCTGTTTCGAGATGTCGATGTCCGGCGCCATCGGACCATCGGTGCGGACGCCCTTGCGGCCGATACTGAACATCTTGAGCGGGTGGCGGATGGAGTCGGTCGCGGCGGTGCCTTCAAAGCCGCAATGCACCATGCAATCGGCGCACTTCTCATATTTGCCGACGCCGTATTGGTCCCAGTCGGTGCCCTGCATCAATTCGGCGAACGACTGAACATAGCCTTCGCCGACGAGGTAACATGGCTTCTGCCAGCCGAAGACGGTCTTGAGCGGCATCGACCAGGGCGTGCATTCGTACGTCTGGTTGCCGGCGAGGAAGTCGAGGAACAATGGCGAATTGGTGAAGGTCCAGGCCTTGCCGCCATCGCCTTTCGCAAACACGTCACGGAAGAACTGCTTGGTCCGCGTGCGGTTGAGGAAATGTTCCTGATCCGCCGCGCGTTCATAGGCGTAGCCGGGGGAGATCGTGATCTCGACGCCCATCTGCTCCATCGTGTCGAAGAACGCCGCCAGCCGATCCGAACTCGCGCCGTCGAAGACGGTGCAATTGACCTGCACGCGGAAGCCCGCGTCCTTCGCCATTTGGATGGCATCGATCGCCACCTCGTACGTCCCGTCCTGATCGACCGCGTGATCGTGCATGCCCTTGTCGCCATCCAGATGGATCGACCAGGTGAAGAACGGGGAAGGTTTATAGTCGCCGATCTTCTTCTTCATCAGCAACGCATTCGTGCACAGGATGACGAATTTCTTCCGCGCGATATACCCTTGAACGATGCGAGGCATGTCGCGGTGGAGCAGGGGTTCGCCACCGGCGATCGAGACGGCGGGCGCACCGCATTCCTCGATCGCGTCCATGCATTCGTCATAGCTGAGTCGCTGGTTCAGGATCGCGTCGGGATAGTCGATCTTGCCGCAGCCGGGGCATGCCAGATTGCAGCGCAGCAGCGGCTCCAGCATCAGAACGAGGGGGTATTTGCCGCCCTTGATGTGGTTCTTCAGCGTGTAGGCGCCGATCCGCAGCAGCGGGGAAAGAGGAAGGGTCATACGGTTCGTCCTGCGGAGCGTGTCATGCGCGTCGTCTGGTGCCGCAGTTCGGGCGGCAGGCTGAATTCCACGGTCTCCTCTATCCCATCGAGCTGGGAAACGCGAACGTCGCGAAGCTCGGCCAATGTGGCGATCACGCTGTCGACCAACGTATCGGGTGCGGATGCACCGGCGGTGATGCCGACCGTGGAAACGCCATCGAGCCATGCCGGATCGACCCCGGCACCATCGTCAACGAGATAGCTGGGCAGGCCCATTTCCACCCCGATCTCCCGCAGCCGCCGGGAGTTCGAACTGTTCGCGGCGCCCACGACGATCAGCAGGTCGCTGACACGCGCGAGATCGCGCGTCGCGGTCTGGCGGTTCTGCGTCGCGTAGCAGATTTCGGAGACGTCGGGACCGATAACGTCGCTGAACCGATCGCCCAGCGCCGCGATGACCGTGCGGGTATCGTCCACGCTGAGCGTCGTCTGCGTGACATAGGCCAGCGGCGTATCCCGCGGGATCGGCAGCGCGACGACATCGGCCGCGGTGGAGACGAGATGGACCGGGGCATCGACCTGTCCGATCGTGCCCTCCACCTCGGCATGTCCGTCATGTCCGATCAGCACCAGAGTGCGGTTCGAGCGGGCGTAACGCCGGCCCTGGATATGGACCTTTGTGACCAGCGGGCATGTCGCGTCGATCACCGGCAGGCCGCGCGCCGCGGCTTCGGTCTCGACCGCTTTCGAAACGCCGTGCGCGCTGAAGATCGTCAACGCGCCCTCCGGAATCTCCGAAAGTTCTTCGACGAACACCGCGCCCTTGCGACGAAGGTCGTCGACGACGTGACGGTTGTGGACGATTTCATGCCGGACGTAGACGGGGGCCTGTTCCCGTTCCAGTGCGCGTTCGACGATATCGATGGCGCGGACCACGCCGGCGCAAAAGCCGCGCGGATTGGCGAGAACTATCTGCAACGGCAGGTCGGCCTTGCTGGTCGCTCGTTGGTCCAAGTCGATCGCCCTTTCCCTGGTGTAAAAGTCCATTCGTTTCGCGACCTGCGCGAGGATTATCACTGAGCGAACGGAAAACGCAAACGCCGGGAAGCATCTTTTTTGCACTGCGACGAACCTGGGTTAAGCCGGCGATCATCTGGACCAGTGATGATGCGGATCCTATGATCGGGGATAAGCAAGGAGCCGTCGAATGCGCCACCTCATCACCATCGGCATGGGCATCGTCGCGGTCACCGGAGCGACGATATCGCCCGGTCGGGCGATGGCGCAGGCGGCCGATCCCGCAATAAGCACCGTCCGGGCGCTGAACGACGGGCTGCTTTCGATCATGCGCGCGGGCAAGGCGGCGGGGCCGAAGGGCCGGGCCGCGACGATCGGGCCGGTGATCGATCGCGCGTACGACCTGCCGCTGATGACGCGGCTCTCGATCGGATCCGGATGGACGACGACCAAGCCAGCCGATCAGGCCGCCCTGACCGCCGCATTCCGGCGGATGACGGTCAGCCAATATGCCGCCAATTTCGACGACTTTTCCGGGCAGACGTTCACCGTGGATCCCAAGGTGGAAGCGCGCGGCGGCGATCGGCTGGTGCGGACGACGCTGAACGATCCGAAGGGCGAGACGGTGGCGATCGCGTATCGCCTGCGGAACTCCGGCGGCACCTGGAAGATCATCGACGTCTTCTATCGCAATTCGATCAGCCAGCTTGCGATCCGCCGGGCGGATTTCGCGCGGATCGTGCAGAATAAAGGGGCCAGGGCGTTGGTCGACCATCTGAATGCATTGTCGGTGAAGAGCGGCGGGTGACGCTTTCCGCGCTGATCCCGGCGCTGGTTCTGGCGGTGGCGCCACCCGCCGCGCCAGCCGTGCCACCCGGACAGGCGGTCGCGACGGCACCGGTTGCGGCGGAACCCGATGTCGAACCGGTCGTGACCGTGGAACCGGAACGTCCCAAAGGCGACCCGCTGGAGACGTTCAACCGGCGGATGTTCGCGCGCCAGCAGAGTTTCGACAAGGCGTTATTCCGGCCCGCCGCAATGGGGTACAAGCAGGTCGTGCCCAAGCCGGTGCGCGGGGGATTGCGGCGGTTCTTCAGCAATTTGAGCGAACCGATCGTCTTCTTGAACTATATGCTGCAGCTGAAGCCGGGCAAGGCGGTCGAGACGCTGGTGCGGTTCTCGGTCAATTCGACGTTGGGGTTTGGCGGGCTGGTGGATATCGCCAGGCTGCCCGGTATCGGGTTGCCAAGGCGGGACAATGGGTTCGGCAATACGCTCGGTTTCTACGGTGTCGGGCCGGGGCCGTATCTGTTCCTGCCCTTCGTCGGGCCGACCAATATGCGCGACCTGATCGGGGGGCAGGGCGACGGACTGGTCCTGCCGCTGGCCGTGGGCAAGCCGTTCGACCGGCTGGAATATCAGATCCCGCGGGGAGTCGTGACCGGGCTCGATCTGCGGGCGGAATCGGACGCGGAGTTGCGCGCGCTGTTCGATGGCGCGGTCGATCCTTACGCGACGTTGCGGTCCGCCTATCAGCAAAGCCGGCAGGGCGAGATCGATGCGCTGCACGGCGGGGCGCGGACCGCGTCGCCGCGGGAGTTAAAGGACGATCTGGCGGACCCGGCTGGGTCCGACGCTTCGGTTGGGGAACCGGCTTCCAAGGAGCTTGCCGATCCGCTCGTCGATCCGGCGACTGTTCCGAAGCGCTGATCCGGTGCCGGTCAGGGTTCGGCGCGACGGCGGCGTTGCGGGGGACCGAGCAGGGCGGGTTCGAAGATCAACGCGCAGACCAGGGTCCATGCCAGCGAGATCATCAGGATCTTGCCCATGCTCGCGGTGCCGGGGTGATGCGACAGCCACAGGCTGCCGAACGCCGTTCCGGTGGCGAGCGCGCTGAACAGGACGGCCCGCGCCAGGCTGGATTGCAGCAGGTCGGTCGCGCCGTCGCGCCATGCCATCACGAAATAGATGTGGAACGCGACGCCGACGCCGAACAGCAAGGGCAGCGCGATGATGTTGGCGAAATTGATCGGCTGGCCGATGACGACGCAGGTGCCGAGCGTCAGGAAGATCGAGAGGATGACGGGGGCGAGCGTGAAGGCGACCTCCCTAATGTTGCGCAGCACGGCGAGCAATAGCAGGCTGACGAGCGCGAAGGCGATGATCCCCGCCTGCACGAACGCGCCCGCGATCGTTGCCGCCGCCGCCTGTGTGGCGACGGGGAGTCCGGAGACGTTCGGGGTGACGGTCGCGACTGCCGCACGGAAGCGCGCCATTACCTTGTTGTCGTTGGCATTGCCGGCGGGGAAGACCTCCAGCCGGTAGCGGCCGTCGGGCGTGCGCCAGTCGCGGGCCAGGTCGGCGGGGATCGTGTCGCGTGTGACGGGCGCGGCTTGCAGCATCAGACGGATCTGGCCGAGCATGATATCGAGCGGGCGGGCCAGCATGGCCTCGACCGCCAGCCGTTGCGCAGGCGTGCCGGTCGCGAGGTGGTCGAATGCGCGCGATAGGGCCCGCTCTTCGGCGGAACCCTGGCCCGGATGCGCCGCGGCGGCGGTCGCCAGCTTTGCCGCGGTGGCGCGCAGGGCGGCGATGCGCGCGGGATCGTCGGGCGCTGGCGCGAGATCGAAGGGGTTTATCGCGACGTCGAGCAGCAGCGCGGCATCGCCGATGGCGGCCAGCTTGGGGGGCTGGTCCTGTGGGACGAAGCTGTCGAGCGAGACGACCTGCTTGACTTCGGGCAGCGCCGATAGGCGGCGGGCGAGTGTAACGGCCGCTGCGTGGTTGGGGGCGAGGACCGCGATCGTATTCGGCGTGCGATCCGGATCGCGGGTCAGGTCGGTCAGCGTGCGCATCGCCGGGCTCTCCGGATCGCGCAGGTCGAGCGGGTTGAAGTCGAACGAGACCCAGGGCAGCAGCGTGATGCTTAGCGCCACCGATCCGGCGAACGCCCACAGGATCGCGCGGCGGCGGCGCTCCAGCCAGCGGTCGAGCGGTGCCATCGCGGCGAACCCGACCTCGCGGCGCGGCGCTGCGGGACGGAGGATCATCAGCAAGGCGGGGAGCAAAGTGACGCTGAGGCCGAGCGCGATGATCATGCCGATCCCGGCGATGACGCCGAGTTCCGCGATGCCGATATAGGCCGTCGGCAGGAATGCGCCGAAGCCGAGAAACACCGCCCCCGCCGCGAGCAGGAGCGGCAGGCCAAGTGCGACCGCGCTGCGCTCCAGCCCCTGCGCGAGCGACGCGCCGTCGACGCGCTCGGCATTGAACCGCACGCAGATCTGCACACCGAAATCGACGCCCAGTCCGACGAACAGCGGGATGAACGCGATCGATATGAGGTTGAGGCGGCCGACCGCGAGCAAGCCAGCCGCCAGCGTGACGATCAGCCCGATCGCGATCGTCAGGATGATCGCGAGGACCAGCTTTACTGACCGCGTGGCGAACCACAGGGTCAGCAGCATCGCGGCCAGCATGACCCCTGCGACCAGGCCGATATTGTCCTGCAACGTCGCGAATTCCTCGTCGGACAGCGGGACGTCGCCGGTCAGACGAACGCGCACGCCGTGCGCCGCGTCCAGCTGCAGCGTGCGGGCGGCGGCGTGGACAGCGGCGCTTGCCGTCTCGCCCGGCATCAGCGATCCGTAATCGAGCACCGGCCGGACGAGGATCAAGCGGCGGGTCGGCGGGGCGAGGGTGGATCCGTTTTCCGAGAAGAGCTTTTGCCACGAAAAGAAAGTGGGCTTGCCGGAAAGCGATCCATCCGTCGCGACGGCGAGCGCGCGCATCGGGGCCTGGAGATCGGCGAGGCTTGCCTGACCCGCATCGACTCCGTCGATCATCGTAGAGATCGCCTGCGTGACGCCGACGAGCGAGGGGTCTGCGGCAAGTGGGCCGAGCAGGGGCTGCGCTTTCACGAGTGCGTCCAGCGTCTTGCGCACGTCCGCCTCGGATCCGAACAGCAAGCCTTGGCACGCGAGGAAGTCGCCGCCATCGGGCCGGCGCACCGCGCGGAAATGCCTGCGGTCGGCGGCGAAGGTCGCGGCCAGGCGTGCCGCGCCGTCCTCCGCCAGTTCGGGCGTGCGGCCATCCACGACGACGACCATCGCGTCGCGCAACTGGGGGAAGGCGTCGTCCATCGCGCGTTCGTGGCGGCGCCAGTCGACATCTGGGGAGATGAGTTCGGCGGTGTCGGTCGTCATCTCGAAATGCGACGCGGTGAACAGCAGGGAAAGTAGGGCGAGCACCAGCGCGACGATCAAGGTCACGACCGGGCGCGCGATGCTGGCCGCCGTGGCCCGCGGCACGATCGACCCGAGCGACGGCATCACGTGTTCGACGGACCGGGCGCCCCGAGGAAATAGCGCAGGCGTAGCGCGATCGCCTGTTCCCCGCCCGAATAGACGAAGTTCGCCGCCGCCCATTTCGGTGGGCCGAACCTGATCGGCGCGTCGTTGGAGAAGCCTACGCCTTCCTTCGGAACGCCGAACAAGGCGCGGTCGACCTTGCCGTTGCGATTCTCGTCATGGAAGGCCTGCACGGCGTAGCGGCCGGCAGGAACGTTCTGCGCGACGACGACGGTCGTTCCGGCGCGCGCGGGCGCGGCGGCGGTGTAGGGGCACGTGTCCTTCAGGAAATTGGCCTGCGGGCAGACGTCGATGCGCAGGACACCGCGATCGTCGCGGACGTTCCCGATCTGGACGGCCAATGTCGCGACGGGGAGGGGCGCAGCGCCGATGAGGATCGACGCGAGCGCACCGGCCACCGTCGCGCGCTTCATGCAGACGCCTCCACGACGCCGGTTGCGTTATGGCGGAGCGCGGTGAGCACGGTATCGACGATGGCGTCGGCATCGAGCCGCGCGGCGGCATATTGCAGTTCCGGCTTGTCCTGATCCTGGAACGTGTCCGGCAGGCGCATCGTGCGCAGCTTGAGCCCGCCGTCGATCAGCCCCTCGTCCGAGGCGAGCGTCAGCACGTGCGCGCCAAGGCCGCCGACCGAGCCTTCCTCGATCGTCACCGCGACCTCGTGGGTGGTCAGCAGGCGGCGGATCATAGCCTCGTCGAGCGGCTTGGCGAAGCGCAGGTCGGCGACCGTCGTGCTCAGCCCCTTTGCATCCAGCGCATCGGCGGCCTTCAGCGCCTCGGCCAGACGCGTGCCGAGCGACAGGATCGCGACCTTCTTGCCCTCGCGCACGATGCGGCCCTTGCCGATTTCGAGCAGCTCGGGGGTCTCGGGCAAAGCGACGCCGGTGCCGTTGCCGCGCGGATAGCGCACCGCGATCGGACCGCTGTCGTGGTTCACGCAGGTGTGCGTCATGTGCACCAGTTCCGCCTCGTCCGCCGCCGCCATGACGACGAAGTTGGGCAGCGTGGCGAGATAGGTGACGTCGAACGATCCGGCGTGCGTCGCGCCGTCCGCGCCGACCAGCCCCGCCCGGTCGATCGCGAAGCGCACGGGCAGGTTCTGGATCGCGACGTCGTGAACGACCTGATCATAGGCACGCTGCAGGAAGGTCGAGTAGATCGCGCAGAACGGCCGCATGCCCTGCGCCGCAAGGCCGGCCGCGAACGTCACCGCATGCTGTTCGGCGATGCCGACGTCGAAGAAGCGATCGGGATAGGCTTTGGCGAACGCATCGAGCCCCGTGCCCGAGGGCATGGCGGCGGTGATCGCGACGATGCGATCGTCGCGCGCGGCCTCGGTGGTGAGCGCCGCGCCGAACACGTTCTGATATTGCGGCGGTCCGGGCGGTGCTTTCGCCTGTGCCCCCGTGATCACGTCGAACTTCTGCACGCCGTGATACTTGTCCGCCGCAGCTTCCGCAGGGCCGTAGCCCTTGCCCTTCTTGGTCACGACATGGACCAGGATCGGGCCGTCCGCTGCATCGCGGACATTCTCCAGCACCGGGATCAGGTGATCGAGATTGTGGCCGTCGATCGGGCCGACATAATAGAAGCCCAGTTCCTCGAACAAGGTGCCGCCGGTCGCCATGCCGCGGGCATATTCCTCGGCCTTCTCAGCGGCATTGTGGACCAGCCTGGGCAGCTTGCGCGTGACCTTCTTGGCGAAGTTGCGCAGGCCCAGATACTCGCTGGAGGACACCATCCGCGCGAGATAGGCGGACAGCCCGCCGACCGGCGGCGCGATCGACATGTCGTTGTCGTTCAGGATCACGACCAGCCGGTTGCCGGCAGCGCGCGCATTGTTCATCGCCTCATAGGCCATGCCCGCCGACATCGCGCCGTCGCCGATCACCGCAATGCCCTTGCCGGGCCGGTCGCTCAATTTATTGGCGACGGCAAAGCCCAGCGCCGCCGAGATCGAGGTCGAGGAATGCGCCGCGCCGAACGGATCATACTCGCTCTCGCTGCGCTTGGTGAAGCCCGACAGGCCACCGCCGGTGCGCAACGTACGGATCCGGTCGCGCCGGCCGGTCAGGATCTTGTGCGGATAGCATTGGTGCCCGACGTCCCACACCAGTTTGTCGCGCGGCGTATCGAACACATAGTGGATCGCCACGGTCAGCTCGACCACGCCCAGACCCGAGCCCAGATGACCCCCCGTCACGCCGACCGCCGAAATCGTCTCCGATCGAAGCTCGTCCGCCAATTGACGCAATTGCGCAGGCGCCAAACGCCGCAAATCGGCTGGGTCGGAAACTGTATCTAGCAACGGCGTATCGAAATCGGCATTCATCAACGTCTGGACTCCTTGGCAAGGAGCCTAGCCCAAACCGGTCGTCAGGCAAGATTATTTGCCGATTACAGCCCCGTTATCCGGCCGATGACGCCATTATTGCAGGCCATTTTCAATCCCGATCCACGATCGCATCATATTGCTGGTCGAGTTCGACCGCACGTTCCCCGTCCCGTTCGGCAAGCCGCCGATCGCCCGTTTCACTGGCGACGACGGCGCGGTGATAACGGTAGCGCGCGACGTTTGGTGCAAGACGCACCGCCTGGTTCAGGTCGTCCAACGCGCGCGCCGGTTCGCCCTTGCGGCGGTACGCGAGCGCGCGGTTGAGATAGGCGGCGGGGTCGCGAGGGGCGATCGCGATGGCGCGCCCGAAGGCGGCAATCGCGTCGTCGGTCTCGCCATCCCATGCCAGCGACAGGCCCTCCGTCAGGACGGGGGCCGCGCGGGCGTCGCGAGCAACGCGCCTGCGGCATCGAGCCGCGTCCTGGGCGGGATCGTCCACCGTGCACGCATTCCAGTCACCGCGCCGGCCGGCCGGGGACGACCGGACGCGTGAACCGGTGACGACGATGTCGTTATCGTCCGACTGCGATACCCGCTTTGCATCGGATCGCGACATCGCGATCGGGGCGGGCGCTTCAGCGACGGGCGGCGGCGGCGGAGGTGGAGGAGGTGGAGGTGGAGGAGGTGGAAGAGGCGGCGGTGGAGGAGGCGGCGGGGCAACGGCGGGGGCGGGCCTGCCCCGTTCGAGCGCGGCCGATCTGAAAGGGGCGTCAGGCCGATCGAGGACGGGCTCGTTCGCCGGCTCACCCGTGGGCGCGGCGGGTTCCGCGCGCTTCGGAACAGTGTCGGCGTCAGGAGCGGAAGGCGGCGTTGCGTCCGAGCTCTCGTCTCTTCGCTGCCCGGCCGCTTCGACCGGAGATACCTTCCGCGTCGTGTCCGACGCGGGACGAGCATCCTCCGTCGGTGCAAGACCCAGATCGCGCGACATGAAGACCGGCACGCCCAACGTGACGACCAATGCTATCCCGGCCAGCGCGGCGATATGCGGGCGACCGATACGGCCCCGGGACGGTCGGGATGTTTCGGCCGTCGGGCGATCGGGCAACCCTTCGAAACGCCGCATGGCCGCCTGGATCGCGGCATCCCGCGCGGCGGGGCGGGGCGGCGGCGGAGGCGGCAGGGCGGCGGCGATGTCGTCGTCATGCGCCATCAGCGCTTCCCCGCGATCCGGAACGGCGTTGCGCACGAGGGGAGACGAAGCGGCATGGACCGACCTTATAGCTTCAATTCCGATCGGGTCGATTGCCCGATGACGGGGCGGGCGGCAGAACCGCACCGCCCCGTGGCACGGTCATTCGCCGGTCGGTGACATCAAGCGGGCGGATTTCGCCGCGCGGAGGAGCTGGATGAATTCAGACCGGTAGCCGAACGGGTCGTCGCCGCGTGCGGCAAGTGCGATCTTCAGCACGTCGTCATAGGTCATCGCGCCGTTGTAGCGGCCGCCACGCAGGAGTTCGGCGAAGGCCGCGACGCTGGCCGCGAAGCGTGCATCCTGCGGCGCATCCTCGAAGCGCGCCGCCTCCACCCGACGATCGATCGGCGTGGAGATCAGTCGGCTGGTATCGGATTTCGGCAGTTTGTAGCGGATCTTCACGAAGCCGTATTCGGTCGCGCTGGACTGTACCGGGGCGGCGGGTTTGGCGTAGCGCAGATCGCCGACTGCGCGCGGCCCGCCGACGGGGATGATCTCGTACATGGCGGTGACGGTCTGCCCCGATCCGACATCGCCGGCATCGACCTTGTCATTGTCGAAATCGTCGCGGTTCAGCAGGCGGGTCTCGTACCCGATCAGGCGGTATTCGGCGACCGTCGCGGGGTTGAATTCGACCTGTATCTTCACGTCCTTCGCGATCGGGAAGAGCGTCGAGCTTGCTTCCTCGACCAACGTCTTCCGCGCCTCTCCGATCGTGTCGATATAGGCTGCGGCGCCGTTGCCGTTCTGGGCCAGCGCCTGCATCAGCGCATCGTTGTAATTGCCCATGCCGAAGCCGAGCACCGACAGGAATACGCCCTTGCCGCGCTGGCGTTCGACATAGCCCTTCAACTCGTCCTGATTGCTGATCCCGATGTTGAAATCGCCATCCGTCGCCAGGATCACGCGATTGACGCCGTCGGGATCGAAGTTCGCCTCCGCCAGCGCATAGGCTTGCCGGATACCCTCCGCGCCGGCGGTTCCGCCGCCAGCGCCGAGACCGTCGATCACCGCCCGGATGCGCGCCTTGTCGCTGGCGCGGGTGGGGGCGAGCGCGGTGCCGGCATAGCCCGCATAGGTGACGATCGCGACGCTGTCGTCGGCACTCAACTGATCGAGCAGCATCGTCAGCGATCGTTTGACCAGCGGGAGCTTGTCGTCGGCATTCATCGATCCCGACGTGTCGATCAGGAAGACGAGATTGGCGCGGGGGCGGGTGGCGCGCTTGATCTCATACCCCTTGATGCCGATGCGAACGAGCTTGCGCCCTGTCGTCCACGGGCTCGGCATGACCGCGATGTTACTGGCGAAGGGCTGGGCGGTCGTGGCGGGGCCGGCATAATCGTAGGGGAAATAGTTGATCATTTCCTCGGTGCGCACCGCGGCGGGTTGCGGCAGGACGTTGCGGTTCAGCGACGCGCGCGTGAAGGCGTAGGATGCGGTGTCGACGTCGATCGAGAAGGTCGAGACGGGGTCCTCGCGCACGACCTTGAACGGATTCTGCGCGACGGCGGTGAACTTGTCGCGGCCGACGTCCTTGTATTGCTGTCGGGTTCGGGGATCGACCTGCGGGTAGGCCATGATCGGCGGAGGGGCGAACATCATTCCGGGGGCGGGCGGCGGAGGCGGCGGGGGCGGCGGGGGTGGGGCACCGGGATAGGCTTGGGCCAGCCGGCTTCGCACCGCAGCGGTCGGCGAGGTGTTTCTGGCGCCCGTCACGACGATATCGTTGCTCTCGGCGGCGGCCGGTGTTGCGTTCGGGACTATGTCGATCGGGGGCTTGCCGCAGGACGCGACGAGAAGGGCAGCGAAGCCGATGGTGGCCGTAGTGCGAAGGCAGGGCATGGTTTTCTCCCGGAACAGCGGCGCGAGATCGTCCGCATATTCACTGGGACGCGCCGGGCCGGGATATCCTTGGAAAATTATTCGAACTTTTTTTTGGGGGGAGTCAAAGGCCGCCGATCATCCGCCTCACCTCGTGCATGCGCCAGGAAATCGTCGCTTCCGCAACGCCCAGGATCTCGGCCGCCTCGGCATGCGTCAGTTGCTGGCCCGCGACGAGGATAGCGGCGTCGCGATAGGCCGGTTTCAGCCGGGCGATCGCGCCGTTCAGCCATGCGGCGTCATAGGCGTCGCGGCCATCGGGCACTGGCGCCAGGCCGACCAGGACCGCGAGGCGATCGGTAAAGCCGGCGAATGCGCGGCGGCGGCGGCGATGATCGCGGGTCGCGTTGAAGACGATGCTGCACATCCACGTCGTGAACTTCGCTTCGCCGCGAAAGCCGTGGATCTTCTCGACCAGCGTGCAACAGACGTCCTGCGCGATATCGTCGGCATCGGATCGCGATCCGGTCAATTGCCAGGCGAACCCGTGGATGCGGTCGTAATGGCGGGCGAGAAGGGTGCCGAATGCGGCGCGGTCGCCGTCTGAGGCGGCGGCGACCAATTGCGCGTCGGTCAGGGCGGCGGGGTCGTCCATCGTTCAGGCGACACGCCGACATGCTGCGGGCAAAAGCGGACCGCCTCGACCGCGATTGGAACCCGTCTGAGAAGTCGCTGTGCCCGCCACGCTTGCTCTGTGCATCATCGGCGGCCGGGATGCCATCGTCCTGCCGATGGACGGGGAGTCAGGCGGGCATCTCACGCACCAGCCGAAGGACCGCGTCGGCGAGTTCGGGGCGGCAGATCAGCAGATCGGGCAGATACGGGTCGGCGCAATTATAGACCAAAGGCGCGCCGTCGACGCGGCTGACATGCAGCCCAGCGGCTTGCGCGACGGCGATCGGGGCGCAATTGTCCCATTCATACTGGCCGCCGGTGTGGAGATAGATGTCCGCTTCGCCGCGAACGACCGCCATCGCCTTCGCGCCGGCCGAGCCCATCGGGACCAGGGTCGCGGCAAGCGCTTCGGCGACGTACAGCGCCTCGCGGGCCGGACGTGTCCGGCTGACGAGCATGCGGAGCGGATCGCCGGCGGGCGACAGCGGCGTCGGCGTGCCGGACGTCAGCGTTAGGCCGAGTGCGGGCAGCGCGACCGCGCCGACCGTCGCGACGCCGTCGACCGCCAGCGCGACATGGACCGCCCAGTCGGCGCGACCCTCGCCATATTCGCGCGTACCGTCCAGCGGATCGACGATCCAGGCGCGGCTGACCGAGCAGCGGCGCAAATCGTCCTTTTCCTCTTCGGACAGAATCGCGTCCTCGGGGCGGGCAGCGCGCAACGCCTGCATCAGGAAGGCGTTCGCCTTATGGTCACCGGCCTTGCCCAGTTCCTTGCCGGACAGGTCGCCCGACGTCTGCAACTGCAGCAGGATCGCGCCCGCTTCCGTCGCGAGGCGCGCCGCGAGCGTGTCGTCGCATTCGCTCATTTGAGCGGCATGATCTGGCAGACGATGAATTCGGCGGCTTCGGCGGGCGTCATCGCGACGGTGTTGACGCGGATTTCGGGATGTTCCGGCGGCTCGTACGGGCTGTCGATGCCGGTGAAGTTCTTCAGGTCGCCGGCCCGCGCCTTTTTATACAAGCCCTTCACGTCGCGTGCTTCGGCGACGTGCAGCGGCGTATCGACGAAGATCTCGATGAATTCCCCTTGCGGCAGCATCGCGCGGATCATGTCACGTTCGGCGCGGAAGGGCGAGATGAAGGCGGTCAGCACGATCAGTCCGGCATCGGCCATCAGTTTCGCCACCTCACCGACGCGACGGATATTCTCGATCCGGTCCGCCTCGGTGAAGCCGAGATCCTTGTTCAGCCCGTGGCGGACATTGTCGCCGTCGAGCAGGAAGGTGTGCCGGTTCATCAGGTTGAGCGTCTTCTCCACCTCGTTCGCGATGGTCGATTTGCCAGATCCGGACAGGCCGGTGAACCACAGGACGCGCGGTTTTTGGTTCTTCAGGCTGGCATGCGCCTCGCGTCCGATATCGGTCGCCTGCCAGTGCACGTTCTGCGCCCGCCGCAAGCTGAAGTGCAGCATGCCGGCGGCGACCGTCGCGTTGGTGATCTTGTCGATCAGGATGAACCCGCCGAGCGTGCGGTTGTCAGCATAGGGTTCGAAGACGATCGCACGGTCGGTGGTGATCTCCGCGACGCCAATCGCGTTCAGGTCCAGCGTCTTGGCCGCTAGATGCTCCATCGTGTTGACGTTGATCTGGTATTTCGGCTCCTGTACCGTCGCCGACACGGTCTGCGTGCCGAGCTTCAGCCAGTAGGCGCGGCCGACGACGAGCGGATCGTCGTCCATCCAGACGATGGTCGTTTCGAACTGGTCCGCGGTTTCCGGTGGCGCGTCCGCCGCCGCGATCACCGAGCCGCGCGAGCAATCGATCTCGTCTTCGAACGACAGCGTGACGGACTGCCCCGCGACCGCTTCCTCCAGGTCGCCGCCGAGCGTCGTGATGCGGCTGATCGTGCTGGTCTTGCCGCCGGGCAGCACGCGGATCGCGTCGCCCGGTTTCACCGACCCGCTCGCGACCTGTCCGGAAAAGCCGCGGAAATCCAGGTTGGGCCGGTTGACCCATTGCACGCCCATGCGGAACGGCTTCGCCTGATCCTCGTCCACACCGATCTCGACGGTTTCGAGATGCTCCATCAGCGTCGGGCCGGAATACCACGGCATCGCATCGGATTTGAGCGAGATGTTGTCGCCCCGGAAGCCGGAGATCGGCAAGGCGGTAAAGCCGGTAATCCCGATGCTGCGAGCGAAACCGGAATAATCGGCGAGGATCGCGTCGTAGGTCGCCTGATCGTAGCCGACCAGGTCCATCTTGTTGATCGCGAGCACAATGTTCCGGATGCCGATCAGATGCGCCAGATAGGAGTGGCGGCGCGTCTGGGTCAGCACGCCCTTGCGCGCGTCGATCAGGATCACCGCGAGATCGGCAGTCGATGCGCCGGTGATCATGTTGCGGGTATATTGTTCGTGACCCGGCGTGTCCGCGACGATGAACTTGCGCTTTTCGGTCGAGAAGAAGCGATAGGCGACGTCGATCGTGATGCCCTGTTCGCGCTCCGCCGCAAGGCCATCGACCAGCAAAGCGAAGTCGATCTCGCCGCCTTGCGTGCCGACGCGCTTGCTGTCCGCCTCCAGCGCGGCAAGCTGATCCTCGAAGATCATCTTGGAATCGTACAGGAGCCTGCCGATCAGCGTGGACTTGCCGTCATCGACCGATCCGCAGGTGATGAAGCGCAGCATCGTCTTGTGCTGGTGCCTTGCGAGATAGGTGTCGATGTCCTCCGCGATAAGCGCGTCGGTCTGGTAGGCGGGGTTTGTGGGTTCGGCGGTCATACTAGCCTCGTCATTCCCGCGAAGGCGGGAATCCATAAGCGTGACCTTCCATTGCGGGCGCAGTGACTATGGATCCCCGCCTTCGCGGGGATGACGCGGGAGGGGGCGGGGATGACAGTGGTGGTGGGGCACATGGGGCGCGACATCAAAAATAGCCCTCCTGCTTCTTCTTCTCCATGCCCGCGCCGCCCGCATCCTTGTCGATCGCGCGACCCTGTCGTTCGCTGGTGGTCGTCAGCAGCGTTTCCTGGATGATCTCGGACAGGGTGCCGGCGGTGCTTTCGACCGCGCCGGTCAGCGGATAGCAGCCGAGCGTGCGGAAGCGGATCGAGCGTTCGACCGGTACTTCGCCCGGCGCCAGCGGGAAGCGGTCGTCATCGACCATCAGCAGCATGCCGTCGCGCTCCACCGTCGGCCGTTTGCCGGCGAAATAAAGCGGCACGATCGGCACGTCGTTCAACTGAATATATTGCCAGACGTCGAGTTCGGTCCAGTTGCTGATCGGGAAGACGCGGATGCTCTCGCCCTTCGACTTGCGGGCATTGTAGAGGTTCCAGAGTTCCGGGCGCTGCTTCTTCGGATCCCAGCCGTGGCTTGCGGTGCGGAACGAGAAGATACGCTCCTTCGCGCGGCTCTTCTCCTCGTCACGGCGCGCGCCGCCGAAGGCCGCGTCAAAGCCGTATTTGTCGAGCGCCTGCTTCAGGCCTTCCGTCTTCCACATGTCAGTGTGAAGCGCGCCGTGATCGAACGGGTTGATGCCGCGTTCGATCGCCTCCGGGTTTTGATAGACGAGCAACTCCATCCCGGCATCGCGCGCCGCGCGCTCGCGTAGGTCGTACATGGCGCGAAACTTCCAGGTCGTATCGACATGCAGCAGCGGGAAGGGCGGGGGAGAGGGATAGAAGGCCTTGCGCGCGAGATGCAGCATGACGGCGGAATCCTTGCCGACCGAATAGAGCATCACGGGCTTTTCCGCCTCCGCGACCACCTCACGCATGATGTGGATCGCTTCCGCCTCCAGCCGTTCCAGGTGTGTCAGTGTTCGCGTCATGATTCCGGTGTCTCCGGCGCGCTGACTGCCTCGAACGGGCATGCCGGGCAATCAAGGCATTCTTCGGCGGGGGAACGCGCTGCTTTCACGGTCGTCGGTTCAAGCCCCGGCGGCGCGACGGCGAATGGCGTCGAGGTCGATCCCGTGCCGCTTGATCTTGTAGTAGAAGGTCTTCCGCGGAATGCCGAGCGCGGCGATCGCCTGCGCGGCATCGCCGGACAGCCTTTCCAGCGTTTCCACGATGATCTGGCGTTCGAATGACAGCACCTGATCGGGCAGCGGGGCGATACCCGTTACCGCCGAGCCCGCGCCCATCGTATCGGCATCCAGGCCCAGGACGAGGCGGTCCGCGAAATGCGCCAGTTCGCGGACGTTGCCGGGCCAGTCGTGCTGCGTGAGGTGTCGGTGGGTGGAGGCGGTAAGCGCCGGGATCGGACGGCGGCGACGGCCGGCGGCTAGATCGATCAGATGCGCGAACAGCATGGGCACGTCCTCCCGCCGTTCGCGCAAAGGCGGCATGCGCAGGCGGACCGCAGCGAGGCGGTAGAACAAGGCGGGCACGATCGCGTCGGCGCTACGCTGCGCCTCCTCCTGACCCGTGGCGATGATGCGCAGGTCGAGCGGGATGGCGTCGCGCGACTGCGGCACGCGCAGCGCGCGATCCTCGATCACCGTGCTGAGCCGTGCCTGGAGCGGATGCGAGGCGCGATCGATATCGTCGAGGAACACGGTGCCGCGATTGGCGGCGGCGATGCCGTTCGACGCGCTGGGGGAGAAGAGTTCGGTATCGATCAACGCATCGGGCAGGGCGGCGCAGGCGACGGACAGGAAACGATGACGGCCGCGCTTGCCCGCGCGGTGGATTTCGCGGGCGAGCAATTCCTTGCCAGTGCCCGTTTCGCCTTCGATGAACAGGTCGATATCCGCGTCCGCAAGAACCGGGACCATCTCGCGCAGGCGGCGGATCGCCGGCGATGCCCCGATCAACGCCGCGGTCTCGTCCGATGCGGCGAGCGATCGGAGCCGCCGGTTTTCGAGCGTCAACCCGCGCGCGGTGGCGGCGCGGGCGACGGCGGCGACCAGTGCCTCCGGGTCGAACGGCTTGGACAGGAAATCCCACGCGCCGTTGCGCAACGCATCGACCGCCATCTGGACGTCGCCATGCCCGGTGACGAGGATGACGGGCAGCGTCGCATCGGCATCGCGCAGGGCGTTGAACAGATCGATCCCCGACAGTCCGGGCATCCGCACGTCGGTGACGACGACGCCTTCATAAGCGTCGTTCAATGCGGCGAGCGCAGGGGCGGCGGCGGGGAACGCATCGACGGTATAGCCGGCGAGCGACAGCAGTTGCGCCGTGGATGCGCGAAGATCGTCGTCATCCTCCACCAGCGCCACGCGCAGGGTTTCGCCACCGGTCATGCGCGTTTCATCTCGATTTCGAATGTTGCGCCGGACCGGCCGGGTGCAAGCCGCAGCGCCCCGCCGAGATCGACCATGATGTCCTGTGCGATGACGAGGCCGAGGCCGAGACCGGTGGCCCGGCTGGTCACGAACGGCGTGAAAAGGCGCGCGGCGACATCGGGTGCGATGCCCGGTCCGTTATCGGTGATGTGCAACGTCACCGTCTCGTCCCCGACGGTCAGGGCTATCCGTATCGTCTGTTCGGCCTGCCCCTCTATCGCTTCGGTAGCGTTCTGCAGGACGTTGACCAGAACCTGTTCCAGCCGCACGCGTCCGGCCATGACGTTCAGGTCGGGCGGAATGACCGGCATCGTCATCGCGATGCGGGACAGGCGCTCCTTCAGGATCAGTCTCGCGCCTTCGATCACTTCGCACAACGGCACGGGCTGGATCGCGCCGGTGCCTTTGCGGGCGAAGCCGCGCAGTTCGGCGGTGACCGTGCCGATCCGCGCGGTCAGACGGGCGATAGCGCGCAGGTTTTCGCGAACGTCGTCCAGTGCGCCGCGATCGAGCAACTGCTCGCTGGTCGCGGCATAGGTGCGGATCGCCGCGACGGGTTGGGCGGTTTCGTGCGCGACGCTGGCGGTGATCTGCCCCAGCGCGGCGAGCCGGTTGGCCTGACGCAACCCCTCGCGCAGATCGGCGGCACGCGCCTCCAGCGCGGCGCGTTCGTTCATCTCACGGCGCAGGTCGGCGGTGCGCTCCACGACCGCCGCCTCCAGCGCGCTGGTGCGTTCGCGGCGCCTGCGTGCCTGGGTCCGGGCGAACCAGACGAGACCGCACAGCAACGCAGCGCCAAGGCCGGCGGCGATCTGCGCCGTTCGGATCGCGGTGTCGATCGCGGGGCCATCGGGCTGCGCAACGGTCACCGTCCAGCCGAGCGTATCCGGCGCGGTGGCGCCGAGCGTCAGCGTGTCGCGGCTGCCCGTCGCGCGCGCCCGGGCCGGCGCGATCCTGTCGATGGGAGAGGGGCCGAAAGCGGCGATCCCGACCTCCGATCGTAAGTCGGTGGCGCGTTGGGCGGGGATCGGGGCGGTCGCGGCAAAACGCCAGGCCGGGCGGCTGGCGATCAGCACGACGCCGTCGCGGTTGCTCGCCCAGGTCAGGCCGCCTGCCGCCGCCCATTGTCGCTCGAGGCGGTCGAACTCCAGCTTCACGACGATTACCCCGCCGTTCGGGCTGCGGCGGCTGAGGTACAGACCGGGTCGGCCGCTGACCGTCCCGAGCGCGAATTGCTGACCGGAGCCGGTGCGGACGGCATCGTTGTAATACGGCCGGAAGCGATAGTCCCGGCCAACGAAGCTGCGCGGGGTGCGCCAGTTGTTCGCCGCGATGGCGCGCCCGTCCGGGCCGATCGCATAGATGGCGGCGGCGCCGATATCGCGCGCGAGCCGCTCCAGCTTCAGGTCGAGCGCGTGCGTGGCGCCGGGTGCATTGCGCAGCGCGGCGGCCAGATCGCTGTCGCCGGACAAAGCGAGCGGGAGCAGGCGGAACCTGGCGATCTCGCTGGCGAGCAGACCCTGGCGCAGCCGCGCGTCGGCGGCGATCGATGCGGCGAGATCGGTTCGGGTGCGGCGTTCGACCGCCCATCCCGCGCCCCAGGCCGCGATCACGCAGAAGAGGATCGTCGCCAGCACGGGTGCGATTCGTCGCCAACCATATGCCGGTGCCATCAGACCGGGATACCGGACGGCGAGCCGCTGGGCAAGTTTCTGCCCATATTGGTTCGAACGGGTGCCGATCTTGGGACATGAAGTCGGACCCGCGACCGGGAAGGCTCCGGATTTCCTACAATATTCCGGAATGCATTTTCGTGGATTGTCCGCGAAGGAGAAGCGGCGATGATCGATCATTGCCTGACCGTCGTGAGAACGAAGCAGGCGTCCGAGAGGATGAAAGGCCCATGATGACGATAACGACCCAGCCCACCGATAAGATCGAGGCTCCCGCCGACAAGCCGTGGTACAGGCAGTTGTACCTGCAAGTGCTGGTCGCGATCACCGCAGGCGTCCTGCTTGGGCACTTCTATCCGTCCATCGGCGAGGCGATGAAGCCGATCGGCGATGCCTTCATCAAGCTGGTGAAGATGATCATCGCGCCGGTGATCTTCCTAACCATCGTCACCGGAATCGCGGGCATGCGCGATCTCGCATCGGTCGGTCGCGTGGCCGGCAAGGCGTTCGCCTATTTCCTGTTCTTCTCGACGCTGGCGCTGATCGTCGGACTCGTCGTCGCCAACGTCGTGCAGCCGGGCGCGGGGCTGAACATCGATCCCGCCACGCTGGATACAAGCAAGATCACGGAATATGCCGAAAAGGCGCATGAAACGACGCTCACCGGGTTCCTGATCGGGATCATACCCGACACGTTCCTGTCCGCGCTGACGCAGGGCAACATCCTGCAGGTGCTGTTCGTCGCGATCCTGTTCGGCGTCAGCCTGGCGATGATCGGCGATCGAGGGACGAAGGTCCTCAACGTCCTGAACGATATCTCTATCGCTTTCTTCAAGCTGGTCGGCATCGTCATGAAGGCGGCGCCCATCGGTGCATTCGGGGCGATGGCGTTCACCATCGGCAAATACGGTGTCGGCACGCTCGCCAATCTCGCGATGCTGGTCGGGACGTTCTACCTCACGTCCCTGCTCTTCGTCGTAGTTATCCTCGGCGTGGTCGCGAAACTGGCCGGCTTCTCGATCTTCCGCCTGATCGCCTATCTGAAGGCCGAATTGCTGCTCGTCCTCGGCACGTCGTCGTCGGAAAGCGCACTGCCCAGCCTGATCGAGAAGATGGAACGCGCCGGCTGCCCGAAGTCGATCGTCGGTCTGGTCGTACCGACCGGGTATTCGTTCAACCTGGACGGCACCAACATCTATATGACGCTGGCAGCATTGTTCATCGCGCAGGCATGCAATGTCGACCTCACGCTGGGCCAGCAATTGCTGCTGCTGGGTGTCGCGATGCTGTCGTCCAAGGGCGCGGCGGGCGTGACGGGGGCGGGGTTCATCACGCTCGCGGCGACGCTGTCAATCGTGCCGTCCGTGCCGGTCGCAGGCATGGCGCTGATCCTCGGCGTCGACCGCTTCATGAGCGAGTGCCGCAGCCTGACCAACTTCATCGGCAACGCGGTCGCGACCGTGGTCGTCTCCCGCTGGGAAGGCGCGCTGGACAAGGAACAGTTCGATGCGGCGCTGGCGGGCAAGCTGCCCCCGGTCGAAGAATTGCCCGAGGGTGTCGTCGCCGCCTGATCCCCGCATGATCCGTCGCCGGCCGGCGCGCTGACGCCGCGGCCGGCGACCTCAAACACGAAAGTCTGTCTATGTTGACCTGCTCGTGGCGCACAGCGTGCGCCGCCGCCCTTGCGCTCGTCCCCGCGACAGGCGCATTCGCCCAGAATACCGGCCCGAAGGAAGCCGCCAATCCCAGCCAGGCGGCACCTGTCTCGGAAGCCTATCCGGTCGAGGCGATCGGCGACGGTGTTACCTCCGGCGGCTATAACCAGTCGCGTTGGGCGGAGGACTGGACCCGCTATCGCAACCCGGCCAAGCGGGACGATCCGATCGACCGGCTTAAGTTCATCCCGATCGCTGCCGATGGCGACGTCTATCTGACGCTGTCCGGCGAACTGCGCTTGCGCGTCAACGAAACGACCAACCCCAACCTGGTCAACAGCGAGGCGCAGCGGCAGGACATCAACCGCATCGTGGGCGGTGCCGACCTGCACCTCGGCAAGCATATCCGCGTGTTCGGCGAACTGGCGCATGGCGGTCTTGCCGGACGCAATCTGGGCACGCCGGCGGCGACCTTGCGCAACGATCTGGTCGTGCAGCAATCGTTCGTCGATGTCACCGGAACCGTATCGGGTGTCGATCTCGGCGTGCGCTATGGCCGCCAGACCTTCGCGGACGGTCCCAACCTGCTGGTGGTGCCGCGCGACAACAACACGATCTTCTTCGTCTATAACGGCACGCGGGCATGGGCACGGGGCAAGACGCTGCGCGCGGATGTGTTCGATTTCCGCACCACCCGGCTCGGCGTCGACGGCACCGGAGACGATATCAGCGACCAGACGCGCCGGTTTTCCGGTATCTCGGCGGGCGTGGTCCTGCCGAAAAGCTTCCTTGGCGGGTCGAAACTGTATGTCGATCCGTTCCTGTGGCGGTTGCGCAATACCGCCGCCGTCTGGGGCCCCCGCACCGGCCGCGAAGCGCGCGAATTCTACGGCCTGCACGTCTGGGGCGATGCCGGACCGGTCAATCTCGACTGGACGATCAACTATCAGGGCGGCAGCTATGACGGGCGCAGGATCGACGCCTGGCTGATCCTGCTCGCGCAGAATTACAAGCTCGGCAAGTCGAAGACCGCGCCGCGAATGGGCTTCCATGCCGATTATGCCAGCGGGGGTGGGGCCTATGGTACGGGGACGCTGCGCAACGCGCTCGCGCCATTCGGCAACAACATCTATTACAGCTACCAACTGTTTGCGACGCCGACCAACCTGATCGCCTTCGCGCCCAACGTGACGTTTTCGCCACTGAAGGCGGTGCGGGTCAGCGCGGAATATCAACTGTCCTGGCGTGATACGACCAGCGACGCAGTGTACCGCGCCAACGGCACCGCATTCGCCCGGACGCAGAATGTCGCCGGCCGCAAGATCGCAGATACCGCGCGATTACAGGCAGTCTGGTCGATCTCGCCGCGGATCAGCGTCACCGGTCGATACGAGCATCTGATGGCCGGGCCGGCGTTGACCAATGCGGGCTATAAAAGCTCCGACTTCCTCGCGGGCTGGGTCAGCCTGCGCTTCTGATACGAAGGATATCCAGCATTTCCCCCGCTCTCCACGCCGCCGCGCGCGCGCTGCTCGCCGATCCGCTGACCAACAAGGGCACGGCCTTTACCGAGGCCGAGCGCGACCGCCTCGGGCTGCACGGGCTGTTGCCGCCGCATGTCGGGACGCTGGACAGCCAGATCTCCCGGCGGCGGCGTGCGCTGGAACGGCAGCCCGACGATTTCCACCGGTACGCCTTCCTGCGGGAATTGCAGGATTCGAACGAGGTGCTGTTCCACGCATTGGTGCAGAGCGACCTGCCGCGGATGTTGCCCCTAGTGTACACGCCGACGGTCGGGGAGGGATGCGAGCGGTTCAGCGAGATCTGGCGGCGCCCGCGCGGCCTGTTTCTCAGCTGGCCCAACCGCAACCGCATCGCCGACATCCTTGCCGATCCGGCGCTCGACCGGGTGAAGGTGATCGTGGTGAGCGACGGGGAACGGATCCTGGGGCTGGGCGATCAGGGTGCCGGCGGGATGGGTATCCCGATCGGCAAGCTGGCGCTGTATACGGCCTGTGCGGGATTCCACCCAGCCGAAGTGCTGCCGATCCTACTGGATGTCGGCACCGATAATGCGGCGCGGCGCGACGACCCGCTTTATGTCGGCTGGCGCAATCCGCGCATCCGTGGCGACGATTACGATGCGTTCGTCGAAGCGTTCGTCACGGCGGTCGCGGAACGGTTTCCCAAGGCGCTGTTGCAGTGGGAGGATTTCGCCGGACACAATGCGTATCGGCTGCTCGACCGCTATCGCGACCGGTTGCTGAGCTTCAACGACGATATCCAGGGCACGGCGACGACGGCGGTCGGCACGCTGCTGGCGGCGATCCGGCGGACCGGCGGAACGCTGGCCGAGCAACGCATCGTGCTGTTCGGGGCAGGCGCGGCGGGGACGGGGATTGCTGACCTGCTCGTCCGCGTGATGATTGCCGACGGACAGGACGAGGCGGCGGCGCGCGGACGCATCTGGGCCGTCGATCGCGACGGCCTGATCGTGCAGGGCATGAACGCGCTGACGACGCAGCAGGCCGCATTCGCCCGGAATGCCGCCGAAGTCGCGAGCTGGGGGAATGCCGGGCCGCACATTTCGCTCGCGACGACCATCGCCAATGTTCGCCCGACCGTTCTGATCGGCGCATCGGGGCAGCACGGTACGTTCGACGAGCAGGTCATCCGCAGCATGGCTGCCGCCACGCCGCAGCCGATCATCTTCCCGCTGTCCAACCCCGTCTCGCGGGCGGAGGCATCGCCCGCCGATCTGATCGCCTGGACCGAAGGGCGTGCCCTGATCGGAACGGGCAGCCCGTTCGGCGTCGCCGGCGTGACGCAGGTCAACAACGTCTATGTCTTCCCCGGCATCGGGTTGGGCGCGCTGGCCGTGGGCGCAACGCGGATCACCGACGGCATGTTCATGGCCGCCGCGCGCGAACTGGGCCGGCTGGACGAGTCCGGTGCCGGGCCACTCCTGCCGCCGATCGACGATCTGCGTCCGGTCGCGATCCGCATCGCCGAAGTTGTGGCGCGGCAGGCGATTGCGGACGGTGTGGTTCCGGAACCGCCGACCGCGCCGATCCCCGATCTGGTGCGGCAGGACTTGTGGGACGCAACCTACGCCTGACGGCTGAGCCCCGCTTGATTACATTACGGCCGTCATTTAACATCCCTGCCGGACGAACTTGCAACGGCAAGTTCGCGATACGGGGATGGGGATCGGACGATGCCGCTGTGGAAAATCTCTCATCCGGTCGGCGCGTTCGTGGCCGATGACAAGCAGGCGCTCGCGGAACGGACCACCGCGCTCTACTAGAGATACATTCGCGCTTTCGATGTCGGCGTGATCTTTGAGGAGGTAGCTGCTGACTTCTTCTATACCGGCGGGAAGTCGCACGGCCGCTTTATCCGGATCTGGATCGATCACATCGCGCACGAATTTCCCAACGACAAATATGCGCGCCGCTTCGTCGATGTGGTGAACGACACGCGTGCCCCGTTCGTCAAGGCGCGGGGGTATGATTGGGAATTCCATATCGACGAGACGTCGTTCGGATTGTGGTCGATCCAAGGGCATTTCCCGCCGACCCAGGGTAGCGCAGACGAGGCGCGTTGGATGGCCGAGACCAAGGAATCGCCGCGAACGCACGATTGAGCGGGCGGGGCGTCCCACAGTGAGGAACCACCGGCAGGAACGCCGCCGACCGGGCGGTCGGTGGCGTGTCGCTGCATCAGCTCCGGGTCAGATATCGCGTGCGCAACGTCCTGATCGCGGCGGCATCCAGATGCAACTGGTCACGCAGATATCCGTCGAAACCTCCGGGCTGCGCCTGCATCGTCGCGAAGGCCGCGTCGAGGTATCGGCGATCGACGCCGATCAGCGCTTTCAACGCATCCGGCGAAAGGTTTTTCATGAAGGCGCTGGTCTTGTCGTCGGCGGCGGTACCGCTCGCGCCTTTTCGCGGGTCGTAATAGCGGTTCGACAGCAGATAATCTTCCATCACCGTCTCGCGCGGCACGCCGAGCACCGTCAGCACGAGCGCAGCGGCAATGCCCGTGCGATCCTTCCCCGCCGAACAGTTGAACGCGAGCGGAACGCGGCCGGCGACCAGTTCGGCGAACATCCGGCGATACTGGCTAGCGAAGCGCATCGGCATCTTCGAATAGGCCTCGGTCATCGCGTCGGCCGCCTGTGCGCCGGTCAGGTTCGGGCGCATCAGTCCCGCGAAATCCCGGTCCATGCTATAATCGTCGGCGAAGACCGCCGGCTTGTTCTTGGCGGGCCAGCGAACCGGCGCCGCGTCGCGCTCGCTGGTAGAGCGGAAATCGCAAACGGTACGGATGCCGCGTGCTTCCAGTTGCGAAAAGTCGCGCTCGGTCAGGCCGTTCATGGCGCCGGACCGATACAGTACGCGCCATTTTACCCGCCGCCCGTCGGCCGTGCGATATCCGCCGAGATCTCGGAAATTCTGAGCGCCCTCCAGCGTCAGGACGCGCTGATGCTGCGTGGCGGCCGGGCCCTGCTTGGCAATGGCGATGGTCGAGAATGGCGCGGACATGACGAGCAGAGCCGCCGCCAGTCGGAAATGATGATGCATATCTCTATCCTTCGGTCGAATTGGGATCAGAAGTTGGAGCGGATGCCGCCCATGTAGCGGCGACCGATCTGCTCGACCTCGGTCGGGCGACCTTCGTTGCCCTGATAGGCCGAGTAGACCGCGTTCGTGAGGTTGCTCAGATCGGCATAGAGCGAGACGTTCGGCGTCACGGCATAGCGGATCGCGACGTCGACATTGTCGTAGCCGGCGCGATATTCGTCGCTGCCGCCGCCGAGGCCGAGGCCGCCCAGCGTATCGAGCCAGCGGGTACGGTGCTGGTAGCTGACCCGCGCGGACAGGCCGAACTTCTCGTAATAGAGCGAGGCGTTGGCGATGCGGTTCGACGTGCCCGGAAAGCGGATGTCCTTGCGCTCGGCGGTGTCGAAGCTGCCGTCGATCAACGTCAGATTCCCCTGGAAGCCGAACCCGTCCAGCAGGCCCGGCAGGAAGGTGAAGCGCTGCTGATAGTTCAATTCGACGCCGTAGAGGCGACCGCTTCGGCCGTTGAAGGTCGAGGACAGGAGATAGCCCGAGCGGTCCACGCCGCTGGAATCGAAGGCGTTGCCGCCGACGCGTTGGGTGCTGGCATACAGGACGTTGTCGACCCAGCGGTGGAAGCCGGCGATGGAGAGGATGCCGCTGCCCGGCAAATAATATTCCAGGCTGCCGTCGATCCCCCAGGTATATTCCGGGCGCAACGTCGGGTTGCCGCCACCGATCTGCCCCGGCGAGGCCGTGTCGTCGATCGAAGATCCGACGCGCACCTCGCCGAACGACGGGCGCGCGATCCCGCGCTGGCCGGCGATGCGGAAAACCAGGCGATCGGTGAGGTCGAAGCGGCTGTTCACGCTGGGAAACAGGTCGGTGTAGCGCTGCCCCACCGACAAAGGCGCCAGCGCGCCGCCGGCCAATGTCGCGGTGCCGCGATTGTCGAGCTCGAACCGTTCGACGCGCAGGCCCGCGACGACCTGTCCGCCGTCGAACTTCAGCTTCGCCATGCCGTAACCGGCGAGCAGCCGCTCACCCAAGGCGTACCGGTTGCTGGCAGGCACGTCGCGCGCGGTGTCGTAGATGCCGAGCGTCTGCAAGCGCGCGAGGATCGTATCGACGTCGCGACGCATGCTTTTATTGTCGATGTTGTTGAGGGTGAAGCCGAGCGGGAAGCCGGTGTCCCAGTTCTGGTCGGTGACATAACGGTTGATGTCGAAGCTCAGCCCCGAATTCGTGGGGAAGCTCGCGAGATTAACGACATTGGCGGTGGCGAAGGTGAAGCCGGTGATCGTCCGGTCGCTATACAGGCCGCCCGCCGACAACGTCATCGCGCCGAGTTCCTGCGACAAATCGAGCTTC
>JGI20283J13201_100166_pt1 | contig 33414 bp, 35 predicted proteins | sample Plalitdecfosmids_FD_13201 | JGI IMG/M metagenome (IMG submission 13201)
GTCAATGCGCGAACATGTGGGACATGTGTCGGCACTGGACGCACAGACGTGCCAACAGTACCTACGCGGGGTCGGCGATCATGGGCGGCCTGCTCCAGGTGCGGGTGCCGCTGCTCCTTCGGCGAGCGATCACGCTCATCCCGGCCCTGATCATCCTTGCTGTCGGCTTCGACCCCACGCAGGCCCTCGTGCTCAGCCAGGTTGTGCTGAGCTTCGGCATCCCGTTCGCCCTCATCCCGCTCGTGTGGTTCGCGAGCTCGAAGAAAGAGATGGGGGAGTTCGTGAACCCGCTCTGGCTGCGCTGGGCCGGGTGGATCTCCACCGCGCTCATCGCGCTCATCAATGTGCTTCTTATCGTGCTGGTGGTGACGGGTTAATGGCGGCAACTCCCACGGTGATCGAGGACTACGTCAAGGTCGTCTACGCGCACACCGAATGGCAGGATGCCCCCATCACGACCACGGGACTCGCGGCGCGGCTGGGCCTCGCGGCGTCTTCGGTCACCGAGATGGTCAAGAAGCTCGTGCGCCAGGGACTCGTCGTGCACGAGCCCTACGGCGCGATCGAACTCACCGAAGAAGGAACCGGGCTCGCGCTGCAGATGGTGCGCCGCCACCGCCTCATCGAGACCTGGCTCGTCGCGAGCCAGGGCTATCGCTGGGACGAGGTGCACGAGGAGGCCGAGGTGCTCGAGCACGCCATGAGCGATCGTCTCCTCGACTCGATCGACGACCAACTCGGGCGTCCAACGCGGGATCCGCACGGCGACCCCATCCCGGGCCGCGACGGAGTTCTCAACCGGCCGGCCGCCACGCAGCTGGGGCAGCTGCCGGTCGGAGCCCAGGGCGTGGTCGCCCGCGTGAGCGACCGCGACCCCGCACTGCTGCGCTACCTCGAGGCCGAAGGCGTTGCCCTGGACGTCTCAATCATCCGCACCGCCGAGGGAGCACTGGTCGGGGGAGTGCTCGTCGCCCCCGAGGCACTCTCCGCGATGTGGGTCGTGGTCGCCTAGACCCAGCTGCGCTCTCGGGCTCGGCGCGCGGCCTCGTGGCGGGATGCCGTTCCGGTCTTCTGCATCGCCGACGACAGGTAGTTGCGCACGGTTCCGGATGCAAGGTGCAGCGAGAGGCTGATCTCCCGAACCGAGAGTCCCTCGATCGTGAGGCGCAGCACATCCAGCTCCCGCTCGCTCAGCGGGCAGTCGTCGATCATGGCGGCCGTGGAGATCTCCGAGTCGATGTAGCGCTTGCCCTCGTACACGTCCGCGATGATCTGTGCGAGGCGTTCAGGATCGACCGTCTTGCCCAGGAATCCGCGCACGCCAGCCTTGAGCGCTCGCTTGAGCACCCCGGGTCGTCCGTGCCTGGTGAGCAGGATGATCGGCTGGCCTGGACGCTCCTCGAGAATCCGCGACGCCGTGTCGATGCCGTCCAGGCCCGGCATCTCGAGGTCGAGCAGCACCACATCGGGGGAGGTTTCGCGGGTGAGGGCGATGGCGGACTCGCCGTTGTCCGCCTGGGCAACCACCTCGATGCCCTCCTCGAGATCGAGGAGGGAGGCGATAGCCATCCGCAGAAGGTTCTCGTCGTCGGCGATCAGGATGCGGATCATGCGACTCTCGCCCTCGTGGTGAAGCGTCCGCCCGTTGTCGCCGTCGTGAGCGTGCCGCCCACCGCTTCGAAGCGCTCGCCGAGGCGGGCCAGCCCGCTGAGGGGCCGGGTGGATGCCGGGCTCCCGTCGTTCACGATCGTGACGCCCTGCGCATCCAGGGTCACCGAGACGGTGGTCGCCTGGGCGTGGCGCAGGATGTTCGTCGTGGTCTCCCGCATGACGAGCCCGAGGAGCTCATCGTGCGTTCCGGCGACGGGCTGACCCTCGACCGCACACGCGATTCCGGCCGCCTCGAACAGTTCGCGGGCGTTGGCGAGCTCGCTCGCGAGGCCCACGTGCCTGTCGCCGAACGCGAGGCTTCGGGTGTTCGCGAGGGTCTCCGCGATGAGCTCATCGGCCTCGAGCAGCTGGGCGCGCGCCGCTTCGGGATCCCGCTCGAGGAGTTTCGCGGCGAGCCGGGTCTTGAGCCTGATGACATGCAGCGTGTGGCCCTGGATGTCGTGGAGGTCGGCAGCGAAGCGGAATCGCTCCTGCGCGACAGCGAGCTCGGCGCTTGTGCGGCGGGCCACGTCGATCTCGAGATAGAGGTTGAATGCGTAGGTGTTGAGCAGGTAAAAACCGACCGCACCGAGGTAGCCCGCGACCGCGGCAACAAACCAGGGATTCCAGGAGTGCTCGGCCGAGAAGATCGCGGCACACACGAGCGGCGCAACGATGACGAGTCCTCCCGCGAGGATCCACCAGGGGCGGTGAGGGCGAGGGACGGCCGTGTGCATGGCTATGGCGGCCGCGGCGATAACGGCGGCGAACGGCAGCTCGCCCGCGGCGATGGACCAGACCCAGACACCGAAGGTCACGGCGATCGTCGTGATACCGAGCCAGAGCGGCGGACCCTTCTCCCAGTAAATCGACTGCCAGATCAGTAGGAGGCCCGCGACTGCGCAGAGCACCTGGGAGAACGGATCAACCGTTCCCAGCACGACCATGAGCAGGAAAGCCGCGAATACGGCGACGAGCGAGAGGGTCGTGTACCGGCGCATCCGCTCGAGAGGGCGCTCCTCGCTCGTCGTCGGCAGGCTCGTCATCACAGTCACGGTACAACTCTCCCAGCAACTGGGCGTGGGCGTCACCGCGTCGAGTCATCTCCGGGTGTGACAAATGTCACACCAACACGTGAGCGCTCGCCCTACCCGGCGCATCGGCGCCCCACGAGAGTGGAGCCATGACAGAAATCGTGCTTGAAACCCAGAACTTCGGTTACACCTATGGCGGTGACTTTGCCGCGGTCCGTGACCTGAGCATCCAGGTTCGCCGCGGAGAGCTCTATGCCCTGCTCGGCACCAACGGGGCGGGCAAGACGACGACCCTCGAGACGCTCGAGGGGCACCGCAAGCCCACTTCGGGACGCGTCTCCGTCTTCGGGGGAGACCCCACCGACCGCAAGGACATCCGGCCTCGCGTCGGAATCATGCTGCAGGAGTCGGGCTTCGCCGCCGACCTGAACGTTCGCGAGTCCGTGCTGCTCGCCGGCGCGATCTCGGGGCGTACGGACGACGTCGATCGAGTCATCGCCGCCGTCGACCTCGCGGACAAGGCATCCACCCGGGTGGGCCAACTCTCGGGCGGCCAGAAGCGCCGCCTCGACTTCGCGCAGGCGATCTGGGGCACGCCCGAGCTGCTCTTTCTCGACGAACCGACCACGGGCCTGGACCCGAGCGCGCGGGACGGACTGTGGGATGTCGTCGCAGGGCTCCGCAATGAGGGTGTCACCGTCATCCTCACAACGCACTACCTCGAAGAGGCCCAGAAGCACGCCGACCGGATCGGCCTCATGCACGCGGGACGCCTCGAGCGCGAGGGCACTCTCACCGAGCTCGTCGCGGGCGAAACGTCGCACATCAGTTTTATCGCGCCGGCCGGGGTCGAACTGCCCCTGCCCGTCGCATCCACCGTCAATGGCGTCATCACCATCGACACCGACGACCTGCAGCGTGACCTCTTCACCCTGCTGTCTTGGGCAGACCGAGCCGGGCACACCCTCGAGAGGCTGAGCGCCACGAGCTCGAGCCTCGACGACGTCTTCCGCTCGCTCAGCACGACCGCCACGAATTCCTAGGAGCACCTCATGTTTCCCATTGCCGCTGCAGAACTCAAAATGCTCGTGCGCAACCGCCTTGTCGCGGTCTGTGCCATCCTCATCCCGCTGGGCCTCGGCCTCGTCTTTCTCGTTCAGGGATCAGCCGACGGAGCCCCGACGATAGCGGCCCTTCAGATCATGCTCATGCTCGCGATGGGGGTGTACGTCACCGCGACGACCACCCTCGCCGCCCGCCGGCAGACGCTGTTTCTCAAGCGCCTGCGCAGCGGGTCGGTGTCGGACGGGTCGATCCTTGCGGGCCTCGTCGCCCCGATCGCCATCATCGGCCTCGTGCAGGTGCTCATCGTGCTCACGGCCCTCTCGGTGAGTGCTGGGGCGCCGCCCGTCAACGTCGCGCTGCTCCTCGTCGCGATTCTCGCCACCGAGGCGATGTTCGTGGGCTTCGCGCTCGCCACCGCTGGTGTTACCAATTCGCCCGAGCACGCCCAGGTCACGACCCTTCCCCTGTTCTTCGTCGTGCTCGGCGTGGCCCTGTGGATCACGCTCACGGGAACCGAGGACCTCGCCTGGCTCAAGCGAGTGCTCCCGGGCGGTGGGGCGACCCAGCTCATCATGACGTCGTGGGCGGGAGGCGATCTCTCGGGAGTCCTGCTTCTTCTGCTGCCGACCCTGGCCTGGGCAGTCGTGGGAGTGCTCGCCGCGAGGGCGATGTTCAAGTGGGAGCCTCGCGCCTAGCATCCACCCCTCTCACACAGCGGCGGTTCGTGGGTCGTGTGCCGGATTAGTCCGGCGCACCTCCGCGAACCGCCGCTGTGTCGTGCCCGGGATGCGCGGTGGCGGGGTTCCCGTAGAGTTGCACCGCTATGACTGACGCACCAGAAGTCCCCGTTGACCTGCCCATCGCCCCGCGCCTCGCTGCCGCGGTCGAACGCTTCGGCGAGCCGACGGTGGTGCTGCGTTCGCTCTCCCTGATCGCGGGAAACAACGAGGGCGACGATTTTCTGCTCTTCGTCGGCGGCGACCATGCCCGGGGCATCCTGAACGGCGCCCCGCCCCTCTACTGGCCCGAGCTCTGGGGAACGCGCGCCCTGCTCTACGTGTGGGATGACTCCGCCGCGCTCGCCGTGACGGCGGCCCTCGACAACCAGGCCTGGCGCGTGCGGGAGATGGCGACCCGCGTGGCCGCTCTCCGCGGCCTCCCCGTGCTCGAGCAGCTCACGGGCCTGCTCACGGACGACGTGGCGCGCGTGCGCGGCGCTGCCGCCCGGGCCATAGGAGCGATCGGCGGATCCGAGCAGATCGAGACGATTCGTCCGCTTCTGAAGGACCCCGAAATCGACGTGCGTCGCGGCGCGCAGCAGGCCATCGACCAGCTGCGCGGCAAGTAACTTCTAGTCGCCGAGCTTCTGGTCGAACTTGTTCTCGTCCAGAACGAGTTCTTCGACCTCGTCGTCGGTGGGCACGTGGCTGTTCTTGGCCTTGCGTGCCTTGATGGTCGACTGGATGTAGTGGAAGACCGTCGGCACGACGGCGATGGTCACCGCGCCGAGCAGGATGATGTCGATGTACTCGCGCACGAAGTCGCCGAGGATCGGGACGTAGCCGAGAAGGTAGCCGGCGAAGGTGAGGCCCGCACCCCAGATGAGGGCACCGATGGCGTTGTAGATCGAGTACTTCTTGTAGTTCATGTGGCCGACGCCCGCGGCGACCGGGGCGAACGTGCGAACGATCGGCACGAAGCGAGCGACAATCACGGCGAGGCCACCGAAGCGTTCGAAGAACGCGTTGGTGCGCTTGACGTTAGCGATGGAGAACACACCGCTCTCTTTGCGCTCGAATATACGGGGGCCTGCCTTATGGCCGATGAGATAGCCCACCTCGCCGCCCAGGAACGCCGCGACAGCGATGAAGAGGCACACCCACCAGATGTCGAACCCGATGCCGGGGTAGAAGGTGAGGAGGCCCGTGATGATCAGGAGCGTGTCACCGGGAAGAAGGAATCCCACGAGCAGACCGGTCTCGGCGAACACGATGAAGCACACCAGAAGAAGAGCCCACGGACCGGCACCCTGGATGATCGTCTCGGGATCGAGCCACGGAATGAGGGCGGTGGGCATCAAGAGAAACTCCGGTCGTCGGTTGCCGTTGGGTCAATCGGCGGCGTGCAAAGGCTTTAGGACAGGGTACCCGCTGTCGAGGACGCGCGCGCTGGGGGATAACCCCCAAAAGTACGGGAGAAGGGACTTGAACCCTCACGCCTTTCGGCACCAGAACCTAAATCTGGCGTGTATACCAATTTCACCACTCCCGCGTGCCTGACGAGTCTAATCGTCACTCGATCCTGTGGATAACTCGCGCGTGAATTGGGCCATCTGGCGCACACTGTCGGGATGTCTGCAGCTCTTGCCACGATCGCCCAGCAGGTGCGCGACCGAGTGCGCCTCGAGGGGGTGGACCTCGCATCCAATCGAGAGCTCGCCGAGCGCTATGTGCACGACGAGGTGCGCCGGTACAGCGAGCGGGCTCTCGGCGGATCGGTGCCCCTGCTCCTCGACGAGACGGATGCCGCCCGCCAGATCGTCGCGACTCTTACGGGCTTCGGCAAGCTGCAGCCGCTTCTCGACGATGACGAGGTGGAGGAGCTGTGGATCAACTCGCCTTCAGAGGTGTTCGCGGCACGAGGCGGTGTCTCCGAGCTCACGGGCATCCAGCTCACCGAATCGGAGGTGCGCGACCTCGTCGAGAGGATGCTGCAGTCGTCCGGCCGGCGTGTTGACCTGAGCTCGCCATTTGTGGACGCGTCCCTCCCGGATGGTTCGCGAGTCCACGTGGTCATCCCTGATGTCACTCGCCGCCATTGGTCCGTGAACGTGCGCAAGTTCTCCCGACGCATCCGGGACCTGCATCATCTCGTGGGTCTCGGCAGCCTCACGCAGCAGGCCGCGGAATTTCTGCGGATGTGCGTGCTCGCCGGACAGAACATCCTCGTGTCCGGCGCCACCCAGAGCGGCAAGACGACGCTGCTCGGCGCTCTGCTCGCCTCCGCGCGCCCGGGCGAACGAATCGTGACCGTCGAGGAGACCTTCGAGCTCGCGATTGCCGCGCGGGACGTTGTCGCCATGCAATGCCGGCAGCCGAGCCTCGAGGGCACGGGAGAGATCGGGCTGCGTCGACTCATCAAGGAGTCCCTGCGGATGCGGCCGGACCGTCTCATCGTGGGTGAGGTGCGCGAGGCGGAGTCACTTGACCTGCTCATAGCGCTCAATAGCGGCCTTCCGGGAATGTCGAGCATCCACGCCAACAGTGCTCGGGATGCGTTGTCGAAGCTCTGCACCCTGCCTCTCCTCGCCGGCCGCAATATCGACTCCGGCTTCGTCGTGCCGACGGTTGCCGCGTGCATCGACATCGTCGTGCACTGTGAGCTCGTGCGCGGCGGATCCAGACGCGTCGTGGAGATCCTCGCGCCGACGGGTGTCGTGAACGGAGGAGTGATCGAGGCGAGCTCGGTGTTCGCCCGGTCGCGCGGAGCGCTCGAGCACACGGGTGGGTATCCCTCGCGCACTGCCAAGTTCGTGCACGCGGGGCTCGATCCGGCGATCGTGCTGGGTGGCCGGCGGTGACGGCGGTCGTCGCGCTTCTCGCCGCGTGCGGGATGCTGCTCGTGGCGTCCCCCTGGCTGTGGCCGCGAAGCCGCGACCGGCGGCAGCGAGAGCATCCCTTCGTCGATGGCTGGCGCGATCGCCTCGTGCAGGCCGGGCTTGAGCGAGTGGGGCTAGGCACGGTCGCCGTGGTGTCGATCATGCTCGGGCTCGCGGCCGCCGTGCTCTCGCACCTGTTCTGGGGAGTGATCCCGATCACTCTCGCCTGCGGGGTCGGCGCCGTAGCGGCACCCTGGGCCCTCATCGCCGCGCGCGCCCGCCGGCGGCGAAAAAGCGGGCGGGTGATCTGGCCCGATGTCGTGGATCAGCTCGTGTCGGCGGTGCGATCGGGCCTCGCCCTCCCCGATGCCCTCGTGACGCTCGCCGACTCTGGCCCCCAGCAGACCCGGTCGGCGTTCGCGCGCTTTCGAGCCGACTACCGCGCCACCGGCAACTTCTCCCTGTCCGTCGACTCACTCAAGGAGCGGCTCGCGGACCCGGTCGCCGACCGCATTCTCGAGACTTTGCGCATGTCGCGCGAGGTCGGGGGCAGCGAGCTTACAACGGTGCTGCGCAACCTCGGGGCGTACCTGCGGCAGGAGTCCGCTATTCGCTCGGAGGTCGAGGCCAGGCAGTCCTGGATCGTCAACGCCGCGCGGCTCGGGGCGGCGGCGCCGTGGGTCGTGCTGCTCCTGCTTGCGAGTCGTCCGGAGGCCGCCGCCGCCTACAACTCGGCGCCGGGAGTCACCCTTATCGTGTGCGGGTTCGTGGTCTCCGTCGTTGCCTATCGGGTGATGATTGCAATCGGACGATTGCCCGAAGAACGGCGGTGGTTCTCGTGAATCCGGCGCTGGCGCTTGCCGTGCTCGCGGGACTGGGCATCGGTCTCGGGCTCTGGAGCCTCGTGAGCCTGGTCCCGAGCCTCAGCCGCCCGCGCCTGGCCAAGCGGGTCGCTCCCTACCTCCTTGACGTCTCCGCCGAGGCTCGCGCGTTCGTCGCCCCGGTCGCCCCAGGTCCGCTGCCCGTGCTCGGGATGCTCATGCCTTCGCGCGGCGCGACGGCACTCCTCGCGGGCATCCTCGGCGGGGCACTGACCGTGGCCAGACGGCTGCGCCAGGCGGGTCTCAGCCAGACCGTCGAGGCGTTCCGCGCCGAGCAACTCCTGTGGGGGCTTGCCGGTGGGGTCGTGGGGGTCGGTGCCGCGGTTGTGGCGGGAAGCATCCACTCTCCGCCCGTTATCGTCTACCCGGTCGTCGTGGCCGTCGCGATCGTCACGGGTATCGTCGGCCGCGACTACCTGCTGCAACGTGCCGCTCGTCGGCGGCTCGCGCGCCTGGGTGCAGAGCTTCCTGTCGTGCTCGAGTTTCTGACCCTGAGCCTGTCTGCGGGTGAAGGGATTCTGGATGCGATTCGCCGCGTTGCCCGCGTGAGTTCCGGCGAGCTGTCGCGGGAGCTGGCCGGGGTGGTCGGTGCCGTCAACACGGGGCTGCCCTTCTCCGAGACGCTCGCTGCGCTCGCGGACTCTCTCGATCTGCCCGCCTTCTCGCGCTGCGTCGAACAGATCGTGGGCGCGCTCGACCGGGGCACGCCGCTCGCCGAGGTGCTGCGGGCACAGGCGCAGGATGCGCGTGACGACGCCAAGCGGCAGCTGCTCGAGCGGGCGGGCAAGAACGAGATTGCGATGCTGTTTCCGCTCGTGTTCCTCATCCTGCCAATTACCATCCTGTTCGCTCTGCTGCCGGGCATCGCGGTTCTCCAGCTGGGGTTCTGAGTCAACCAATGCTGCGAGTTACATGGCCGTTCCAAGGCACTTGGCCCCGATCTAGGCCATTCTGAAAATCTCGACCAACCTATGACCACGATCTTTGTGGCTATCGACGTCCTGCTGATCGACCGATCTGCCAGTTGATTGCATGAGCGACCATGCCGCCCACAACCATGAGGCCGCCGAAGTTCGTGAGCTGACCTCCAAGGCCCAGCCAAATAAGCGCACCGCTCGGGTCGTACGAACTCTGGGCCGCGCTACCTGCGAGTGCGGTCATGATCGCACCTAAGACGACTAACGAGCCACCGAGACCATACAGCCATCCGAGTGCGCGATTATCTTCAACCGTCACCTTTCCGTTGTCGGCCGATTTCTTGGCTTGGTCCACAGGTACGGGAGAAGCCTCTTGGTTGAGGGGCTGTTCATGAGTCATAGTGTGAGTCTTCCTCCGCTCGTATAGGATGTCGACCTCCCGTTAGGGGGTGGCCCTCGTCCACTGAGAAGCACTCATTTTCCGTGGGTCCGTCCGCCCTGTGGATAACTTGCGCGGCGAATCCCGGGAACGAGCACCATGGCCTGCATGATGCGAATGCTGCGACGGATTGCCACCGAGGAGCGCGGGGACGTGCCGGGCTGGGTGCTCATCACTCTGATGACCGCGGGCCTGGTGATCATTATTTGGGGCTTGGCCGGTCCCGCGCTGAGCGCTGTGTTCCAGCAAGCGATCGAGCGGGTCACGGGCTTCTGATGGTGCGACTCAGCGATGACCGGGGCTCCGCGGTCGCCGAGTTCGTCATGGTCGGCACCCTGCTGACCATGCTCACTCTCGCCGTGCTTCAACTGGGGCTCGCCCTGCTCGTGCGCAACACTGTGCTGGATGCTGCGGCCGAGGGCGCGCGATTCGGCTCGCTCGCCGACAACACCTTGGCCGACGGTCGCCAGCGCACGACCGACCTGATCTCCGAGGCTGTCGGCGCGAGTTACGCGCAGAACGTGTCGATAGCGACGGGGCTGTACCTTGATCATCCCGCCGTCATCGTGACCGTGAAAGCGCCACTGCCTCTCCTCGGGCTGTGGGGCGTTTCCGGAGGGCTGGAGGTGTCCGGACATGCCGCTGTCGAAGTGGCCTACTGACGATGAGGGATCGGCATCCCTCGAGTTCATCACGGTGGGACTCCTCATGCTCGTGCCGCTCGTCTATCTCGTGCTCGCCGTCGCATCCATCCAGTCGGCGGCGCTCGCCGCCGAGGGAGCGGCGCGCCAGGCGGCCCGAGTCTTCGTGCTGGGAGAGACGGATGCCGAGGCCCGGGAGATGGCGATTCGGGCGGTCGAGTTCGCGCTTGCCGACCACGGCGTGCCGGCCGACTCGGTTCAGCTGGCGGTCACGTGCTCGCCGCAGCCCGCGACCTGCCTCTCTCGGGGAGGGTTCGTCACTGTCGAGATCTCGATAGTCGCTGCCCTGCCCCTCGCTCCACCCTTTCTCAGTACGGCGTTCGGCGCCGGCGTTCCCCTCCAGGCGACCGCGACCCAGCGGGTCTCGCGGTTCTGGGGGAGCGGATGACCCGCGACGAGGGGTCGACGCTGCCCCTCACGATCTTCTATGGGGTGCTGTGTCTGGTCGTCGTGCTCATCGCCGTCGCCGCGACGTCGCTGTACCTCGAACGGAAGCGGCTGTTCACTCTCGCCGACGGCGCGGCGCTCGCGGCGGCCGAGGCTTTCGATCTCGCTGACGTCTCGCTCACCCCGGAGGGGTTTCGCCCCACGCTTGGCTCCGCGGCGGTTGATGCGGCCGTCGCCGACTACCTCGCCGTCGCCGGAGTCGACGGGTTCGAGTCACTTGCGGTCGAGCGCGCCGACAGCGTCGACGGACGAAGCGCTACCGTGACCCTCTCGGCCTGGTGGCGACCACCGGTCCTCACGCTGTTTATCCCCGAGGGTCTCCGGCTCGAGGTCACGGCGGTCGGAAGATCCGTGCTCGGCTAGTGCTTGCCCGTGTCGACGAACAGCGACCCCACACCGAGCCCGATCATGAGCACGCCGCCCGACGCGCTGAGGGTCGACAGCCGCTTCGGGGACCGCGAGAACCAGCTTCGCGCCGTGCCCGCGGCCAGCGCCCACACGCTGTCGCTCACGGCCCCCAGGAGGGCGAAGATCGTGCCGAGCACGAGCATCTGCAGCTGGATGCCTCCCGCTCGGTAGTCCACGAACTGCGGGAGCACGGCGATGAAGAACACGATCGTCTTGGGATTGGTCACGCCGACCAGAAACCCCTGCACGAGTAGCTTGCGGGGTCGCGCGGGGGCGACGGTTGCCGTCGCAGTATCCGCTGAGGCCCTGCGGTGCCTGATGGCCTGAACGCCCAGATAGACCAGATAGAGCGCGCCGGCGATCTTCACGGCCGTGAAGATAATGATCGATTGCGCGACGAGCGTGCCCACGCCAAACGCAACGGCCATGGCGACGAGCAGGCTCCCCACGGCATTGCCCGCCGACGTGAGCACGCCTCCGACCCGGCCGAGAGACAGCGAGCGACCGATGATGAAGAGCACGCTCGGGCCTGGGATCAGGATGATGGGGGTCGCGACGAGCAGGAACGCGACGAGGCTGGCACCCGGGATCATGACTGGCGCGGCTGTTTGGGGACGAATCGGGGCAGGTAGCGGGCAAGGACGCCGGCCCCGAGCAGTCCCAGAATTCCCATGAGTCCGGCCGCAGCCGAGATCGAGACGGCCGCCGTGACGCCGGCAATGAGCAGGGGCGCTGCCGCCCCGCCGAGGCCACCGGTAAAGCGCCACGCTCCGAGGAACGGCGCGGGGTTGCTGCGGTCGGCCAGGTCCGCCCCGAGCGTCATGAGGATGCCTGACCCGATGCCGTTGGCGAGCGAGAGGAACATTGCCGCGGCGATGAACCACGTGACGTGGGCGGGCAGATCGTGGCTGATCGCGAGCACGAGGTGCCCGATCCCGAGCCCGATCATGGAGGGAAGCGCCGTCCAGAGGCGGCCGAACCGGTCCATGATGAAGCCGCCGAGGTAGAAGAGCGCGAAGTCGACGCCGCCGGCGATTCCAATGATGATCGCGGTGTTGGTGTCGCTGATCCCGATGCTCACGGCCCACAGCGGCAGGATCACCTGGCGACTGGACCGCAGCGCCCCGATGAGGGCCGCGCCGATCCCGAGCCGAGAGAGCACCGCTCGGTTGTTGTAGATCGTGCGGAAGAGGCCGGACGATTCCTCCTCGACGAGCGCCTCGCCCTCGCGCATCTTGCGGCCCTTGAGGCGCACCGTGCGCACGGCGCCAAACGTCGTCGTCGGGTCGGGAAGGAGCAGGAGCACGGTCGCTGCCGCCAGACACGCCACGAGGTGGATCCAGAACGCTGAGCTGACACTCCCCGTGAGATGGATCACGGCGGCCGAGATGAACGGACCGATGAAGAGGCCGAGGCGGAAGGTGCCGCCGAGGGTCGAGAGTGCCCGGGCCCGGTAGGCGAGGGGCACGAAGCTCGTGAGGAAGGCGTGACGCGCGAGGGCAAAGACGGCCGTCGCGAGACCGACAAGCAGAATCCCGAACCCGAGAGCCACGGGGTTCGGCGCGATGATGCAGATGACGAGCCCCACGACGCTCAGCGCGCTCGCGCCAATCATGGCGGGCCGCTCCCCGATGCGCGCGATGAGCCATCCGCTCGGGATGTTGCCAAACAGCTCGCCGATCGTGAGCACGGCCGCCACGAGTCCCGCGATGGCGAGGGTCGCGCCGAGGTTGTCTGCGGCGATCGGGATCATCGGGATGATCGCGCCCTCACCGATCGAGAACAGGAGCGTCGGCAGCAGGGCCGGGAGCATTATCGAACGCCAGCTGAAGTCCTTCTCGGCAGTCGACACTTACTCGATGCTACTCCGGGCCGGTTGCCCGCAAGGACCGGGCGGTAGGCTGGCAGGCGACATGGACGAGCTCGACTTCACTGATGACATCAACGCCCTTCTGTCGACCTTTGCGGACATCCGCGCCGTAGTAGACGTCGCGGCGCTCGAGGCCCAGATCGCCGACCTGAGCGAGCAGGCCGGTGTTCCCGATCTCTGGGACGACACCGACAAGGCCCAGAAAGTCACGAGCGCGCTCAGCCACCGTCAGGCCGAGCTCGCCAAGATCGTCTCGATCGCGAGCCGCCTCGACGACCTCGAGATCATGGTCGAGCTCGCCAACGAGGAGCAGGATGCCGCGGCCGGCGCCGACGCGCGCGCCGAGCTCGTGAGCATCCAGAAGCTTCTCGGCGACCTCGAGGTGCAGACCCTGCTCAACGGGGAGTGGGACGCGCACCCCGCGGTCATCACGATTCGCGCGGGCGCCGGGGGAGTGGATGCCGCGGACTTCGCCGAGATGCTGCAGCGCATGTACCTGCGCTGGGCCGAGCAGCACGGCTACCCCACGACCGTCATGGACACGAGCTACGCCGAAGAGGCTGGCATCAAGTCGACGACCTTCGAGATCGACGCTCCGTATGCGTTCGGCACCCTGAGTGTGGAGGCCGGAACACACCGCCTCGTGCGCATGAGCCCGTTCAACTCGGCGGGCAAGCGCCAGACGAGCTTTGCCGCCGTGGAAGTCATCCCGCTCATCGAGGAGGCGGGGGCGATCGAGGTTCCCGAGTCCGACATCCGGGTGGATGTCTTCCGCTCGAGCGGCCCGGGCGGCCAGTCGGTCAACACGACCGACTCCGCCGTGCGCCTGACTCACCTCCCGACCGGAATCGTCGTCTCGATGCAGAACGAGAAGAGCCAGATCCAGAACCGGGCGGCCGCGATGCGCGTGCTGCAGTCGCGACTGCTCATCCTGCAGCGCGAGCAGGAGGCGGCGGCCAAGAAGGAACTCGCGGGAAACATCACGGCCAGCTGGGGCGACCAGATGCGCTCTTACGTGCTCGCGCCCTACCAAATGGTCAAGGACCTGCGCACCGACCACGAGGTCAACAACCCGTCGAACGTCTTCGACGGCGACCTCGACGGCTTCATCTCGGCCGGCATTAAGTGGCGTAAGCGCGCGATCGAATAGCGCAATTCTATGAATGCGCCTCCCGGGGGTGTCGCTCACGGCTAAACGGGCCACCATACCTAGGCTGACACCGTCATGATTCGCTTTGATTCCGTCACCAAGGCCTACCCCGGAACATCCAGGCCCGCGCTCAACGCGGTGAACCTCGAGATACTCAAGGGGGAGTTTGTGTTCCTCGTGGGCGCCTCCGGATCCGGTAAATCGAGCTTCCTGAGGCTCATCCTCAAGGAAGAACGCCCCACCAAGGGCGAAATTCACGTGCTCGGGCAGCACCTCAACACGCTCGCGAGCCGCAAGGTTCCGTACTTCCGCCGCAACCTCGGCGTCGTGTTCCAGGACTTCCGCCTGCTGCCGAACAAGACGGTGTTCGACAACGTCGCCTTCACGCTCCAGGTGATCGGCAAGAGCCGCGGGTTCATCCAGGAAGCAGTGCCGGATGCGCTCAAGATGGTGGGTCTCGCCGGCAAATCGAACCGCTTCCCCCACGAACTCTCCGGTGGTGAGCAGCAGCGCGTGGCCATCGCCCGCGCCGTCGTGAACAAGCCGGCCATCCTGCTCGCAGACGAGCCCACGGGAAACCTCGACCCCTCGACATCCGCGGGCATCATGACCCTGCTGGAGCGCATCAACCTCGGCGGCACCACGGTCATCATGGCCACGCACGACGCGGGAATTGTCGACCAGATGAAGCGCCGCGTGATCGAGCTCATCAGCGGCCAGATCGTGCGTGACGAGCGCCAGGGCGGATACCAGACCCAGGCGATCCCGGTGCAGGACCTCGGCATCGAGGGGGTCTCGAAATGAGACTGGGACTCGTACTCGGCGAGGTTATCAACGGCCTTCGTCGCAACGTCTCGATGGTCATCTCCGTGATCCTCGTGACCTTCATCTCGCTCACATTCGTGGGCACCGCGATCCTGCTGCAGTCGCAGATCAACCAGATGAAGGGCTACTGGTACGACCGGGCCCAGGTTGCCGTCTACATGTGTACAGACGTCGACACGACGGGAAACTGCACGCAGGCCGCGGCAACCCAGGAGCAGATCGACGGCGTCGAGGCGCAGCTCAACTCGGAAGCGCTCGCCCCGTACATCGAGAAGTTTGAGTTCGAGGACCACGATCAGGCCTTCGCGAACTTCCAGGACCAGTTCTCCGACAGCCCCATCGCGGCCTTCGTCACCCCCGAGACTCTCAACGAGAGCTTCCGCGTCAACCTCATCGACCCGACGGATGCCGACATCCTGATTGAGAGCCTGTCCGGTTCGCCGGGGGTGCAGACGGTAGAGGATCAGCGGGGCTATCTCGACCAGATCTTCGCCGTGCTGAACGCCGCCAGCTACACGGCGATCGGTGTCGCGGGCCTCATGCTCATCGCCGCCGTGCTCCTCATCGCGACGACGATTCGTCTCAGTGCCTTCTCTCGCAGGCGTGAGCTCGGGATCATGCGCCTCGTGGGAGCATCCAACCGGTTCATCCAGACCCCGTTCATTCTCGAGGGCGTCTTTGCGGCCCTCATCGGATCGGTTCTCGCCGGCGGTGCCATCGTCGCTATCGTGCAGTTCTTCGTGCAGGGATACCTGTCGCAGACGCTCGGAGCGACCACCACGCTCGTCACGCTCTCGGATGCGCTCTTCGTCGTCCCGATCCTGATCATCGTTGGTGCTGCCCTCGCCGCGGCATCCGCCGGCGTCGCGATCAGCCGCTACCTCAAGGTCTAAGCGGTTTTTCCTGCTCGGAACGTGCGTCGAGCTTAAGCCCGATTGACGACCACGCGACCGCCGACGGGAACCTGCACGTCGAGCCACCCCGCGGTGTCGACCGCGCCGACAGGGTTCCCGAGGTGGTCAAAGATCTCGGCGCGACACGACGACTCGTTTCGCACGGTCAGTCGAGCGATGGTCGTGGCGTTGACGATAACCGCTCGTCGCACGCCTGACGGGATGCTCATGACCGCGTCGGCCGACCAGACGACAATTAGCGCCTCCTCGCCTTCGACCGCCGTCGCGCTCGGGTAGTGGAGCTGCGGGCGTAGACCCAAGAGGCGACCGAACAGGGCGAGCCCCGCAGTCTCTCGCCACGCGGTGACCCAGGCGGCAAGGGCCTCGCGAGACGCCTCCGACATCTCGGTGAGCCTCATGGAGATCTGCGGCACCGAGAATGCCGCGTTCCAGAGCGCTGCTGCCGCCGCCGGCCCGGGCAGTTCAGGATCCCACATCATCATGTCGGAGTGGACGAGCTGTCCGGATGCGAGCACCCTCAAGTCGAGGGTCGCGCGCCGGTTGGCGATGAAATCTCCCGGGCAGTCCTCGGCGCGGATGACGTCACCCGATGCTGCCAAGCCCAGCCCGACGTACGGCTCCCGGTACTCGATGAGCAGGCCCTCGTGACCGTTCGCGTCGAGTTGCGCGCGCACTTCCGTGAGAATGTCGGTGATCGCGGCGGCAAGTTCAACGTGGGTGGCGACATCACCGGGGTCGGCGTAGCCGCTCACGGCGTCGATGAAGTCGATCTTGAGGCCGTCGACCCCGTACTCGTCAACGAGCCGCAGGCAGGTCTCGACGACGTGTTCTCTCACCTCGGGCAGTCGCGGATCGAGAACCCGAGCGCGCAGGCTGGGCGGCTCGACGGTCGCCCGCGACCCGAGGCGTGCGAACGCGTCACTGCGGTCTCCGACAAGCAAGGGAGCCACCCACAGCACGACGCCCAGACCGAGACCCTGAATCTCGTTGACGGTCGCTCGGAGGTCGGGGAACTTCTCCGCGTCGGCGACCCAGTCGCCGCATCCATCGAAGTACCGGCTGCCGCCGAGACGTTGCCAGCCGTAATCGAGAAACAGGCTTCCGAAGCCCAGGTCGCGGGCGACCCGAGCCTCCTCGATGAGCGCATCGTGGTGGAGCGCGTCGTGGAACGAGTACCAGGTCGAGTACACCGGCTCGGCGGCGAGTGGCGAGACCGAGTGCGGTGCCGGAGCCTCGACGCGCTGTCGAAGTCTGGCCATTGCGTCGAACAGTTCCCCGCCCGAGCGGTCGAGGATGACCCGACGTGTCTCCGAGCTTGCGGCGACGACCAGCTCGAGCACGAAAGCCGCCGACTCCTCCGAGACGCCGTAGCGCATCGACACGGCGGTATCCGCAGGGCTTACCGCCATCCCGAGTCGCGCGAACCCATCCTGATCGTGCAGAACGCCGAACGGTGCCCGAAGAATGCCGCTGACATCCGCGCGTCCGCCCCAGTCTGGCGGCAAGCGGAGGCCATACCCGGCGACGGGACGCCAGAATGCTGCCGCGTCTCCCAGGGGAGCCTCGACGAACACGCGGGTGGGGGCGGGCGATGGGGCGAGGTCCCACGTGAGGACGCCGTCGTGAGTCGTTGTGTCGATCGGCCCATCGGAGTAGAGCCGAAGCCCGAGGAACTCGTGCCGAAAGCGGGTGGTGCCGGCGGCCTCGGCTTCTTCGCGGATCACAGTGACAACCTCCAGGTTCCGGCAACCACGTCGTGGTGCTCACCGCTCTCGGGCATTACGACAGTCGCCGCGCCCCCCGGCGGAACGGTGACTTCGAGCGCAAACACCGGGTCGGCGTTCCACGCGACGACATACTCACCAACGGCCGACCGATACGACACCCTCGACCGTCGTACGGTCGCGAGTGGCACAGGGGCAACAAGCGCTCGCTGCCAGCCGATTGAATCGGGATGCTGCGCAAGCCCGCCCACGACCTGCGACATCCAGTCGTGCACCATCGCGAGCATGAAGTGGTTTTGCGAGTTGTCGTTCATCGCGCCGGTCGCACCGAACCAGCTCTCGGCGAGCGCGGTCGCACCATGCTTGATCTGCCAGCCATAGCCGGGGGCGGTGTCGTCGCGCACCATCGCATCGATGACGTCGTCGCGACCCATGGCATGGAGAACACGCATGAGAGACGGCCACGTGTTCTCGCCTACGGAGACCCGGCCGTCTGTGGCGTCGATCGCCGAGAGCAGGCGTTGTCGCACCGCCGGGATGCACTCGTAGGGTACGACGTCCAGGTCGAGTGCCAGGGCATAGGAGCCGTGGCTGCCGCTGCCCCAGACATCCTCGGCGTGTGCGAAGGTCGCCGCGAAGGCGGCGCGCACACGGTCGGCATCCGATCGCAAAGCCTCAACATCCGGCTCACCGAGCACTTCCGCGATGCGGGCGACCGTCTCGAGCACACGGATGTATCCGAACGTCGCCACCATGGAACGGGGGGTGGAGTCGTCGAGTGCGATCCAGTCGCCGAGCCCGAAGTCGACGAGCCCGTCGCGCTCGCGGGCTCGCAGGTAGTCGAGGAATCGGGTGACGGCCGGCCATGCGCGTTCCAGGGCGGTGCGGTCACCGTATGTCTCGTAGAGCCGCCATGGCAGGAACGCGATCGCTCCGCCCCAGTTCGGGTCTTCTCGGAAAGCGTTGGGGTCGCCTCGCCATTCATTGTTCGAGAAGTCGACGGTCTCCGGCGCAATGCTCGGGATGGCGCCTGACGCGAGTTGCGAGTCTGACATGTGCACGATCGCGTCGCGCAGATGGGCCTGCACGTCGAAATGGCGCGCGAGCGCGTCGAAACAAAGGTGGAGTTGCTCGATCCAGCCGAGCTTCTCGCGGTTGGGGCAGTCGGTGAAGACCGAGTACATGTTTCCTCGGACGGCCCGGTCGATGAGCCGGTCGAGGGTTACGAGGTAGTCGTCGTCGGTGTGGAACTCTCCGGCGGAATGGTTGTCGGCGTGCACGACCTCCGCCGTGATTCGGGGGTCGTCGGCATCCGTCGCGAGGCCTCGCACCTCGACGTATCGGAACCCGTGATAAACGAATCGGGGCCCCCAGGCCTGGTGCCCATCGCGCGTGATGTACGTGTCGTAGAGCGGGGTTCCCGTCGTGTGCTGGTCTACTCGACCGTCGGGCTGCAGCAGCTCTCCCGGCCAGAACTCCAGAGTCGTGCCGGCCGCCGAGGTGAGTTCGACTTCGGCGCGTCCGGCGATGTTGATGCCGAAGTCGTAGACGCGCGTACCGTCGGCGAGGCGCTTGATCGACACTGGCTCGAGCTGCTCGGTAACTCGAAGGGCAGGGGACTCCGGGAACCAGACGTGATGCAGGGTCGCGGGTCCGAGATCGAATGCGGAGGCCGACGAGTGGTCCTCGATGCGGGCGTCGTGGTCCTCCCCGGCGAACCAGTGTGCCGACGACGTGCCGGTAAGGCACGCCGCCCAGTCGGTGCCGGAGACTACGGCGGGCGTTTCGCCGTCGAACTCGACGCGGGCGAGCAGTCGCGGAAGTAGGTGCTCCGCGACGAGCTTCGAGTAGCGGTCGGTGGGGGGTACCCAGGCGATTCCCGTTCCGATCTCCACGCGCAGGGTGTTCGGCGCTCCAGGGCGGAGCAGGTGCCCGATGTCCCAGGCGGTAGCAGGAACTCGGCTGTCGTAGACGGCGTAGCCGGGGGCGAGGAGGTCAGCAGAGGCGTGAACGCCGTTGATCGTGACGTCGAGTACGCCGCCCGAGGCGACGAAGAGGCGAGCGCCGGCGACCTCCGCTGGCGCAGTGAAGACCGTGCTGAGGGCGGGGAGTGCGTCGCCGCCCGGCGCGGACACCCACGCCGGGTGGGTGATCCAGCGAGCGCCAGCCCAGGCATCCGGGGTCAGGGCCACTCCAAAGCTCACAATCTCCGACCAGCGCTGGATGCCGTCGCCCGCGTCGAGCGCGACACGCCAGAACACCGTCGACCCGGGCTTGAGCGTTGCTCCGCCCCACGTCATGCGGGGTGCTTGGTAGGTCACGAGCTCCGAATCCCACAGGTCGGGCTCGCCGACCGCGAGCAACTCGGGGAAGCTTGCGGCCTGAAGGCGAACCCGCGCGGGTGCGGAAGCCGTGCCTCGCATGCGCCAGCTCAGCGAAGGAGCGGGGGAGGCGATGGCTCGCGGGGCGCACCGAGCGTCGGTCGCAAGGTCGTAAGCCTCGAGAGGCGGGACTGGGTTTGTCATGGAGTCTTTCGTGGTCGGCATCGTGCTCCGGGCCGTTCGGCCCGGAGCACGACGTCAGGGTTGATTCCTATTTGGCGAGCGCTGCAGTGAACGCGTCGTCCATCTTCTGGGCCGCAGACTCCGGCGTGTCGAGGTCGTTGAAGAGGTTCTGCACGACCACAAACAGCGTCTGCTGCACCTCGGGCGACGGCCAGAGCTGGTCGGGCCAGATCGCCGTGCGGCCCTGAGCGATGTAGTCAGCGACCTGCTGCTGCTGCGGGCTCGAGGCCTCGAACTCGTCGTTCGGAAGCGACGGCACGCCGCCGGTCTGATCGGCGAAAGCATTCTGGCCCTCGGCCGATGCGGCAAAAGCGATGAAGTCGCGAGCCAGGTCGGCTTCCTTGGCATCGATGTTCACCGCGAAGCCGTACGAGTCGGCGACCGCGAGATACGGTTCGTCATTCGACGTCGGGAAGGCGGTCATCGTGAACGTGTCGCCCTCCTGTGCCGCCTCGAGCTGGGAGCTGAGGTCGGCAAAAGTGACCTCGCCGAGGGCAGCGCCGCTGCCGAGCATCTTGTTGGCCTCGTCGTAACTGGTTCCGTTGACACCCTCCTGGAAGCAGCCTGCATCTTGCATCTCCATCAACTGGGCGAAGGCATCCACCCACGGCGACTCGGAGAAGCTCGTTTCGCCCTCGTACTGACGCGCGGTGAACTCCGGGTCGGGCCCGTAGAGCGACGACGCGACCATCACGTACGGAGTCAGCTGGGTGACGAACAGGTCACCCTGCCCCAGCGAGTAGGCAACCTTGCCGGCCGCTGCCGCCGTGGAGCACAGCTCGAGCACCTCGTCGAAGGTCGTCGGAACCTCGGCGCCGACTTCTTCGAGTGCGCGGTCGTTGTAGACCGGGCCCAGTCCCGTCGCGCCCAGCGGCACAGCGACGATCGCCCCGTCGGAATCGGCGAACAAGGAGCGCTGCGCGTCGTTGAGCTGACTCGTCCACTCCTCATCTCCGAGGTCCGCGAGCATCCCGATCTCTGAGAGCTGGCCCACCGTCATGGTGTTGCCACCCGATCCCGGGAATACTCGGATGACGTCGGGAGCTGTGCCCGCGGCGAGGCGGGTGCGCATGAACTCCTCGTACCCCTGACCGCCCGACGAGATGATGTCGACGGTGACTCCAGGATGCGCTGCCTCGAACGCCGGCACGAGCAGCTCGAGGCGCTCGGGCTCGTCGGTGCCCAGCGTCAAGACAGTGCTGTCTCCGCCGGTCGAGGGATTGGTCGAACATCCTGCGAGGAGCAGGAGTGCGACAGCTCCGAGGGCGACAGTGCCCCCGGCTTTGCGGCTGCGTGTGATCATTTCCATTCCTTACTGATGGGTGGGTGATTGCGGACTTGTCGGTCAGCCCTTGACGCCTCCGGAGAATCCCTGCATTACTGACCGCTGCAGGAGGAAGAAGGCGACGAGAACGGGGAGGATTGTGATGATGAGTCCGGCGAAGATGACGGGCCAGTTCGCGGTGTATTGCCCGACGAAGCCGTAAAGGCGCACGGGCACGGTCTCGAGACCAGTGCCCGCGAGGTATAGGAGCGGGACGAAGAAGCTGTTCCAGACCGCGATCGAGTTCAAGATGACGACGGTGCCCACGATCGGGCGCAGGAGAGGGAACACGACAAGGGCGAAACTCTGCACGGGTCCGGCGCCGTCGATCATCGCCGCCTCTTCGTAGTCGCGAGGCAGCTCGCGCAACGACGTCGTGAAGAGGAACACGGTGAACGGCAGACCAGCCCCGACGTTGATGAGCACCAGGCCGGGGATCGTGCCGACCAGGCCGATGTCGACCATGGTCTGGTACAGGGGCAGGAGGCTGAGCTGGCCGGGAATGACGAGGCCGAGCAGGAAGATTCCGAAAGCGCCTGTGCTCCACGATTCGGTGCGTCGCGCGATCAGATACGAGACCATCGAACCGATGACGACGAGCAGCGCGACACTCGCGACGGTGATAATCGTGCTGTTCAGAAGCGCAGCTCCGAGCAGTCCGTCGACCCACGCCGTGACGAAGTTGTCGAGCGTGTATGGCCCCGAAAACTGCAGGGCCGTCGACGTGTTCGATGGAGCCTTGAATGCGACGTTCACCAAGCCGATGATCGGCACGAGGCTGAGGAGCGCTGCACCGATGAGGAAGGTCTCCAGTAGGCCGGTACGCCACGTGTAACGCTGCATTAGAAGGTCACCTTCCGCGACGTGAAGCGGTACTGGAGCGCTGCGGCACCGGCCACGAAGACCGTCATGACGACCGCGAGCGCGAGGCCGTACGGGTAGTCGCCAGCAGCGAACCCGATCCGGAAGATCGATGTCGACACGGTCTGCGTGGCATTGCCCGGCCCGCCGCCGGTCATCGCCATCACCTGGTCGAACTGGCTGAGAGACCCGATCAGCGTCAGCAGCAGACTGATCACGAGGGCGCCGTTGATGAGGGGGAAGGTGACGCTGAGGAACCGTCGCACGGGGCCGGCTCCATCCAGAACGGCAGCTTCGTTGATCTCTGCGGGTATGGCCTGGAGTCCGGCCAGGAATATCACCATCGAGTAACCCGCGAACTGCCAGATGATGGCCACGCAGATGCTGCCGAGCGCGAACCGCGGGTCGCCGAGCCAGGTCTGCGCGAGGAATCCGAGCCCGAGCGCATCGAGGGTCTCGTTGATTGTGCCGCGCGGCGAGAGCAGGTAGCCCCAGATGTAGCCCGCGACGATGGGCGTGAGCACAACCGGCGTGAAGAAGATGACACGCAGCACATGGCGTGACTTCACTCGGCTGTTGACGCCGAGAGCGAGTGCGAGTCCGAGCGCGTTCTGCACCACGGTGACAGCGATCGCGAGCACGAGTGTGTTCTGAAGTGCGCCGAGCGCACGCGGGTCGCCGAGGATGCGCACGAAATTGTCGAGGCCGACGAACGAGAAGTCGTCGGTGATCCCGTTCCAGTCGGTGAGCGAGAGACCGATTCCCTGCACGCTCGGGATGATGATCACGAAGAGGAAGACGGCGACCGCGGGGAGGCCGAACCAGAGCGGGACACGCTGGTTGCGTGCTCGCGGTGTGCGGGTGCGACTCATCGCGGTCCTCTCGCTCGTCGTCGAACGGGACCCTGGCGGGCCCTTATCGACAGGTTAGCGAAAAGAGCACCTTTCTTGCAACTATCTTTTGCAATCTTGCAATTACGACTGCGCTGGCGGGACGCGACTCGTCGAACGACGCAAGTGGATTTCGGGATCGAAGAACATTTCACCCGTCTCAACTGGGCGGTTCGAGATCATCGCCACGATCGAACGTGCGGTCTGCTCGGCAATCCGATCGATCGGTGGGCGGATCGTGGTGATCGGCGGATCGGTGAAGTCCAGCACCGGGTTATCGTCGTACCCGACGAGCGAGAGGTCGGTGGGCACTCTCAGTCCGGCCCGCTCGGCAGCCTGGAGAGCGCCGAGCACCATCTCGTAGCTTCCCGCGATGATCGCGGTCGCTCCCGACTCGATGAGCTGCTCGGCGGCGTGACGGCCCCCTTCGACAGAGTAGAACTGTCGCACAACGTCGGCATCCTCTACACCGAGCGATTCCATAGCCCGCACGAACCCGTCAACGCGGCGATCCGCAGGGATGTTGCCGACCGGTCCGGCGGCCATCGCGATTCGTCGATGCCCGAGCGCGGCAAGGTGGTCGACGGAGATCTGAGCGGCTAGCGCTTCGTCCGTCGACAGCGTCGGCGCCGTGATGCCCTCGAAGTTGCCGTTGATGAACACGAAAGGCACGCCACGCGCCACGAGGACTTCGGCCGGCGACTTGTCGGAGCTGCGCACCGTATTGCTCGACGACATGAAGACGGCGGCCGCGACGCCGGTCTCTGCCAGCAGCGTTACATACTCGCGCTCGTCGGCTGTCCCGGCATCGACGGTGCAGATAATGGTGCGGAGACCGTAGGGGGCGAGCTCAGAGCGGATGCGGTCGCCCAGTCTCGCGAAGAACGGATTGACGAGGCTGGGGGACAAGAGCACGACCAACTGCCCGTTGACTCGGCGCTCGTACCCGAGCTGTCGCATTGCGCGCTCGACCGCCTCGCGCGTCGCCGGCGCTACCCCGTAGCGGCGGTTCATGACGCGACTCACCGTCGCCTCGCTCACCTCCGCGAGGGCAGCGATTTCGGCGAGAGCGATCCGCGGTGCGCGCTCGTCGTCTGCCATGGTTCGCATTCTAACGGGCACCATGGCAGACCGACGGGCGCACCATCACGGCGACGTGTATTGAACCACGGGATTCCAGAGCGTCGTATCTCCCGCGTTCGTGCCGTGCCGGTTAACCAGGAACTGGATCTTGTCGCCCGCCACAACGTTGACTGTCACGTCGTGGGGGACACCAGCGGCGTTGTTGTACGAGACTCCGATGAGGCCCGACGTCGGGAGCAGCTGCACGCCATTCTTCATGATCTTGAAGTTGACGCCGTCGCCGGCAAAGGTCGGGCCCTGCTTGGCGACGACCCCCGTGATGCGCACCGTGCCCGTGTGCGGCGCGGTCCAATAGCGCATGGTGTCGGTCGCGTCTGGATGCTGCCAGTCGGCTCCCATAAGCGCGTATGTCGAGGAGCCCACCCAACGGCCGTTGGCTGCGTCCCACGTCAGGGGCGTGTAGGTGCCTCCGTACGCCTGGTAGTAGCTCCACTGGTTAGCGCCCTGCGTCGAACTGAACCCGCTTCGCGCCGTCCACGCGTTGTACTGCACCAGGGGATCCCAGTGCACGGTGTCTGCTGTCTTCGTGGCCCCCGCGTTGACGACAAACCGGATGCGGTCCCCGGCTGCCACCGTGAGCGACAGCTCGTGCGAGACCCCCGTGGTGTTTGACGGTCCGATCACCGTCCACCCGGTCGCGGGCCACACCTGCGTGGAATTGCGGTAGATGGCAACGTTCACGCCGTCTCCGCCAATTGAGGCGTCCGATTTTCTCGGTGTGCCAGCGACGAGCACGGTGCCGGCCGTCGGAGCGATCCACGTGCGCACCGAATCCTGAGTGTCCGGATGCTGCCACGCCGCCGCGACGAGGGTGTCGGCCGCCGCGCCCTTCCAGCGCCGATTCGCGGCATCCCACGACAGTGCCGAGAATGTCGAGCCCGACTTCTGCTCGTAGCTCCATTGGTTCGCGCCCTGAGTCGACGAGAACCCGCTTGAGGCGACAGACCGCGCCTGGGCGTTCTGCGTGATTGTCACCTGCTTGCGCATGAGGGTGTCATGGAAGAAGTCCGAGGACGGCTTGCGGTCATACATGATGTAGAAGTCGTCGTCGACGACGCTCCCGTCCGCTGACCCTCCCTCGAGGTCGACGAACGATGAGTACGGCTGCATGTGGCCGTCAGCCGGCATGACGTCGACATACGCTTCCATGCTCCAGTTGACCGCATCGCTCGACGAGTAGAGGGTGAGCTTCGCGGCGTACTCCGTCTGGACCGTCATCAGGTATTTGCCGAGCGCCGTGCTGTATGTCGCGTCGGCGTGCGAATCCTCGCCCTTCCTGTCGGACGTCGCGAAGACGCTCGGGATTACCGGCGATCCCATCCCGGTCATGGCGTTCTCGGCGAAAGCGCCGTCGCGGTACTTGAGCCAGGGTGTCACCGTGTTGTTCTGCGCCGCAGCGATGACGTCCGCCACGCTCGCGCGCGCGACACTCACTTTCCGCGTCCAGGCCGAGGTGTTGTTGGGGCTCACATCCCCTTCGTTGAAGTAGAGATAGAAGTAGCCGTCGCGTATCACGTAGGGGCTGCCACCCACGTTGACCTCGTGATCCTTCGGCTTCAGAATCTCGCCGCAGAACTCCCACGAGGCACCGTTGTCACTGGAGTAGGCGATGCCCATCGAGAAGTCCGGCGGGTTCTTGCGTTGAGAGGCGCTTGGGTGCATCTCGTTGTGGGTGAACGCAATGAGTTCGTTTGGACCGATGCGGTAGTAGTTCGGCATCCAGACCTCGTAGGTCCCCCATCCGGCGTTGTGACCGTTCAGGTCGATAAAGCTCATGCCCGGCTTGGTGAACACGAGCGTGGTCAGGGGCTTGTCCGGTGTGCCCTCATAGCGCGTGAGACCCGAGGGGTTGCCTGGGTTGACCATGTCGTAATAGAGGGTGTTCGCATCTTTGTGCAGCGTGGCGAACGACGAGTCCATGCCGATCGGCATCTGGGGGTCGTGGTAAAGCACCTCTTCGTTGCCGAGGTCGATCGTGTACGGCAGCTCGGGCGCGGTCACGACGACATTGTCGAAGTGCCAGTGGCTGCTGAAGGCGGTAAGACCGAAGTGGCCGCTCGCGAAGGTCGAGTCGTTCACGTCGATGCGGGGCGTCGTCTCGTTGTTGATGAAGACCTTGATGTTGTCTCCGACGTTGACGACTCGCAGGTGTCGCATCGTCGACATCGACAGCCCCGTCGTCGCCGTCTGGATGACCGTGTTCATCCGAAACAGCTCGATGGTGCCGTCTGGTCGCACATAGACGGTCAGGCCGCTGTCGAACGGCCCGTCCTCCGGGCGCATCTTCTTGAAGTGGATCCCCGCCCACGACCCTGGTGCGGCACTCACCGCCTTGAGGTCGACATCGTAGGTGGCGTCGTCGAAGCGTTTTCCGTTGAGCGTCGCGTGGTTGGCTCCGCCCGTCGTCGAGCCCTGGCTGAATTCGCCGCCTTCGACCGCCCACGTGCCGACAAAGGGTGTCCAACTCCCACTGCCGCCGCTGAACGTGTCACTGAAGTTGTTGCCGACTGGCGCGGCAGTCGCGGGGGATGGACTCGCGGCGAGCGTCACGCCCACGAGTGCCGCTGTCGCAAGGACGGCGGGAAAGAGACGGATGGAGCGGGGACCCGCTCGAAGGGTTCCGATCATGACGCACCTCTCTGTGCATAGTGATTCGCTTACCGGGCAATGTACGCGACGGCCTGCAATCTTGCAACAGATAGTTGCAAGACCGCGGGATTGATCTGTGCGCGTCCCGCAGCGGCTCGCGACCCATTCACCACGCGAGTAGTCTTGATCGGTTGCTCCGAGGGCGAAGCATCGTACATTTTCCCTGAGGAGCACCATGTCGAACGACAACACCACCGCTGAGGCGACAGAGCACGACGCGGTCAAGTCCAACCCCCGATCGCGCGTCATCGTCGCGAGCCTCATCGGCACCTCGATCGAGTTTTACGACTTCTACGTCTACGCGACGGCAGCTGTGCTCGTATTCCCGACGCTGTTCTTCGCGAACGACGACCCGACCATCGCGCTGCTCTCCTCCTTCGCCGTGTTCGGCGTCGCGTTTGTCGCGCGCCCGATCGGGTCGATTCTCTTTGGCCACTTCGGCGACAAGATCGGCCGCAAGGGAACGCTCGTTGCATCCCTTCTCACGATGGGTATCGCGACCTTCATCATCGGCATCATCCCGGCGGGCACGACGCCAGGCTGGGAGATCGTCGCCCCCGCGATCCTCGTGCTTATGCGCTTCGGCCAGGGCCTCGGCCTCGGTGGCGAGTGGAGCGGTGCCGCCCTTCTCGCGACCGAGAATGCCCCTCAGGGCAAGCGCGCCATCTACGGAACGTTCCCGCAGTTGGGTGCGCCTATCGGCTTCATCCTCGCGAACGGTGTCTTCCTGATTCTCGCGTCCACGATCGACAACGAGCAGTTCCTCGCGTGGGGATGGCGCGTGCCGTTCCTCGCAAGCGCGATCCTCGTCATCGTGGGACTCTATGTGCGGTTCAAGCTCGTGGAGACGCCCGCGTTCCAGAAGGTCGTCGACCGCGGTGAGGTCGCCTCGCTGCCCCTCGCTCGTGTCTTCAAGACGAGCTGGCGTCCCCTCATCCTCGGCACGTTCATCATGCTCGCGACGTACACGCTGTTCTACCTCATGACGACGTTCACGCTCACCTACGGCACGACGGCCGTGGACGCCCCGAACGCGGGACTCGGCTACTCGCGTAACGACTTCCTGCTCATGCTCATCATCGGGGTGATCTTCTTCGGAATCTTCACGCTGCTCTCGGGCCTGCTCGCCGAGCGGTTCGGCCGCCGTCGCCACCTCATCGTCGTCACGATTGCCATCATCGTCTTCGGCTTGCTCTTCGTGCCGCTCTTCAGCAGCGGATTTGTGGGAGTGATGGCGCTGCTCATCATCGGGTTCACCCTCATGGGGCTCACCTTCGGCCCCATGGCCGCCGTGCTTCCCGAGCTGTTCCCCACGAATGTGCGCTACACAGGCTCCGCGATCAGCTACAACATGTCGAGCATCCTCGGCGCCGCCGTTGCCCCGTTCATCGCGGTTGCGCTGTGGTCCGCCGCGGGCGGCAGCCCCGTGCTCGTCGGCGTCTACCTCGCGGCAATGGGAATCATCACGCTCGTCGCCTTGCTGATCAGCAAGGACACGGGAGACGTCGAGTACGTCTAACGGCGGCGGTAGAGGTGAGCCGCTCGGCAAGCTAAGCTGATCTGCTCACCACTTATCGACTACGCAAGGAAAAACCATGCCCAGGGAACGCGGCCAGAAGGTTGTCGCCAGCAACCGCAAGGCGCGCCACGACTACACGATCGAGGACACGTACGAGGCGGGCCTCGTGCTCACCGGTACCGAGGTCAAGTCGCTGCGTGCCGGACGCGCGAGCCTCGTCGACGGCTACGGCTTCATCGACGGGGGAGAGGCATGGCTGGATGCCGTGCACATCCCCGAGTTCAACCAGGGCTCCTGGAACAACCACCCGCCCAGGCGCAAGCGAAAGATGCTGCTGCACAAGGCCCAGATCCTCAAGATCCACAACAAGGTCAAAGAGGGTGGATATACCCTCGTTCCGCTGTCGATCTACTTCAACGATGGCAACGCGAAGGTGGAGTTGGCGATCGCGAAGGGCAAGCGCGAGTACGACAAGCGGCAGACCCTGCGCGAGCGCCAGGACAAGCGTGAAGCGGATCGTGCCATGGGCGCGCGCCGCAACCTCGGAGACTAGCTCGCGATAAACCGCGCGTCGACCGTCGTTGACACCGAAATGTCTTCCGGCTTGAGCTCGAGGCCGCTGTCCCCGCTATCCGACGTTTTCATGGCGGCTGAGCGAGCGTAAGCGCCCATCGGAGGTGCCGCGGCAGCGCTCGACTGGTCGCCCAGCATCCCGGGGTCAGCGAGGGCGATGGCCGTGACCTGGGCAAGCCCGATGCTCTGCGCGAAGACGGATGCCTTGGCGACCGCATCCTTCACCGCTCGCGAACGCACCTCGACGGTTGCAGAGGTCTTGGTGGCCTCGGTGAGATCCCACGAGATCGAGTTGACAGTCGCCCCATTGAGCTCGGCGATCGCTTCGATCCATCGTGCCAACTCGGCAAAATCCTTGAACTTGACGGCGAAGCTGATGGTCGCGGTGTACACGGGCGGAAGCTGCTTGCCGTCCTTGTTCCACGGGCGATGCGAGCTCACCCGCACGGCATCCGACGACCACCAGGTGATGGGCCCGGCCTCGCGGTCAAACTTCGCCTCGATGAGGCTGCGCACCGTCGTGGATGCTTCGACGGTCGCGTTGAATGCCGGCTCGCGCTGCGGGCCATTGAAGCTCACAGTGACTCGCGCCGTGGCGCGCTCGGCGGGATACCAGGCGGAGTATTCGCCCTGAACGGTGATGATTGTGTCTGCCATGACTGAATTCTGCCCTACGCGGATGACGGACCGCTGTGGAGGCCACCCGCGTCTGCGGCAGGTTAGAGCACGAGGTCGCGGTCGGCGTTCTTGACCTTGATGCGGGCGAGCGCGAGGTTCGCCTTGGAGCTGTCGAGCACGAGGTAAAGGAACACCTCGGGGTTCGAGGCCAGCGGACGGATGATGTGGTACTGGGTGCTCAGCGTGATCAGGATGTCGTCGATCGTGTCGGTGAGGCCGAGGGACTTCATGGTCTTGAGCTTGGCGCGCACGACCTCGGTGTTGCCGGCCGCCGCGACGTCGAGGTCGAGCCCGGATCCCGCCTTGCCGAGGAGCATGCCCGAGGAGCTGTCGACGAGTGCCGCGGCCTTGCCGCCGTCGATGGAGATGAGCTCTTCGAGGGTCTCGGTGATGTTGGACATGTGTGGTTCCTCCGTTGGTGTTGGGTTGTGCTCTGGGCGATTCAGAAAGAGAGCGAGGGGATTGGGAATCTTCACGTCAGCAGGGCCGACATCCTCTCGGCAGAGAGCCGGGAGATCGAAAGCGCTTTGCCGAGGGTCTCGTCATCGTCGAAGAGGGCGGCAAGCACGAGGGGATGCTGCGGGACGCGGCGCTGGATCACGTGTCCGTGGTCGGAGGCGATGATCACGTAGCTGCTCAGCCCGATCTGCAACTCGCGAGTCACCGCGTCGCTCAGGGCCTGCACCGAACTCGCCATGCTCGCGAAACGGTTGTCCCCCACCTTCTCGGCTGGCAGGTGAGCTACTTCGAAGCCGTCGTCGGTGAGGAGGGCCGCATAAACCAGGGAACTGCAGAGCTCCTTCATGTTCGCGAGAACTTCAGCGCCGTTGGCGATGATCTCGGGATCGTGGTGGGCGGGAACCGTGCTCACAGCGAAGCCTCCAGGGGGCCGAACGACTCTCTCGTCTCGATGTTGACGATGAGAGTCATGAGCACCATCCGCATCTCGTCCGCGTTTCGCGGGTCGACCGTGAAGATTGGCACGATGAGGTCGGGCCGCTCGGCACTGAGGGCCTTGGCGTAGTCGGCGACCGTCGGGCGTGTGGTCACGTCGGTTCGGGTGATCCCGATGATGACTCCGCCTCGCCGGTAGAGGTCGTCGAACTCGGTGAGAAACTCGAGCATCTGCTGGAGGGGATGCTGGGCATCGTTGTTGATGAGCAACACCATCCCTTTGGCGCGCTCCTTGAGGATCTGCCACATAAAGTCGAATCTGCGCTGGCCGGGGATGCCGTACAGCCGCACCTTCTCGAGGCCGTCGAGGTCGATCTCGCCGTAGTCGAGGGCGACGGTCGTGGTCGCCTTGTCCGAGGTCTCGCGGTCGGTGTTTGCCGCTTCGGTGCTCACGACATCGATCTCGCTGAGGCTGCGAATCGCTGTGGTCTTTCCCGCGCCCATGGGCCCGGCGAACAGGATGACGTGCTCGGCCACTACAGTCCCAAACGCTTGCGCAGGCGCTGGAAGAGGCTCGATTCCTGACGGGTCGCGGTTCGCGGTCTGGTGAGCGGAGCGGAAACGTCTGTCGAGACTCGCAGGATGCCCATGAGGCTCAGCGCGTTGACGAGGCGTTGTGCTTCTGCGGGGCTGGTCTGCACAGCGGAGGCGAGCTCGGACGGGGTGAGGGAGGAGTTCGACAGCAGCGCGATCATGCGCATCTGGTCGATGGAGTGCCTGAGACCCGTGAGGTTCGGCCAGCGCAGCAGGCGGTAGCGCTCGTCGGGTCGCAGCCACGATGCTCGCTCGCTGGCGAACGAGTTGAGTCCGACGAACCAGAGCAGGGGGTCGAGGTCGTAACCGGGAAGCGGAAACGGTGAGGGGGTGCTCTCGCTCACGGTCTGGGTGTAGACCGAGACGCTCGAGGGCGCCGCGGGAAACGTGGTGACGGCCCTGTCCCACGCAAACGCGTGGTGGCGAAAGTCGATGACGATCGAACCGTGCTCGGCGACGTCGAGTTGCATGAGCAGGGGGGTCGCGATTTCGCGAACAGAATGCACGGCGATTGCGGCGCTCGTCCACCCCGGGCCGAAGGGAGATGAGAGGGTCTCGGCAGGTCGGGGAGGAGCGATCTGGTCGGTCACGCTGCGCAGCCCTGGAGAGTCGATGTGTTCATTGGCTCGACCTCTCACGCGAGTTGCTGGGACGCCCGGGAGGAGAAGAGTCCCCCTGACCTATGGCGAGCATATGGGGGTAGAACAGTCGGTCGAACCCCCCAGAACTGGGTGTCTCGGTGAGGGGACGCTGAGCGGTAAGAGAAGGAGTCTCAGTTCCTGGGAACGCTCCCAGTGGCATCCAGCGCCGATCGGGCTTATAGTAGAAGGCTGCCGAGGCGATGCTTCGGTGGTTCTTGACAACTCAACAGCGCGATAGTGACCCGTACCTCTCGGTACGAAGCATGGGGATGATCGGTTTCGACATTGCCTGCAAAACTACGAGAAGCGGGTCGAGGATGCAGGGTTATCTCGTAAACGATCTCTGCAAACAATAAGTGCCAACGTTAAGCGCACTGACCTCGCTCTTGCTGCCTAGCAGCAACTAGCACATAAGGTCCGTCAGCCTGGGGATGCTCTCTACCCGGTTCCTGGCGTTATCTAGAGAGATTGCTGCGCAGTTATGCCTGAGGGCTGCGCGGGACTTGCACTCAGACTGGGCCTGTTGACCAAGGTGCTCGTAACGCTGGTCAGGGCCGAGCAGAACATCTAACGAGCTACACCCGTAGAAGGCGTGGAATTACAGCAGTGGACCGGGGTTCAATTCCCCGCATCTCCACACAGTGCATATTTCAGGCACGAAGGTCACTATCGCGTTGTTGGGCTGAGAACTTCCCCCATTCCCTCCCATGTTAGGCAATCCTAACTTAGGCTTGAAGGCGTGGTTCATTCTCCCTTCGACGCCAGCGGAAAAGCTCACGTTTTGTTGGCCGGGGATAGCCGCGACATCCCGGCGATCCGCCGTCTGGTGGCATCCCTTCCCCTGTCCGCCTACGGGCAGGTCTTCATCGAGATCGTCGCCGATGTGCAGCGCGAGCTTCTGCTCGCCCCACCCGGAGTGCAGGTGTCGTGGCTGCTTCGCGACCGATCACGAAGCGACTCGGATCCCCGCCACATGGCCCTCAGCGGCGAGCTGGTCGCTCGCGCCGTGAGGGCGTGGGCGCACGAGTGGATGCCCGAAGCCGACTTCGACGCCACGCACCACTACGTTCTGTGGATCGGGTGCACCGCCAACGCGCGCGTGCACGGACTGTTCCGCGAACTGAGCGACGCCCTCGACGCTCGCCAAACCGACACCCCCTGAGCCCCACGCCTTCTCCTCATCCGAACATCCAACGAAGGGCAGAACCATGACCACACCCACTCCCGCCGAGCGTCGGATTTCCACCTCGGTGCTCGTGATCGGAACGGGAGGATCTGGCCTGCGCGCGGCCATCGAACTCTCCGAGGCGGGCACCGATGTCACCGTCGTGGGCAAGCGTCCCAAGGCCGATGCTCACACCTCGCTCGCGGCCGGAGGCATCAACGCCGCACTGGGAACTATGGATGTTGACGACAGCTGGCAGCAGCACGCGGCCGACACCCTCAAGGAAAGCTACTTCC
>JGI20283J13201_100025_pt1 | contig 33338 bp, 31 predicted proteins | sample Plalitdecfosmids_FD_13201 | JGI IMG/M metagenome (IMG submission 13201)
AACCGGCTATAACTGGGGCGTGCTCAGCGAGATCTGGGGCGGCGGCAACAATCAGGACAATGCAGCGGCGCCGACTGGCCCGGGTGGCCCGGTCTGGTTCGATCGGCCGATCGACGGCAATCCCGTCACGCGCAACACGGGCAATCTCGGCCCGCAGCAGGCATTCCTCTACGACAACTTCTTCCGCGGCAAGGCGAACGACTCGTCGAACGGCGGGCGCGTGTTCGTGCCGGGGTCGTTCCTCCAGGATTATGGTGCGGCAACGCAGGCGATCAGCCAGATCGCGCAGGAATGGCGCAACTTCACGAGCAACCTGTCGGGTGCCAATGGCTGGGTGCCGCTGGCAAGCCGTGCCGGTGTCGTCGCCGGGACGCCGTTCCTGCCCGGTGAGATCAACCCGGTCAGCGAGCGCAACAACGCGGTCTATGCGATGGCGCGATTTGGCAACGACCTGTCGAACGGCTGGAACCTGAGCGGCAATATCGGTGTGCGGTACACGAAGACGGATCGCGTCTCGTCGGGCTTCTTCGCCTTCCCGCAACAGTCGTTCAGCTGCGTCGCGCCGACCAACGGGCAGCCGGTCTCGCGGTTCTGCGCGTTGCCGCAAGCCGTACGCGACGCCGCGGCGGCGTTCCAGAACGGCAGCACGACGCCCAACGACGCCAAGCTGAGCTACGACTATTTCCTGCCGAGCTTCAACGTGAAGCTGGCGATGGGCGGCGGTCTTCAATTCCGCGCGGCGTTCACCAAGAGCGTCGCTCCGCCGGATTTCGGGCTGACCCGGTCCTATTACAACATCAATCTGAACACGAGCGACCAGACGATCCTGTTCAATGGTGCGCCGGTCGCGACCTTCCAGGTCGGCAACCCGTTTCTGAAGCCGGTCCGTGCGGACAATTACGATGTGACCGCGGAATGGTATTTCTCGAATGTCGGCCAGCTCACGCTGTCGCTGTTCAAGAAGGACCTGTACGGCGTGCAGACCAACAGCCTGCAGCGTCAGAGCTTCACCAACAACGGCGCGACATTCGACGGGATCATCACGACCCCGCTGAACTCGACCGAGACGGGTCGCGTAAAGGGGTTCGAGGTCGGCTATCAGCAGACCTATGATTTCCTGCCGGGGTTCCTGAGCGGGTTCGGTCTCGCGGCCAATTTCACCTACGTGAAATCGTCGGGCGTGTCGCAGCAGAATCTCGACTCCGACGATCCCAACGTCACCGCGGGGATCATCTCCAACGTCGACACCAGCGGGTTGCCGTTGCAGGGGCTGTCGAAATACCAGTTCAACTTCGCGCCCTTCTATCAGCGTAACGGGCTCGAAGTGCGCGCCGCGTATAACTGGCGGTCCAAGAACCTGCTGACGATCCGCGACGTGATCGTGCCGAACTCGCCGGTCTACGCGGAGAAATACGGGCAGCTCGACGCCTCGATCTTCTACGCGGTGACGCCAGCGATCAAGATGGGGTTCCAGGGCGTCAACCTGACCAATTCGATCACGCGCACGTCATATGTGATCAACGATGATCTGCTGACGCGGCCGCGCAACTGGTTCATCGCGGATCGCCGCTTCACCTTCTCGATCCGCGCGTCGTTCAGATAAGCGCGAAAGGGTCGGCCGGTCCGGCCGACCCTTTCGATCCTTTTCCCGTTCTCCCCCCTGGGCGCCGCGCGACAATCGCGGCGCCCTTTTTTGTCCGGGCGTCAGGTGCGGGGCGGGGCGGCAGCAAGCGCGGCGGCGATCGCCATGTACATTGGTTTGGGCTTGAACGCGGCATCATAGGGGCAGGGGCGGCGGCGGGCCTTGTCCTTGCGCGGCTCGAACCCCTCGATCCAGCTATAGCGGTCGGTCATTCCCCACAGCAGCACGTCGCGAAGCTGCGGATAGGCGAGCATCACGTCGAGATAGCCGCGCGTGAAATCGGCCACCGCCTGATCGCGGACCGTGAAGTCGGCAGGGAGTGCGTTGTCGCGGACGTCGAGTTCGGTGATCACCAGGCCATAGCCCATCGCGGTGACCGCATCGAGGAAGCGGCGCCACTCGCCCTCGAGCCCTGCGATCGTCGCGCGCGCATCGATCCCCTGCGTGACCAGGTGAGACTGTACGCCCAGCGCATCGACCGGCACGCCGCGCGCCTTGAACCCTTCGAGCAGCTTGAGCACGCCGGCGCGGTGCGTGGCGTTGCCGGGTTCCCAGCTCATATAGTCGTTATAGACCAGCTGCGCGTGCGGCGCGACGCGGCGCGCGGTGTGGAAGGCGAGGTCCAGCGTTGCCTCGGGGCTGCCCAGCGCGCGCGACAAAGCGGTCTGGTACAGGCTCGCATCCTTGGGATCGACCGCCTCGTTGACGACGTCATAGCTGCGGATCCGTGTGCCATAGCGGCGGCATACCGTGGTGATATGGTCCACCAGCAGATGTTCGGCGGCGCGCGCGGGGGTTGCGCCGAAATCATGCGCTTCTTCCCAGCGCGGCATCCATTTGGGCTGATGCCACAGCAGATTATGCCCGCGCACCGGCAGCGCGTTGGCGTCTGCCCATGCCATCATCGCATCGAAGCGGGTGAAGTCGAAGCTGGTCGCGCTCGGTCGCAAGGCCTGCCACTTCATCTCGTTTTCGGCCACGAGCAGACCACAGTCGCGCTTGAGCAGGTTGGCGTAGGCCGGGTTCGCGAACGAGCCGCGATCGGCACCCGGGGCACCCCATGCGAAACTCGATCCCACCCGCATCCCCTTGGCCGCGGCGATGCCGTGCAGGCCGGTCGGCGCAGGTGCGGCCGTTCCACGGGCGCCGGCCGATACGGCAAGACCCGTCAGCATCGCCAGCCCGGTGCGTCGCGTAATTTCCACAGCACATCCTCTCTTTTATGATAGCGCTAACGCTGACGGTTTCTCCGCAACAGGTCAATCCCGAAGCCTCTGGTTTGATACGCAAACTGGATGGCCGAAGACGCAACGGTTCGGTGGCAAGCGGGTCCTGAACCTGTCTATGCAACGGGGGAAGGCGGGCCCGGTTCAATCAGCCGATCTGCAACGACCCGCATCGCCTCGACATCCCGGCCGCAATAGAGGCGCAGGGCGGTATCAAGTTCGGCGCGGCGTTCTAGCGTAGATGCGACGTCGACCGCTTCGCGATACGCCGCGACCGCGTCGCCGCCGTCCCGCACTGCCAGCGTGGCATAATCGAGATGCGGTGCGATCGTCGGCAGGACCGCCTTGATCGACCAGCTTCCGCGCTGGTCCCGGTGGTACCAATGGTCGCGGGTGACGGGCAGCAGGTCGACGATGCGCGCGGCGAGATCGTCGAGCAAGGCGGCGAGATCGGGGTAGGCACGCGCGAGGCGCAGCACGACGTCGCGTTCGAAACGGGCGTGCCAGGCAATGACCGCGCCGGTCCGTGGCAGTGCGGCAAGCGCCTCGGCACAGGCGCGACGCGGATCGTTGCCGCTCAGATCGAGAAACTCGCGCCGTACGATGCCGTGGTCAGCGGCTTCGACATCCGCGACGAATTGAAACGGCACCTGCTCATAGGGCGAGCAGCCGGGCCAGACCGGCATCGCGTCGCTGACGGTTTCGAAATCCAGCCAGATGCGCGGATACGACCAGCCGGCCATCGCCTGCGCAGCGCCCGCAGGGTCATGCTCGACTCGACCGGTCATCGTGGCGCGATGGACGCGGCGGTCGGTGTCGGAGCGCAGATCCTCGACCGGGACATGCGTCAGGTCGACGATGCCGCGGCGCAGGAACGCCTTGCCTGCGCCGCGCGGCAGGATCGTCACGGGCCAGTACGGACCCGCCGGCAAGCCTGCGTGGCAATGGTCGGTGAAGGCGCATACGTAAGGCGCGTGGCAGTGATCGCCGACGATCGCCGCAGGTTCGCTTTGTGTCAGCAAGGCCTTGGCCGCACCGATGCGCGCGCCTTGTGTCGCCACGATCGGCGCAACCAGCGCGGTCACGTCGGTATCGACGAACAGCCCGCCGCGGTCCCCCGAGCGGTCCAGCGTGAAGTCGCGATCGAGGTGGCGGACGTGAACCGATGTGATGCGGAGGCCGTTGGCGGCGGCGACCCACGCCTGAGTCGCGAGTGCGGCGAGATGGTCCGGCTTTGCCTTGGTCGAACCGCGAACGGCAATGATGCGCCAGCCGTCGCCATCCGGTTCGAGGATATCGACGATCGCCCGCACGCCGTCGTGGAAGAACTGCGCGCCCGCGATGGTCTGGCGGGTCGCAATCGCTGCGCCGGTCGCTGCTGACGCTGCCGATCGACCGGAGGCGGGGGCGATCATGACCATGTCAGGCATTTGCCGCCGCGCCTCGGCAGCAATCGCATGCGCGGTCGCCCGACGATCGGCGGCATCGTTCGTCGAGCCTGCGCTGTCGGGCCGAAACGTCATCAGCCACAATTGCCGCGGGCACCGCTCGAACGCGGCGAGGCGCGATGGCGAGAGCGTGTCAGGCGGCAAAATCACACCCCTCCATCGACCATCCGTCCCAGCGCATCACGAGATCCCGCGCGTCGCGCGACGTTGCGTGATCGACCGCGACCGCGTCGATTCGTTCGGCCTGGCGTTCGATCAGGCCGAGCCACTTGGCGCGGATCGCCTCGACGTCCGCCGGGAGCATGTAGCGATGCCATAATCGCGCGACGCGGCGTTCGATGAAAAGGCGCTCGAGCACGTCGCGCGTGCGGTCCAACGGCAGTCCGGCATGGCTGCGCCGTAATTCGCCGACGATATGCGACGGATAGATCTCGCAGCGGGTCTTGAGCAGGTCGAGAATGGCCCGTTCGATCATCGTCTCGTCGATCGCCGTGGTGGTCGGCATGAAACCTCCGTCAAAGGGTGCGGTCACCGCGCGAGCGCGATCAATTGGGCAAGACCGTTGGTACCGGTCTTGGCGACGATGGCGGCGCGGTGATCTTCGACCGTCTTGGGGCTGAGCCCGAGGATGTCGGCAACGGCCTTGTTGCTATGTCCCTGCACGAGCAGGTCGAACACCTGACGTTCGCGCGCCGACAGGGCTGCGGTTCGTGCGCGGATGCTGCGTTGGCGCCGGGACCATGCGACCCCCTCGTCAACCGCGCTGAGGAGGCGTGTCTCGTCGAGCGGCTTTTCCAGATAATCGAGGCCGCCATAGCGCCGCACCGAGTCCACGGCATTCGCGGTCGTCGGCCACGCGGTCATGAAAACGATCGCAACCGCGGGATCGATCATCCGCACGCGGTCGGCAAAGCCGAAGCCGTCGAGGTCGCCCATCATGATGTCGGTGACGATGCACAGCGCAGGTGCTTCTGCGTAGACCGACAGCAGCATGACCGGGTCGAGAAAGGGTTCGGCGGCATGACCGTGACGGCAGAGCAGTCGTGCGACGGCCGCGCCGAGGTCATGGTCGTCATCGACGACATAGACGGCGGCACGATCCGGCTGATTGGCGGGGAGTGTCATGGCTCGGCTCCGGGGCGCGGGAGGGATAGCGTCGCGCAGATGGTGCCGTCGGCGTGCGTGACACGCTCCACCGTGCCGCCATGGGCTTCGACGATCGCCCGCGCCACGAGCGCCCCGACGCCCATGCCGGGGCGTGCTTCCCGCCGATCGGGGCAGCGGTTCACGACCATGACCACGACCCGGTCATCGTTCTGATGGGCGGAGAGTGCGACACGACCGTCGCACGCCTGCACCGCATTGCGGACCAGATTGACCACCGCCTGCGCGAGCTCGATCTCCTGGCCGAAGACGACCAGGTCGGGATCGATCGGCGACACCTCCACCACGACCCGCGCCGCCCTGGCTTCGGCACGGGTCAATGCCGTGACGGTCTCGACCAGCGCGGACAGGGGCAGGGCGCTCGGTTCGTCGACCGATCGACCGCCGAAACGACGCAGCCGGCGGACCAGCGTGGACAGCGCCGCCGCCTTGCGGTCGATCAGCGCGGCGGTCTGGGCGATGTCCGGATCGGCGGCGACGGTGATCTCGTGCAGGTGCTTGGCCTCGATCGCCAGCGTCGAAAGCGGCTGGCTGATCTCGTGGATCACCGCCACCGACATCGCGCGCAGCGTCTTCAGCCGTTCCGCCTGGAACAGCATGCGGTCGCGGCGCGACAGGTCGCTCTGCGCCCGCGCCTGCGCATCGGCAAAGCTGCCCGCGAGGTAGCCTACGACGACGATCGATGCGAGGCTCATGTGCAAGGCGAGCCGTTCCGCGACGGGCAGGTCGGTCGCGGTAAAGGGAAGGACGATCGCCGCCACGATCACGATCGCGCACCAGCCTGCGGTGCGGCCGAAACGCAAACCGATCCAGGCGACCGCGAGCAGCGCCGGGGCGGCGGGGACGCCCAGCCCGATCTCGGCCAGCAGCGTGCTCGCGGCGATCGCTGCGCCGAGGACGAGGGCCGCTTCGGCCAGTCCGGCAAGCTGGCGGAGCGTCGGGCGGTGCAGTGCCCGGGGCCGGTCCTGCCCCGCATGGACCACCCAGAGCAAGGGCGGGGCGATCAGCAACACGCCGAGCAGGTCGCCGACGACAAAGCCCGTCAGCGATGCCACCGTCTGACGAAGGCCCGAGACGCCCGTTAATTCGGGACTGAACAAGGTCCAGGGCAGCGCCGCCATGGTCGCCGCGACCGGCGCGGTGACTGCGGCGAGGCCGAGCGGCATCGGCGCGACGCCGAGGCTCGATTGCGACCGCGCCGCGACGTGGCGGACCAGCCAGACGACGATGCCATAGGTCAGCGCGGGCCGGGCGACGCCGTTTGCCGCGGTCAGCCAGCCGGCCTGGCCCGGAACGATGATGCCGGCGATCGTCTGCACGATCAGTTCCGTCGCCATCACCGCTAGCGTCAGCCGCGGGCCACGGCTCCACAGCAGCGCCAGCCTGACGCCAGCGGCGGGATAGAGCAGCGAGTAGAAGCCCTGACCGCCCCATCCTGCCGCGGCCTGGTGCGCGGCCGCAAACGCTGCTGCATAGCCGATGAGCCAGGGAAGGTCGGCCAATCGTGGCACTGTTTTGCCGGCTACGGCACCGATCGAGAGGCGGGGCGGAGAGGGAGGCAGCGGCATTGAGGGCTGCCTAGCCGCATCCGGCGCCGATAGGCCATCGGGGAAATTCCCGGGTTTTCGGCGCGGCGGCGATGGCCATGATGATCGTGAGCCAGCCCCGGGAATGTATCGATGCCAGCCCATAGTGTCTCGCGATCGCGGAATCGTCACCGCGTAACGGGCGCAGCCGTACGATGACGGAAGGACCTGATCCGATTCACGAGGTGCGCGAGCTCTGGTACCAGGAGGATGGCAGCGTCATCGTCTACAGCCATCAGGTCGTGCCGCGGCGGTGGTGGAACCGCCTGACGCGGCCGATCGGCGTGCTGCTGATCGTGCTCGCCGTCGCGTGGCCCGCATTGCTGCTATCTCATGGATGGACATGGCTGGGTCTGGCGTTTGCCATTGGCGACGTGTGCGTCGTGTTCGTCGGCCGCGATCTGATCCTGTGGGGGGCCAGGCGCTGGAGCGATCCGTAGGCAACCGCGCTTAGACGCGGAATCGGAAGGTCTGCGCAGCAGGGCGGGTGCCCTGACGGGCTTGTCGCTCGCCAGGGCACATCATGGAATGGCCGGCTCTGCCGACCGGCGGGTCAGTCGCCGGGGAGGGCGGCACCGGCGACTGCGAACAGATCCGCCGCGGAGTGGCGGGACAGGTCGATCGGAAACGCCGCGCTCATCGACACGCCCGCCGGCGCGTCGTTCGCGTCGAAGCCGAGCGCGCGGCAGGCCGCCACGCTTGCCTTGGTCCTGCAGGCGAGCCCGCCGCCATGTGCAAAGACGTTCAGCAGCACCCGGCGTGCGTGCGAGCGCGGCCGGATGCGCAGATCGGGAACGTCGGTATAATAGATCTCCAGCGCGCCGGGGCAGAGCCGGGCGAGATCGTCGAGCAGCGCCTCGCGCTCGTTCGGTGCGGCGGTCGGTTCGGTGCGCAGCGCCTCCTCGTCACCGTCGGTTTCATCGTCGGCCTCGCTCTCTCCGGCCAGATCCTCGACGGCGGGTGCGGGGCGGTGGGCGAGCAGCCGGGCGAGCCGCTCCTCGAACGCGACCGGATCGACCGCTGGCGCGTCGCCGGGTTCGGTGCCGTCGTTGCAGGGCGGCATGAACGCGGCAATCAGGTCCCGCTCGATCGGTGCCAGCCAGTGCTTCTTCACCCATGCGCTCGGCCGCTGCCCGGGCTCGGGGAGAACGGTCGCGGCCAGGTCGCGCGGCAATTGGAGATAGGTGAAGCCGAGGTGATCGAGCATCGTGGACTCGTTCCCCGGCCCGAACACATCCCAATGTGCGGCTGCGAGCTGCGCCTTGGCGAAGGTGCAGCTGCCGCCCTTGCGCTGGAGAAGCGGGCTTTCATCGCCGTTCAGCGCCAGCATCGCGACGATCGTCTCGATCGGTCCGTTGGGCTCTGCGGCGGCGAGCGCATGCAGATGCTTGAGATGCCGACGGGCGAAAGTGACATAGGGCGAGCGCAGCGTCTGATAGGTGACGTGCTTCTCCCAGCGCTCGAGGACCGATCCGCCGAAGGGCCGCTCAGCCTTGCCGGCATATAGGCCGACATAGACGAGCCGGTCGTCATGGAACATGCCGTAGATGCCGGGCCCGCGCAGTGCCTCCGGCTCCCCCGCCCAGGGTGCCCGCGGCACGGCGCGCAGGTTCATCCATGCCGGCTTGCCGAGCGTGGGCGGCACGGGACGCAGGGTAAACAGCTCGGAAGCCCGGTAAAACGGCATGCGCAATGTCTCCTCATGGGGTGGCCATGCGGCTTAGGCGGGCGCGCGCGCGACCGGCTATCCGGGGTTTTCCCGGGGGGCGACATCGCCGGCGGCCCGTCCCGCGGGCTGCCGGTCACGGGGCGCGCTAGAAGCCGACGCGAAGCGAGACGTCGACCGCGCGGGGACGGCCGAGGACCCATTGCTGGTTGTTGTATGTGCTGATCGCATAGTTTCGGTCGAATAAATTGTAGCCGTGGATGTCGACCGCGAGCCGTGGGGTCACTGCATAGGAGAGCGTTGCATCGACCATGGTGTAGCTGGGGACGCGAAAGCTGTTGGCGTTGTCCGAATAGCGGCGCCCGACGTAGCGCAGCCCGGCGCGTGCCTGGAGCGCGTGCGTCGCGTTCCAGCGCAGCCAGAGATTGGCGAGCATCTCGGGCACGTCCGGCGGGGTATTGCCATCGAAGCGCATACCGCCTGAGACGAAGTCGTCGAACGTGGCGTCGAGGATGCTGCCGTTCGCATCGATCCCGACACCGTAAGGCAGATCGAGCGACACCGCGGCCTCGATACCCCTGGCCGATCGCTGGCCGACCTGCTCGACCGGGCTCGTCGGGGTCAGCTGTGCCAGCAGGCGCTTCTTGACGATGCGATAGGCGGCGAGGGTGGCGGTGCCGCGACCGTCGAGGAACACGGCCTTCGCGCCGACCTCGACCTGATCGCCAACCGCGTTGCTGAACTGCACCTGCCCGGTCGAATAGGTCGTCAGCGTCCCCAGCGGGTCCACGCCGGTGGCATATTGCGCATAGAGCGACACCGTCGGGACCGGCTGATAGACGCTCCCGACCCGCCAGGTCACATTGTGCAGCCGCTTGTCGAGCGCGAACGTCTGGGTAGTGGCGCCGCCTGGATAGTCGATCGACCAGCGGCGGATCGTGTCGCGCTCGAAGCGGACGCCACCGACGATCGAGACGTGCGTTCCGAGCTTCAGCCGGTCCTCGGCGAAGACCGCATATTCGGTCGTGCGCGTGCGATAGCGCGGTGCGATGCCTTGCGTGTCGATGATCAGACCGGGATCGAACGCGAAGGGGTCGACCTCCGAAACCTGGGGGTCAGACCCGAAATTGTGCGAATAGGTCAGTTTGATGAGGTTGACGTCGAAGCCCATGACAAGGTCGTTGCCGACGCCATCGGCGATGCCTGTTCGGAGCGTCACGCTGCCCTGATCGCCCCATTGCATCTGGTCGTGGACGATGCCGGTCATGTCGGTGCGCAGGATGCCGCCCGGAGTGCCGGTGTTGCCGCTGCCGTTGGGGCAGACCCCGTCCGCGGCGATCCAGCAATAGGTTTCGAGATTGAGCCAGGAGCGTTTGGAGGTGAGGCGATAGGCCTGGTTGCTGACGGTGACCGCATCGCTCGGTGTCCAGTCGACCTGCAGGCTGGTGCGGTTGTCCAGGTAGCGGATGCCGCCGTCGCGTGTGGTGTAGTTACGCTCCCGGATGCCGTCGTCGAGCCGACCGTCGATCAGCGGCGTGCCGAAATAGCGCATCGGCTTCTGGTCGCCATAATCGTCCCGCACGGTGACGACGAGCGTGTCGGTCGGCGCCCAGCGCAGCGTGCCCGACACGGCATGGCTGCGCGACTGGCCGCGATCGACATAGCCGTCCGATCGGCGATAGCTGCCGTCGATGCGGTAGGAGAGGCGCTCGGTGATCGGCCCCCCTGCGCCCGCCGCGACATGGAAGCTGTCCTGCGAGCCATAGCCGATCTCGCCCTCCACGTGCGTCCGCTGCGTATCGGGTTTGCGCATCACGACATTCACCGCGCCGCCCAGTGCGCCCTGGCCGTAGAGCACCGAGGCCGGGCCGCTCAGGATGTCGATCCGCTCGACCATCCACGGATCGGTCGGAAAGGTGATCGTGCCGGCCGCCGGGAACAGTCTTATGCCGTCGATGAGCTGGAGTACGGATCCCTGGCCGCTGAAGCCCCGCGCCGCGAGTGCGGTGCCGCCATTGCCGGGGTTGCCCGCGTTGCTGATGCCCGGTGCGCGGCTCGTTGCGTCGATCACGGACAGGTCACCGCGCGCGCGGATCGTGGCGCCGTCGATGACCGAGAGCGTCGCGGGGGTCTCGAGCGGCGTGAGGCCCAGGCGGCTGCCGGTCGCATTCGGCGTGGTGAGCGTGTCCTGGGCATGCTGTCCGACGATCAGGATGTCCTTGGTATCGGGATCCGGCACGGACTGGGCGTGGACTTGTGCTGCCAAGACAGGCGACAGAATAGCCCCCGCGAGCGCGAGGCGAGACAATAGGAACGGCATTACGGTAATCCCCCGGGCGTCTAGCGAACCCGGCAGGGACCTCCCGCGAACGGCCGACATCCGCGCCAGCCGGACGCGATTGCGACCGGCACGCATGCCCGTGCGGTCCCCACCGCACACGTCGTCGCTCGACGGAGTACCGTGCCGCGGCCACCCCCTGGGCCAGGCAAGAGCGACCAGACGCCGGCAGGTCTCCTGGCTCACGGGTCCTCGCACGATGCACGGCCTTCCCAGGCCCTCATGACGAAACGTCTGGCCCAGTGGCTGCCCCTTCCTTTGCAGGAAGAAGCGAAATGCATCGCGCTCGCCGCTTACAGTTGCAGGGACAGCCTCGGCTTCAGGTAGCGAACCACCCTCACCGCGTTCCCTATTAAGCCCCTTTCGGGGCACCGACGCGATCATGCCGCCCTGCTCGGATCGAACAGGTCAGCGGCGCCGGTCTATCCCGGTCACGGCGGTTCGGCAATCGCCCGGGGCGAGCGGCGCGATGGCGGCTCGATCGTCCTGCTCGATTGCTGTGATCCAGAAGCTCCGTTTGGCGCGATGCGCGTCCTCGATCAGGAGGCGGCGGTGCCGCACGCTCTGTGCGGGGATGCCACGCTGATGGCATGCAGGATTAAGGGATCGAGATGAAGAACGTGAAGAGCCGTCAGGCCGTGACGGCGATGCTGCTGGCTGCGGCATCGGCGGGTGCCATGATTCAGCCGGTCGCCGCGCAGACGGTGGCGCCGGCCGAGACGCAGGCGGAAACGCGCATGACGACCGCGGCGGCACCGTCCAGCGCCGGCAAGCCCGCGCTGGCGCAGGCCGGGGTTGCCGGCACCGTCGAAGCCAAGGGTGATTCAGCCAGTGCCGCCGCGCCTCAGATGACCCGCGACAATGGTGCGCCGATCGGAGAGAACCGCCACTCGAAGGCGGCGGGCGATCTTGGCCCCGTCCTGCTTGAGGACACGACGCTGATCGAGAAGCTCGCACGCTTCGACCGGGAGCGCGTGCCCGAGCGCGTCGTCCATGCCCGCGGAACCGGTGCCCACGGCGTGTTCACCGCGACCGCGGACATTTCGAGCATCACCGGTGCATCGCTGTTCATGCCCGGCAAGCAGACGCCGGTGTTCGTCCGCTTCTCGACCGTGATCCACCCCTCGGGCAGCCCCGAGGGCATGCGGGATCCGCGCGGCTTTGCGACCAAATTCTACACCGATCAGGGCAATTGGGATCTGGTCGGCAACAACCTGCCGATCTTCTTCATCCGCGACGCGATCCAGTTCCCGGACATGATCCACGCGCTCAAGCCCTCGCCGGTGACGAACAAGCAGGACCCCAATCGCTTCTTCGACTTCTTCTCGGCCACGCCCGAGGCGACCAACATGCTCGCGCATGTCTATTCGAACCTCGGTACGCCGGCATCCTACCGGACGATGGACGGCAACGGCGTCCATGCCTTCAAGCTGGTCAATGCCAAGGGCGAAACGGTGTTCGCCAAGTTCCGCTGGATCAGCCGCCAGGGCGTGCGCAACCTGAACGGCGCGCAGGTGGCGACCGCGACATGGAACTACCTGACCGACGATCTCTATGGCGAGATCGGCAAGGGCAATTTCCCCGTCTGGGACCTGATGGTGCAGACGATGTCGGCGTCGGCGTTCGCCAAGCTCGACTATAATCCGTTCGACGATACCAAGGAATGGCTGGGCGTGCCGTTCCGCAAGATCGGCGAGATGACGCTCAACAAGGTGCCGACCAACTTCTTCGACTATACCGAGCAGTCGGCGTTCGCACCGGCCAACCTCGTGCCGGGGATCGAGGCGTCGCCGGACCGGATGCTGCAGGGTCGGCTGTTCTCCTATTCGGACACGCAGCGCTATCGCATCGGCGCCAATGCGATGCAGTTGCCGGTCAATCGTCCGCTGGCGAGCGTCGTCAACAATTACCAGGACGGCCAGCTCGACCACGCCAACCGCGCGTCCGACGTGAATTATTTCCCGGCGGCGACCGCGGCAAAGTCGACCGATGCCCGCTTCCGGGCCGCGCCCTATGGCATCGACGCGACCGTCGATGCGAAGCCGATCGCCAAGACCAACAACTTTGCCCAGGCGGGCGAATTCTACCGGGCGCTCAAGGCGCAGGACAAGGCGGATCTGGTGACCAACCTGGCGGGTGATCTCAATGTCGTGACGTCCGCACGGACGAAGACGATCGTGGTCAGCTACTTCTACCAGGCGGACAAGGACTTCGGCACGCGCCTGGCAACCGCGGTGAACGTTCCGATCGCCGACGTGTCGCGCGCGGTGGCGGACTATCGCGCCGCCAACCCGGGCCAGGGCGCCCGCTGATCCCGGGGCAGGGGGTGCGCCACGACGCGCGCCCCCTGCCATGGCAGACTTCAAGGAATCGAGACCGACGATGCTGACTTATCTTGCCGCGCTGCTCGCCGCGGCCGGTCCACAGGCCGCTGTGACCGAGCGACAGACGCCCCCTGTGGCTGCAGCCTTGCCATCACCCGAGCGTCGCCAGCAGCTGCTGTTCGAGGCGGCCCGGCTCGGCCGCACGGACATGATCGATCCGCTGCTCAACGCCGGCGCCGACATCAATGCCTATGATGAGCGCGGTTTCACGCCCCTGATCCTGGCGGCGTATAACGGACAGCTAGCTACGGTCGACGCGCTGATCGGCAAGGGCGCCGACGCCTGTCGCCCCGATCGTGACCAGGGCAACAGCGCGCAGATGGGTGTCGCGTTCAAGGGCGAGGATGCGATCGCGGCGCGGCTGCTGAAGGCGGGGTGCGACGTGAACGCGCGCAATCATGCCGGGCAGACTGCGCTGATGATGGCATCGCTGTTCAATCGCCGGGCACAGGTCGACCTGCTGCTGGCGGCGGGTGCGGACCGGACGATCCAGGATGCGGCGGGACGATCGGCAGGTTCGGTCGCGGCAGGCCAAGGCAACGCCGCGATGGCGGAACGCGTCAAGCGCTGACGCGACCTTGCTCGGGTGTTGCGCGCGCCACAGCGGGCCGTGTCGCTACCGTTCCGCATTGACGCGGCGCGGCATCCGGGGCCATCGCGTTGGCCATGACCAAGAGCAAGGGACGCACCGGCGCACACGCGCGCGCCAATATCCAGCCTGCGCCGACAGCCGCCGAGCTCGACGCAGCCAAGCACGAGGCCGTCCAGATCGAGGGGCGGCTCGCCGGCCTCGCGGCCGGGCATCCGTCGGTGAAGATCTGGAAGGCCCGCCTCCGGGCCGCTCAGGCGGTGATCGCTCGCGCGCCGCGCGACTGAGACGCTCATAGAGGTGCGGCCGGGTCTGGATCACGGCGCACTGATGATCACGATCACACCGTCAGCTCATGTCAGTCCCGGGATTTACTCCGACAAGTGAAGCCGATAGCCTGTGTCTAAAGACGTGGCTGGGAGAGTGACATGGGTTGGACGCGTCGCGGTGCGCTAGGCGCAGGGATTGCGCTGGGGGCGGTGCCGCCATTCGCCCTGGCGGCGGCGGGTGCACCCTCGGCGGCGACCCCCTTTCCGCTGTCGCAGGTGCGGTTGCTGCCGTCGATCTTCCTGACATCGGTGCAGGCGAACCAGCGCTATCTGCTGTCGCTCGATGCGAACCGTCTGCTGCACAATTTCCATGCCGGGGCAGGGTTGCCGACCAAGGGCGAAGTCTATGGCGGATGGGAGTCACGCGGGATCGCCGGGCATTCGCTCGGTCATTATCTCAGCGCACTGTCCCTGATCTATGCGCAGACGGGTGACCAGCAATTCCGTGACCGCGCGGCCTATATCGTCGCCGAACTCAAGGCGATCCAGCTGAAGCAGGGGGATGGCTATGCCGGCGGGACGACCGTAGAGCGCGACGGCAAGACCGTCGATGGCAAGGTGGTATACGAGGAACTGCGCAAGCGGGAGATCCGGTCGACCGGGTTCAGCCTGAACGAAGGATGGGTGCCGCTGTACACCTATCACAAGGTGATGGCGGGCGTGCTCGACGCGCACCGGCATGCCGGGCTTGCCGATGGTCTGGCCGTGGCGATCGGGCTTGGGACCTATCTCGGCACGATCCTGGAAGGACTGAACGACGTCCAGATCCAGGATATCCTGCGGACCGAGCATGGCGGGCTGACCGAATCCTATGCCGAGCTGTACACGCGGACCGGCAATCGCCGCTGGCTGACACTCGCCGAACGGCTGCGGCATCACGCGATCGTCGACCCGCTCAGGGACGCGCGCGACGACCTCGCGGGGCATCATGCCAACACCCAGATCCCGAAGATCGTGGGGGAGGCGCGGCTGCATGAGCTGACCGGCGATACCGATCATGCCAGGGTCGCGCGGTCATTCTGGACGATCGTGACGCGCGACCACAGCTATGTCATCGGCGGCAATTCGGACCATGAGCATTTCGGCGAGCCGCGCAAGCTTGCCCAGCGGCTCGACCAGCAGACGTGCGAGGCGTGCAACAGCTACAACATGCTGCGCCTGACCCGGCATCTCTATGGCTGGACCGGTGATGCGCGCTATTTCGACTTTTACGAACGCGCGCATCTCAACCACATCATGAGCCAGCAGCACCCCGATACGGGGATGTTCACTTATTTCACCGCGCTGGCGCCGGGCATGGGGCGCGTGCATTCGAGCCCGACCGAGGATTTCTGGTGCTGTGTCGGGTCGGGCATGGAAAGCCATTCGAAGCATGGCGAGAGCATCTACTGGAAGCGCGGCGATGCGGTTGCGATCAACCTCTATTATGCCTCCACGCTGGATGCCCCCGAGGCGAAGCTCGACATCGATACGCAATTCCCGCTCGGCGACACGGTGCGGATCGCGGTCAGGACGGCGCCACGGACGCTGGCGCTCCGCGTGCCCGGCTGGTGCACCGCCCCGCTGTTGCAGGTGAACGGCAGAACGGCCGGCGTGCGCGACGGCGCGTATCTGCTGCTGACCGGGCTCAAGGCGGGCGACCGGATTGCCTTGTCGCTGCCCATGCCGGTGCGCGTCGAAGCGATGCCGGACGATCCAAGGCTGGTCGCGTTCCTCAGCGGCCCGCTGGTCCTTGCGGCCGATATGGGCGCGGGGGACCGTCGGTCCGACGGGCCGGACCCCGCGCTCGTCACCGACCGGACGGAACCCGTGCTGGCGGCGGCAGGCGGGTTGCACCGGTATCGACTGGGCGGGCAGGGCAAGCCGGGCGACCTGACGCTGCGACCGTTTTTCGCGCAGCACGACAACCGCACCACGGTCTATTTCCGCCGGTTCGGCACCGCCGAGTGGCCAACCGCGCAGCTCGCCTGGGAGCGTGCGTCGCAGGAGCGGGCGGCGCTGGCCGCGCGGACGGTCGATGTGATCCGGCTGGGTGAGCAGCAACCCGAGGTCGACCACGCGTTCGCCGACAGCGGCAACTCGGCGGCGGTGTCGCATGTCGCCGACCGCAGCCGCAACGTGAACATCGGATATTTCGAATTCGACCTGGCGGTCGCGCCGGGGCCGCTGACGCTGCAGGTCGAATATGGCGGCGGACAGCGCAACAAGGATTTCCGGATCTCGGTCGATGGTTTGCCGTTGGCGCGCGAGCGGCTCACGGGTGACGTCACCGCCGCCCGCAACGTCCGGACCTATACGCTGCCGCCCGACACCACGCGCGGCAAATCGAGAATCCGCGTCCGCTTCGACTCCGACACATGGCAGGGGGTCGAGGTCTATACGGTGCGGACGATGCGATCCGAGACGATCTGACCGATACGACGGAAATAGGTCTGGACGGTAAAGTCGGGGGATTTTCGGCTGGTCGGTTAGGTCCGAGGGCGGTATCGGGCCACCCCGCGGATCGTCGATCGGAGACGTCATGAAGGTTGCGATCATTGGTGCAGGAATTGCCGGCCTCAGCTGTGCGCTGCGACTCCAGCAGGACGGCTGTGTGGTGACGCTGTTCGACAAGGGACGCGGTGCGGGTGGTCGGATGGCGACGCGGCGGATCGAGACGCCCGGCGGCACGATCGCGTTCGACCATGGCGCGCAATATCTGACGATGCGCGACCCGGATTTCGTGGCGGCGATGCAGGGCTGGGCGGCGGCGGGCGTCGTCGCGCGCTGGCCCGCGGCGGGGCCCGATGCCTGGGTCGGGACGCCGGGGATGAACGCGATCGTCGGGCATCTGGCTGCGCAGGCGGACGTCCGCTGGAACACCCACGTTACCGCGCTCCGCAAGACGGCGACGGGGTGGCAGCTCGATCCGGGCGACGCGGCGCTGTTCGACAGCGTCGTCGTCGCGATCCCTGCGGAACAGGCGGCGGGGCTGCTCGCACCGCATGACGCGGCGATGGCGCGCGTCGCAGCGGACAGCCGGTCTGCGCCCTGCTGGACGGCGATGTTCGCGTTCGAGACGCCGCTCGCTATTTCCGACGACGTACTCAAGGATCGCGGCATCATCGGCTGGGCCGCGCGCAACAGCGCGAAACCGGGACGCGATGGTCCGGAGGCCTGGGTCGTCCAGGCGACGCCAGACTGGTCCCGCGATCATCTGGAAGACGCGGCGGAGACGGTGGTCGATCAGCTGCAGGCGGCGCTCGCCGCGGAGTGTCCCGACGCGCTGCCCGTGCCGATCGTCCGTGTCGGTCATCGCTGGCGCTACGCTCGAGCCGCGGCAGGTGAGTCCGGCTGTCTGTGGAATGCGGGCGAACGGATCGGGGCGGCGGGCGACTGGCTGCTGGCGCCGCGGATCGAGAGCGGCTGGCTCTCCGGCCGACGCCTTGCCGAGCAGATGCTGGCAGACGCGTAAAGACGCATTCCGGCGCCGCGCCCGGTCGTTACGCGGACCACGCATCGACGCGATCCGGCCGTGGTCCGGCGCATGAAAATTGCCGCGAACCTTTGCGTGGCAGGCATTATCGGTTAACGGGGCCGCATGGCCACCCGTCCGCAGACCCTCTACGAAAAGATCTGGGCATCGCACGTCGTCGAACGGCGCGACGATGGCACCTGCTTGATCTATATCGATCGCCACCTCGTTCACGAGGTGACCAGCCCACAGGCGTTCGAAGGCCTGCGCGTCGCCGGACGGCGGGTGCGGCGGCCCGATCTGACGCTGGCGGTGCCCGACCACAATCTGCCGACGACCGCACGCGTCGACGCCGCGGGCGTGCCGCTGCCGATCGCCGATCCCGAAAGCGCGCAGCAGCTCGACGCGCTGCGTCGCAACACCACTGAATTCGGGATCGACTATATCGATGCGACCGCGGTGCAGCAGGGGATCGTACATGTGGTGGGGCCCGAGCTCGGCTTCACGCTGCCCGGATCGACGCTGGTCTGCGGCGACAGCCACACCTCGGCGCATGGTGCGCTCGGCGCGCTCGCCTTCGGGATCGGCACCAGCGAGGTCGAGCATGTGCTCGCCACGCAGACTTTGTTGCTGAGCCAGTCGAAGACGATGGAGGTCCGCGTCGACGGCACGCTGGGCTTCGGCGTCAGCCCCAAGGACGTGATCCTCGCGATCGTCGGGCGGCTCGGTGCTGCGGGCGGGACCGGTCATGTGATCGAATATACTGGCGACGTGATCCGCGCGATGTCGATCGAGGGGCGGCTGACCGTCGCCAACATGTCGATCGAGGCGGGTGCGCGGGCCGGCCTCGTCGCGCCGGACGAGACGACCTTCGCCTATATCAAGGGCCGGCCGATGGCGCCGAGCGGCGAGGCGTGGGAACGCGCGCTGGCCTGGTGGCGGACGCTGCCGAGTGATGCGGCGGCGACCTATGACAAGACGGTCGTGTTGCAGGCGAGCGATATCGCGCCGGGCCTGACCTGGGGCACCAGTCCTGAGGACGTCGTGCCGATCACCGGCCATGTCCCCGACCCGATGAGCTTTGCCGACCCCGCCAAGCAGGCGGCGGCGCGCAAGTCGCTCGACTATATGGGGCTGACGCCGGGTACCGCGATGCAGGACGTCGCGATCCAGCATGTCTTCATCGGCAGCTGCACGAACAGCCGGATCGAGGATCTGCGCGCGGCTGCGGCGATCGCGAACGGTCGGCGGGTCGCCGACGGTGTCCGCGCGCTGGTGGTCCCCGGATCCGGCCTCGTGAAGCGTCAGGCCGAGGCCGAGGGGCTCGACCGGATCTTCACCGGCGCAGGCTTCGAATGGCGCGAGCCTGGCTGCTCGATGTGCCTGGCGATGAATCCCGACAAGGTGCCGCCGGGCGAGCGTTGCGCCTCGACGAGCAACCGCAATTTCGTCGGGCGGCAGGGGCCGGGTGCGCGCACGCATCTCGTCTCGCCCGCGATGGCGGCCGCGGCCGCGGTCACGGGCCGGCTGAGCGACGTGCGCGACCTGATGGGACATGAGTTATGAAGCGTGTGATGATGCTGTTGATGGCCGGCGCGGTGATGAGTGGCGTTGCAGCCTATATGGCGGCAGCGCGGACGCTGCCGGGTACCGGACGTGTTGCCCCCGCCGAGACCGGCCCGCGATGAAGCCCGTCTCGACGGTTTCGGGGCGCGCCTATCCCTGGGGGGCGAAGAACGTCGATACTGACGTGATCATCCCCGCGCATTGGCTGAAGACGATCACGCGGACGGGGCTCGGGCGCGGCGCGTTCGAGACGGTCCGTGCGCAGCCGGACAATGTGTTTGACGATCCGCGCTATGCCGGCGCGCCGATCCTGATCGCGGGCGATAATTTCGGCTGTGGGTCGAGCCGTGAGCACGCCGCCTGGGCGCTCGCCGACATGGGCATCGCCGCGGTGATCGCGCCGAGCTTCTCGGACATATTCTCGGGCAACGCGTTCAAGAACGGCATCATCGCCGTCGTCCTGCCGCAGGATGCGATCGACCGGCTGATCGAGGTGGCGCGGACCGACAGCGTGACGATCGACCTCGAATCGATGACCGTCACCACCCCGTTCCAGGACCGCTTCGTCTTCGAACTCGACGCGTTTCGCCGGCAATGCCTGATCGAAGGGCTGGACGAGGTCGGGCTGACACTGGCAAGAGATACCGCGATTTCGAAATTCGAGGAGGCGGTGGCCGAACATCGCCCCTTTCTGGAGAGGGAAAGCGGTTATGCGGGCATTGCTGTCGAAGGCGTCGGGCGGACCTGAAACTCTGATCTTGTCGGACCTGCCCGATCCGGTCGCCGCGCCGGGTCAGGTCGTGATCGCCGTCAAGGCCTGCGCGATCAACTTTCCAGACGTGCTGATCATCGAGGACAAATATCAGTTCAAGCCCGAACGCCCCTTTGCACCCGGCGGCGAAATCGCGGGTATCGTCGCAGAGGTCGGTGATGGGGTCGAGGGCTGGGCGGTCGGCGACCGGGCGATCGCAATGCTCGGCCATGGCGGGCTGTCCGAAAAGGTCGTCGCCGACCCGGCCAAGCTCTATCGCCTGCCCGAGGGGCGCGACTTTGCCGAGGGCGCTTCGCTGATCCTCACCTATGGCACGACGATCCATGCCTTGCTCGACCGCGGGCATTTGAAAGCGGGGCAGACGTTGCTCGTGCTGGGCGCGGCGGGCGGCGTCGGACTGGCGGCGATCGAGCTCGGCAAGGCGTTCGGTGCGCGGGTCGTCGCTGCTGTCTCGTCCGAGGAGAAGGCGGCTGCCGCGCGGGCGGCGGGTGCCGACGAGACGATCGTCTATGCGCGCGCGCCGTTCGACAAAAACCAGTCCAAGGCGCTGGCCGAGCAGTTCAAGGCCGCGGTCGGCAAGGCGGGTGCCGACGTGATCTACGATCCGGTCGGCGGGGACTATGCCGAGCCGGCGCTGCGCTCGATCGCCTGGGAAGGGCGGTATCTGGTCGTCGGCTTCCCCGCCGGTATCCCGCGGCTGCCGCTCAACCTGACGTTGCTAAAGAGCTGCGACGTGTGCGGTGTATTCTGGGGTGCGTTCGCTGCCCGTGACCCGAAGGCCAACCAGGCGCATATCGAGACGCTGTTCGAGCTGTGGCGCGACGGCAAGATCGCGCCGCGGGTGACCGAGCGGTTCGTGCTCGAGGACGGTGGCAAGGCGATCGCGAAGATGGCCGCACGCGCCGCGATCGGGAAGCTGGTCGTCGAACTCGGCTGATGATGTCTCTCGCGCCGTGCCGGTTCAGAGCAGGCGCGAGATCGTCATGACGATGGCCATCCACAGCACGGCGGATGCGGCCGCACCGAGCGCCATGCCATGCGCGATCGAAGGGAAGCGACCGCGACCATGACCACCGGCACCAATCGGCGGCGCTGCGGGGTGCCGCGATACGGCGGTGTCGGACGGCGGCGAAATGCTCCTTGGATGGCGGCCAGTCATTCTACTCTCCATGCCCGTGCCCTGTGTCACGTGACTGTCTTATAGATGATGGATGTGCCGGCATTGTTCCAGAGCCGCACCAAATTATTGCGGAGCCGCGGACCGCTACCTATCTGCTTAGCTCGACACGCCGGAGGGAACACGTGCGCCATGACGACTTTTGACGATCGCGAGCGATCTTTCGAGGCAAAATTTGCCCGCGACGATGAACTCGCATTCCGTGTCACGGCGCGGCGCAACCGGCTGCTGGGGCAATGGGCCGCGGCCGAGATGCGGCTGACCCGCGAGGAGGGCGACGCTTATGCGACGGCCTTGGTGCATGCCGATCTCGAAGGCGGGGGCGACGACGATGTCGTCCGCAAGCTGGTCGGTGACATGACTGCCGCGGGTCTCGACCATGACGAGGCGACGGTGCGCCGTGCGCTAGCGACACAGATGATCGAGGCACGTCGCCAATTGATGGAGGCCCAGTAATCCAATGCCGATGACCGCCGACGATATCCGCACGATGATTCGCGACGCCATTCCCGATGCCGAGGTCGAGATCACCGACCTGGCCGGGGACGGTGATCATTATGCTGCGCGCGTGACCAGCGCGAGTTTTGCCGGGCTCAGCCGGGTGAAGCAGCACAAGAGCGTTTACGACGCGCTGGGGGGCCGCATGGGCGGCGTCCTTCATGCGCTGCAACTGACCACCGTGATTGCATAAGGACGACGACATGACTGACGACACGCACGCGCGCATCGACGCGCTGGTGAAGGCCAACCCCGTGGTACTCTTCATGAAAGGCAGCCCGCTCTTCCCGCAATGCGGGTTTTCGAGCCGCGCGATCGCGATCCTCAACCATCTCGAGGTCGAGTTCGAGAGCGTCGACGTGCTGCAGGACCAAGGCATTCGCCAAGGCATCAAGGCCTATTCGGACTGGCCGACGATCCCGCAGCTCTATGTCGATGGCGAATTCCTCGGCGGATCGGACATCATGATGGAGATGTACGAAAGCGGCGAACTGAAGCAGGTCCTGGACGCGCAGAAGGCGGCAGGCTGAGTATTAGACGAGGCTCTGGATCGCGCGGGGGTATCTGGCCGCCGCGCGGTCGGGGCTTGAAGGGTACCGGGTGAGGGTGGACCGGTGCGAGACCTGAATGACAGCGACCCGTCCACCCTGCATAAGCGCTGAACGCTCGGTAACGCATGAGACGGTGCAGGCGATGTGCCAGTTCGCCCGAGTTGCGGACTTTCCCCGGTTTCGGTGGTTAATCGGCCGCAGCGCCGACCGCTGATCGTAAAGAAACCCGACACAAACGGTCATCGGCGTCGATCGCGAAACCGTAAGAAACTGACATTGACTACGACCGTAAACGAGCTGATTACAAGCGTAGTCAGTAAGGAGTGAGTCGTGGCCGAACGGATCAGTGATGCCGAACACAGCGTCATGGAGGTGCTGTGGGACGAATCCCCGCTCAGCGCGCAGGATGTCGCCGAACGCGTCGACCCGGCGCGCGGCTGGAGTGCCAACACGGTCAAGACGTTGCTCGGGCGGCTGATCGCGAAATCGGCGATCACGCATGAGGAGGATGGCCGGCGCTACCTCTATCGTCCGACCGTCGCGCGCGGTGATTATGTCGCGGGCGAATCGCGGCGGCTGATGGACCGGCTGTTCGGCGGCAGGCTGACGCCGCTGGTCGCGCATCTCGCCGAACGCGACGAACTGACCGCGCAGGACATTGCCGAGATCGAGGCGTTGCTGAAGGATCTCAAGGCATGAGCGCGGGGCCAATCCTGTCCGGGGGGATCGGAGACGGCCCCGCCGTCGCCCTCCAGTCGATCGATACGGCCGCGCTCGCGGGCTGGGCGAGCGACGCGCTGATCGCATCGACGCTGCTGATGCTCGTCGTGCTGCTGGTCCGCGCGCCGGTGCGCCGCGCCTTCGGGGCGCAGGTCGCCTATGCGCTCTGGGCGCTGCCCGTGTTGCGGCTCGTGCTGCCGTCGATGCCCGAGACGTGGCACGCGGCGGCGACGCCCATTACCCGCGCTGGCGAGACGATCAGCGTCTACATGATCGCGCCCGCTGCAACCGCCGCCACGACGGGTGCAACGACGGCCGCCGCGACACCCGATGCGATGGAGCCGTCGTTCGGCGCTGTCCTTGCGGGACTGTTTGGGGGCGGGCTCGGCAGCGCGCTGGGGGCCGCATGGGCGGTCGGGGCGCTCGGGCTGCTCGTCTGGCATCTGCTTCAGCATCGACGGTTCTGCCGGCGGATGCTCGACAGCGCGGACCGGCTCGACGACCGCGACGGGGTGCGCGTGATCGCCACCGCGGCGGCGCCGGGTCCGCTCGCCTTCGGTCTCGTCCGCCGTTACGTCGCGTTTCCGCGTGATTTCGCGGATCGCTATGACGCGGACGAGTGCGAATTGGCGCTCGCGCACGAGATTGGCCATCACCAGCGTGGCGACCTGTTCGCCAACTGGGTCGCGCTGGTCGTGCTCGCGCTTCACTGGTTCAACCCGGTAGCCTGGCATGCGTTTCGCCGGTTCCGCGCGGACCAGGAGCTTGCCAACGACGCACGCGTGCTCGCCGGCCGGTCCGCGGTCGACCGCCACATCTATGCCTGCGCGATCGTCAAGGCGGCGCATGGCGGCGCGGTGTCGGCCGCGTGTCACCTCCACACCATCACCGATCTGAAAGGGAGATTGCGCATGTTGACGACTTCTCGGATTTCGCGCGGCCGGATCGCGACGGGGGCGGCCTCGGTCGGCCTGCTCGTCGCGACCGGGCTTGCGCTGACCGCTTCGGGCACCAAGGCCGCCACGGCGATCCGTGCCGGTGTCGAGGACCGCGTGGCGCCGGTCGCCCCGGCGGCGCCCCTGCCACCCCTGCCACCTATGCCAGTCTTGACCTCGGTCGCACCCGTAGCGCCTGTCGCGCCCGCTGCGCCGCTTACCGCACGCCCCGCCGACGCGCGTCAGGTCACGACGATCGTCACGCGCGACGGCAAGACCGTCAGCACGCGGGTCATCCGTGCGAAGCCGGGCAGCACGATCGTCGCGTCGGGGATGGTACCCGAGGTGACCGAACGCACCTGCGTCGATGGCAAGGACGGGCCGGGCAAGCACTATGTGATCGACCGGACCGAAGGCGGCGTGCGCAAGATGGTCATCTGCACCAATCGCATCGAACAGGCCGCCGCCGACGCCGCGACCGCCGCGATCAACAGCCGTGAGATCGAGGCGAGCGCCTACGCCTCCGCACTCGCCAGTCTGAAGATCGCGCGGGCGTCGATCGAGAAGAACGCCGACATGACCGCTGCGCAACGCCGCGAGGCGCTTGCCGGCATCGACGAGGGTCTGGCCGAGGTCCAGGCGGACATGGCCAAGCGGGATTGAGCTGCATTCTGGGGTAGGGGCGGTGCCTGCGGCCCTGGATCCTGACTTTCGTCTGGATGACGGGATCGGAGTGGTATCACAGGGTCGGGCGGCGGGGTCTCGGGTTCGGGTCTTGCCATGCGGGCCGCCAGCCGCCATTTCGGGGGCATGGCTGAGCATCCGACCGGCATCCCGATCCAGCTCGAGCCGCTCGTCGTCCGCGTGCTCGCGCCGAACGCGTCGCCCTATACCTTCACTGGCACGCAGACGCATATCGTCGGGACGGCCGCGCTGGCGGTGATCGATCCCGGGCCCGACGATCCCGCGCATCTCGATGCCTTGCTGCGCGTGATCGATGGTCGCCCCGTCGCCGCGATCGTCGTCACGCATCATCACCGCGACCATAGTCCGGCGACGCGCCCGTTGCAGGCCGCGACCGGCGCGCCGATCGTCGGCGCCGCCGCGTTCGCGCCCGGTGTCGCGGCCAATAGTTCGTTCGACCCGCTCTATGCACCCGACCGCATGCTGGCGGACGGCGAGACGGTCGGCGCGGCGGGCTGGACGCTCGAGGCGATCGCGACGCCGGGGCATACGTCGAACCATCTCGCCTTCGCCCTGCGCGGGAGCGGGGCCCTGTTCTCGGGCGATCACGTCATGGGCTGGTCGACCAGCGTCGTCGTGCCGCCCGATGGCGACATGACCGACTATATGGCGAGCCTCGAGCGGCTGCTGGGGCGCGACGACCGTGTCTATTATCCGGGGCATGGCGAGGCGATCGAGCGGCCGCAGCGGCTGGTGCGCGGGATGCTCGGCCACCGCAAGCAGCGCGAGGGGCAGATCCTGCGGCTGCTGCGCGAGGCGCCGCGCGGTGTCGCGGCGCTGGTCGAGCGCATGTATGTCGGGCTCGATCCGCGGCTGGTGCCGGGCGCCGAGGGATCGGTGCTGGCGCATCTGTACGACCTGCGCGGTCGCGGGCTGGTCGGCGAGACGGAAGGGGATGGTGCATGGCGGATGGCGTGAACGAGGACAGCCGCAGCACGGACACTGCGCGGCGTGGCGGGGTTGGGTCGTTCCTGGCCAAGGCGGCGGGGGTGCTGGTGCTGCTCGCGCTGGCCGCACTGATCGCGCTGTGGGGCGTGCAGCGGTACGTGCAGAGCCGTCTGGCGCCCGACCCGACGACGATCGCGAGTGCGAGCCTGGAGGGGCTGCGCGAGCAGAATCGATTGTCGACCTTTGCCGCGCGGTTCGTCGCGGTGGTGACGTCGCGCCAGTCGCAACTGGGCTTCACCACCGAGAAGACGCTGATCATGCCGGGAATGGTCCGCTACGAGGTCGATCTCGGCAAGCTGTCGCAGCGCGACGTCGCCTGGGATGCCGCGACACGGACGCTCGCGGTGCGATTGCCGCCGGTCGAGGTGGAGGGGCCGCAGATCGACCTCAATGCGCTGCGCGAATATGGTTCGGGGGGTGTGTTGGCGACGCTGACCGATGCGGAGAAGCGGCTCGATACCGCCAACCGGCGCGCGGGCCAGATCGAGCTCGTTCGCCAGGCGCGCGAACCCGCGATGATCCGGCTGGCGCGCGACGCGACGCGGCGTGCGGTCGAGCGTAGCTTCGCGATGCCGCTGCGCGCCGCAGGGGTGGATGCGACCGTCAGCGTGCGCTTCGCCGACGAGGCGCAGGCGTCAACCGAGCGATGGGATACGTCGCGTTCGCTGCAGGACGTGCTAGGGAACCGCAACTAAACCGGGATACGACAATGGAACTCCACCAGAATTTTGCGGGCATCGACATTCGCGGCGAGATTGAGCGGCTCCGCAAGGAGAAGAACGCGATCATCCTCGCGCATTATTACCAGAAGCCCGAATTGCAGGACATTGCCGATTTCGTCGGCGACAGCCTCGACCTGTCGCGCAAGGCGGCGGCGACCGAGGCCGATGTCATCGCGTTCTGCGGCGTGCGGTTCATGGCGGAGACCGCCAAGATCCTGTCGCCCGACAAGATCGTCGTGCTGCCTGACATGGATGCCGGCTGCAGCCTCGAGGACAGCTGCCCCCCCGAACAGTTCGCGGCGTTCCGCGCCAAGCATCCCGATCACATCGCGCTGACGTACATCAACTGCTCGACCGAGGTGAAGGCGCTGTCCGACATCATCGTGACGTCCTCGTCGGCGGAGAAGATCCTGTCGCAGCTGCCCGCCGACCAGAAGATCATCTTCGGCCCCGACCGCAATCTCGGCGGCTATCTGGTCCGCAAGACCGGGCGCGAGATGCTGTTGTGGCCGGGCGTGTGCATCGTCCACGAGGCGTTCAGCGAAAGCGAGCTGCTCAAGCTCAAGGCCGCCAATCCGGGCGCGCCGATCGTCGCGCATCCCGAATGCCCGCCGATCATCCTCGACCATGCCGATTATATCGGGTCCACGCGCGGCATCCTCGACTATGCGATCGCGATGCCGGGCGACACGCTGATCGTCGCGACCGAGCCGCATATCATCCACCAGATGGAAAAGGCGTTGCCGAACAAGCGGTTCATCGGTGCGCCCGGCGCGGACGGCAACTGCAACTGCAATATCTGCCCGTACATGGCGCTCAACACGATGGAGAAGCTGTACGTCGCGCTGCGCGACCTGTCGCCGCGGATCGAGATCGAGGAGGGGCTGCGGCTCCAGGCCAAGAAGAGCCTCGATGCGATGCTGGCGATGGCCTCGGGCACCGTCGGGATGGGCGATCTCGGCCCGGCGCAGACGAGCGGGCTGCGTTCGTGAGTGCAGCGCTGGCGGGCTTCGACATCGATAGGTTCGTTGCTGCGACGCTTGCCGAGGATCTGGGCACGATCGGCGACATCACCTCTGCGGCGGTGATCCCCGCCGAGGCGCGCTTTGCGGGGGTGATGGACAGCCGCGACGCAATCACCGTCGCCGGTCTCGCCCTCGCCGATGCGTTCTTCCGCGCGCGCGATCCCGAGGTCCGGATCGAGCATCTCGTGGAGGACGGGCAGGCGGTCGCTGCGGGTACCGAGCTGATGCGGATCGAAGGCCGTGCGCGCGCGATGCTGACCGCCGAGCGGTCAGCGCTGAACACCGTCCAGCACTTGTCGGGTGTGGCGACGATGACGCGGGCCTATGTCGATCGGATGCAGGGCACCGGCGCCATCCTGCTCGACACGCGCAAGACGATCCCCGGGCTGCGCGTGCTCGAAAAATACGCGACGCGCATGGGCGGTGCGAAGAACCACCGCATGGGGCTGTGGGATGCCGCGATGATCAAGGACAATCACGTCGCGGTCGCCGGCGACGTCGGCGAGGCGGTGCGTCGGGCGAGGGATGCGGGCATCGCGCAGATCATCGTCGAGGTCGACCGGGTCGACCAGATCGAGCCCGCGCTGGCGGCGGGGGCGACGCATCTTCTGCTCGACAACATGCCACCCGAGATTCTCCGCAGCGCGGTCGCGCTGGTCGCCGGCCGCGTGCCCACCGAAGCATCGGGCGGCGTGTCGCTCGACACGATCCGTGCGATCGCCGAGAGCGGGGTCACCTATGTCTCGGTCGGGCGGCTAACCCAGTCCGCGCCCGCCGCCGATATCGGGCTCGATTTCGCGACGCTTTGATTGGCGCGCGGGGACTGGCGCGCGGGTAGAGACGCGGTATCGTGCCGCCACGACATGATCGCGAAGTGAACAGGGTGAAGATGCGTCCCAAATCCGTTGCATTGGCCGAATGGCTGTATCTCGCCTCGATCGGTCTGCTGATCGTGGTCAGCGTGCTGACCTGGGATGCCGCGGTCGCGCAGGGCGGTTTCGCACTGGCGGCAGGGGTGACGGCGTTTGGCGTCGGACTGTCGCTGCTGCTGCTGATCCTCACGACGCGCAGGGGTAGCCGGGTTGCCCTGTGGCTGCTCGTCGCGCTGACGGTGCTCGGCGCCGCTGGGGTGATGCTGCAGGTCGCGACGGGGGTGCTCGCGACGGGGCTGATCGGGATGCTGACGATCGCGCAGCTGGTGCTGACGATCCTGCCGATCGTCCTGCTGTTCCGGCCGCGCGCGCGCGCCTGGTTCGACGAGGTTGCGGACCGCGGCATCGACGACGATGCCGAGGAGGAGATTGAGGCATGACACGGATGAACCGACTCGCGGGCATGATGATCGTCGCGGGGCTGTCGGCACCGGGTATCGCCGCGGCGCAGGCCTATAGCTGTTCGGCGCCCATGGGCGGCACCGACCGCGTCCGCCCCGACCTGCCGTCCGCGCGCGAACCCGCGCGGATCCTGCCGATCGCGAGCTATACGCTCGCCATCACCTGGGCCCCGCAATATTGCCGCGAGAAAGGCGACCAGCCGAGCGCGCGATTCCAGTGCGGGGCGGGCAATCGGTTCGGCTTCACGCTCCACGGCCTGTGGCCCGACGGCGCAGGCAAGACCTGGCCACAATATTGCCGCGCGACCGCGATCGTCCCGCAGGCAGTGATCAAGCGCCAGCTCTGCACGACGCCGTCGGCGCAGCTGATCCAGCATGAATGGGCCAAGCACGGGACCTGCATGCCGGGCTATCAGCCCGCACGATATTTCCGCCAGTCGAGCAGCCTCTACGCCAAGCTGCGCTATCCCGACATGGACACCCTGTCGCGAAGCCCGCTGACCGCCGGGCAGTTCGCGGCGGCGATGGCCAAGGCCAATCCGGGGCTAAACGCGGCGATGATGCGAGTCACGACGACTAGGCAGGGCTGGCTCGACGAGCTCTGGATCTGCCTCGACACTGCCTTCCGCTACAAGCGCTGCCCCGTGCATGCCGGCGGGGTCACGCAGGGCACGCCGCTCAGGATCTGGCGCGGCGAAAGCTGACCCGCTTTTAGACTGCGAGCGTGACGGTCGAGGGGTGGTGCTTGTCGAGGTGACGCTTGATGATCCGCAGGTTGCGCGTGTTCGATCGGAACATGAAGTCCGCGGCATCGCCGACGAACGGCACCAGTCCGAGCGCCGCATCGAACCCGACATTGCCCATCATCCGGGCGAGCTGAAACTTCGACATGCCGAGGTTGCGCGCCTCCCAGACGAGCCAGCTTCCCATCAGCGCACCGATCAGGTCACCGACGACGGGGATCAGCCCGACGATCGCATCGAGCCCGATCGGGCGGTTGATCCCGGGGACCATGAACGCGCGTTCGAGAATGCGCTCCAGCGCCTCGACCCGGGCGCGGACCGAGGCCGGGTCCTGACCGATCGCGAAGCTGCTGGCCAGCGTGGCGGGATCGATGCGAGTGGCATTGTTGGTCATGCGACTCACTTGGTGTCGGGACGAAGCCTGTTCAACGGGTGCCACGCGCGGCTGTTCGGCTGCCATTGTTGCAGCCGCGTCGCGACCAGCGACCAGCGGAGCGGCCGTGCGAGCGGAATGAAGGGCACGTCCTCGTTCAGTGCGGCATCGGCCGCCGCAATCCGCTGGCTGCGTTCGGCAAGCGTCGGTGCCGCACGCGCGGCGTCGAGTGCCGCCTGCGCGGGGGCGCTGCAGACGATGCAGGCGTTCGCCAGATACCAGCGCGCGCTATCATAGGGCGCCACCAGATCGATCAGCCGCAGATCGGCGGGGGCGTCGATCGCGACGCGCTCGGGCAGGATGCCGATCCGGAGCAGGGCGGCGGCGACATGCGCGTAGAGGATGGTCGCGCCCGATCCGGCGGGCAGCGCGATCCGCATCGCGATCGGCCCGCTCTGCGCCTGCTCGCGCCACGTCGCGACCCGTAACCGGGCACCCGCGCGGCGCTCGTCCTGGTTCAGCAGCGTCCATGACGGCACCTGCGGAAGCCCGGCGGAGTCGAGCGGTTCGGCGAGGATGCGGTCGGCCGCCTCCCAATTGGGGGCGATCGCGGTGGTCAGCGCGGTGCGATCGATCGCCTGCGAGATCGCCGCGCGGTTCGCCGCCTCGGCAAGGAAGCCCGTCCGCGAAACGATCGCGAGCCCGAACAACCCGACTGCGGGGTCGACCCGGATCGCGGCGGGGGTGATATCAGCCGTCGCGAGAAGCGGCCAGTCCGCGAAGCTGCCGCCGCTGACCAGGTCCGAGTCGCGATGCGCAAACCGCGCGATCGCCCGCGCGGCGCGCTCGCCGATCAGGCGGACATCACGCTCTGGCTGCATCTCGAGCTGGTCTTCGGGGTCGGCGCGGTTGAGATCATAGACCGGGCGCAACAGCGGCGCGGCGCCGGGCTGGGCGATGCGGAACGGCCCGCTGCCGCCGGGCGGGCGCAGACGCAGCAGCGCGAGTTCGGGCTGTGCGAACAGCTTGAGCAGGTCGGGACGCGGCCGAGACAACCGGACCTCGATCACCTGCGGCGTCATCACGACGATTTCGTCGACCGCGCTGAGAAAGGGGGCGAGCGGATTGCGCGATGCCGGCACGATCTGGCGTTTGAGCATCGCGACGATCTGGTCCGCGGTGATGCGGCTACCGTCGCTCCACGTGGCTTCGCGCAGGCGGAAAATATAGCTCATGCCATCATCGATGACGATCCAGCGTTCGGCGAGGCCGGGCTCGATCTGGCCGGCGGCATCGAACCGGACCAACCCCTGCGCCGTCGAATCGATCAGCAGGCGCGAGGGGAGGTCAATCGGGCTCCGGCGGGCATCCGCGGCAGCAGGCACCCCGCCGATCGCGCTGACGACGACCGCGCCCGAGTCGCGGCGCCGGTTGCAGGCCGCCGGTGCGAAGAGCAGCGCGGCGGCACAGGCAAGCGTGATGGTGCGGACGGCGGGACTCGAACCCGCACTCCAGGGGAGGGAGATTTTAAGTCTCCTGCGTCTACCGGTTTCGCCACGTCCGCACACGGGAGTCAGAAAGACGAGGTCGAGCGCAGGGTCAACCCATGTTGGACCCGCAGGTGCCGCTCAATCGACGTTAAGACGCGAGCGCATTTCCTTGCCGGGCTTGAAATAGGGGACGCGCTTAGCGTCGACGGCGACGACTTCGCCGGTCCGGGGATTGCGTCCGGTCCGCGCATCGCGCGCGCGCGTGGAGAATGCGCCGAAGCCGCGCAGTTCGACCCGGCCGTCGGCGGCCAGCCGCTTTGATATCTCGTCGAAGAAACACGAGACGATCAATTCGACCTCGCGCGGCTCCAGGTCCGGATGCGCATCGGTCAGTTTTTGAACAAGCTCAGATCTGATCATGGTAACGAGCCCCCGCCCATATGTGATAATACTGATTTAGGTCAGTAATTGGGGCGATAGCACCAAATGAGTTTCAAGCCAAAAGCAAAAGGGACCGAAATGCATCGAGCATCCCGGTCCCAATTCGCTTACTTCTTTTCGGCTTCCGTGCGGGCCTTGAGAGCCTCGCCCAGGATGTTGCCGAGAGTCGCGCCGGAGTCCGACGAACCATACTGAGCGACAGCCTGCTTCTCTTCGGAGATCTGCATCGCCTTGATCGAGAAGGTCGGCTTCTTCGAACGATCGAAGCCCGTCACCATCGCGTCGAACTTCTGGCCGACCTGGAAACGCTCCGGACGCTGCTCGTCGCGATCGCGACCCAGATCCGTGCGCTTGATGAAGCCGGTCGCGCCATCGTCGCCCTGCTGAACTTCGAGGCCCGCGTCGCGGACTTCGAGAACGGTGACCGTGACAATCGCGTTCTTGTTCAGCTTGTCGCCTGCTGCTGCGATACCGCCGGCCGAAGGCCCGCCGCGCTCGAGCTGCTTCATGCCGAGCGAGATACGCTCCTTCTCGGCGTCGATGTCGAGCACGACGGCCTCGACGGTCTCACCCTTGCGATGCAGGTTGAGCGCGTCCTCGCCCGAAACGCCCCAGGCGATGTCGGACATGTGGACCATGCCGTCGACGTCGTTGTCGAGGCCGATGAACAGACCGAATTCGGTCGCGTTCTTGACTTCGCCCTCAACGGTCGAGCCGATCGGATGCGCGGCCGCGAAGGCCTCCCACGGATTGGCCTGAGCCTGCTTGAGGCCGAGCGAGATGCGACGCTTCTCGGAATCGACTTCGAGGACCATGACGTCGACTTCCTGCGAGGTCGACACGATCTTGCCCGGATGGACGTTCTTCTTGGTCCAGGACATTTCCGACACGTGGACGAGGCCTTCGATGCCCGCTTCCAGCTCGACGAACGCACCATATTCGGTGATGTTCGTGACGCGGCCGGTGAGCTTTGCGCCGACCGGATACTTGACCATCGCGCCATCCCAGGGATCGCTCTCCAGCTGCTTCATGCCGAGGCTGATGCGCTGGGTGTCCTTGTTGATGCGGATGATCTGCACCTTGACGGTGTCGCCGATGTTCAGGACTTCGCTCGGGTGACCGACGCGCTTGTAGCTGAGATCGGTGACGTGCAGCAGGCCATCGATGCCGCCGAGGTCAACGAACGCACCATAATCGGTGATGTTCTTGACGACGCCGTCGATGATCTGACCCTCGGCCAGGCTGAGGATCAGGCCCGAACGCTGCTCTGCGCGCGTCTCTTCGAGAACCGCGCGACGCGACACGACGATGTTGCCGCGCTTGCGGTCCATCTTCAGGATCTGGAAGGGCTGGGGGATGTCCATCAGCGGGGTGACGTCGCGCACAGGGCGGATGTCGACCTGCGAGCCCGGCAGGAACGCGACGGCGCCGTTCAGGTCGACGGTGAAGCCACCCTTCACGCGGCCGAAGATCA
>JGI20283J13201_100170_pt1 | contig 33278 bp, 27 predicted proteins | sample Plalitdecfosmids_FD_13201 | JGI IMG/M metagenome (IMG submission 13201)
ACCGCACCGTCGGCCACCATGCGCGTCGTGTCGACGCGCAGCACGACCGGAAAACCGTGGCGCATGCCGACTTTGGTCGCGGTCTGGGTGTCGCTGGAAAGATGCACGTGGTGGCGCGCGCCCGCGCGCAAGCCCTCGGCCAGGATCGCTTTCAGGAAGCAGCTGGCGGTGCCGTGATACAGCACTGGCGGCGGTGTTTGCGGTTGCAGGCCCAGGTCGACCTCGACCGAGTGGCCCTGGCTGGCGCGGATCCGCGTACCGTCCGGGCTGAAGGCAAAGCGCTGTTTGTCGTTCTCGCGCACCACGCGCTCGAGCAAGGCGCACTCGACGGTTTTGCCGTCCGCACGCAAGCGCGCCAGCAAGTCGTCGACCTCAGCCCAACCCTGGGCGTCGAGTTGCAGGCCGATGCTGTCGGGACGATGGCGCAGCACATAGCTGAGCAGTTTGCTGGTGGTGACGATGGGGTCGAGCGGCATGGCATGCAAACGGAGTTCGAATGGTTCCGAGCGTACACGCGCCCGGGCGCACGCGACGGCGGGTTCCTGCGGCGGCCGAGCCGGATCCTCTGACTGGCGCCGCGACGAAGTTCAGGCCGCAGCCGCAGCCGCGTCCAGCACTCGCCGCACTTGCACCGCACGTTCCTCGACACTGCCGTGCACGATCGTGTACCGGATGCCGCGCGCCTCGAGGTCCTGCAGTACCAGCTGCTGGATGCGCCCGCGCCAGGCTTCGTTCTCGCGCACGTCCTGTTCTTCGTACGCAATGTCGTCGGCGCAGACAAAGGTATGGGCGTAGCGGGCCTTGCAATCGTCGGCGCAACGCAGCAGCTCGGCCGGGGGCGGATCGCCGACCTGGCGGAACTGGACGCCGAGCAGCAGCGTGGTCAGCGCATTGGTGTCGACGAACAGCCAGCGCCGCGCCTGCGGCATGGCGGCGTCTTCGGCGGCACGGTGCTTTAGAGCGATCTCGACGTAGTCGTCGGCGACCAGCTTGCCGCCCTTCTCTTCCCAGATGAAGCGGCCGATTTCCGGTACCGAAACGCTGCCGTAGGCTTGCGCCAGATACTCGGACAAGGTCGACTTGCCGGTCGATTCGGCGCCGACGAACACGACGCGCCCGGCTTTTTCGCTTGCTACTTGTTCCGCTCCACCCAGCTCGTGCGCCATCTTCTTGCCCCGATGCATGAAAAGGCGCCATCGTAAGGGATTGTTGGCAAGGCCACAACCGCAGCGCGCGTGGCGGCGCGAATTACGGCGCTAGGTCAGAACAAATCCATCTGTGCCGCCTTGCTGCTTTCGGGCTTGACGACCGACTTCGGCACCACGAGTGGCCGCCGGAACTGCGATGCATCGGTCGTGTTGAAGCGGCTCATGCGCCCTTCCAGCCCGAGCCGCTTGACGGCCTTGGTGAAGCGCTGGCGGATCAGGTCGGCCCAAATGCCCTCGCCGCTCATGCGCTTGCCAAACTCGCTGTCGTACTCCTTGCCGCCGCGCAGATCCTTGATGCGGTTCATCACGCGCTGGGCGCGGTCCGGGAAGTGGGCGTGCAGCCATTGCTGGAACAGCGGGCTGACTTCCCACGGCATGCGCAGCACCGTGTAGTGGGCGCCGACCGCGCCGGCGTCCTTCGCCGCTTCCAGGATGCGCTCGATTTCGTGGTCGGTCACGAAGGGGATGATCGGTGCGACGCTGACGCTGACCGGGATGCCGGCCTCGGTCAGGGTACGGATCGCGCGCAGGCGGCGCGACGGCGCGGCCGCGCGCGGCTCGAGCGTGCGCGCGATCTCGCCGTCCAGCGTGGTGAGCGTGATGGCGGCGCAGGCCAGACCCTTTTCGGCCATCGGCGCGATCAGGTCGATGTCGCGCTCGATCAGCGCCGACTTCGTGATCAATCCATACGGGTGATTGCACTCGCCCAGCACTTCCAGCACTTCACGGGTGATGCGGCGCTCGCGCTCGATCGGTTGATACGCATCGGTGTTGACGCCGATCGCGATGTTCTCGGGCAGGTAGCCGGGCTTGGCCAGCTCGCGGCGCAGCAGGTCGGCCGCGTTGACCTTGGCGATCAGGCGGCTCTCGAAGTCCAGGCCCGGCGACAGTCCGAGGTAGCTGTGGGTCGGGCGGGCGAAGCAATAGATGCAGCCATGCTCGCAGCCACGATAGGGATTGAGCGAGACGCCGAACGGGATATCCGGCGAATTGTTACGTGTCAGGATGGTTTTGGCGATCTCGTCCGTGACCTCGGTCTTGAGCGCGGCCGGCTGCTCGGCCTTCGCGCCGGGCACGGTCCAGCCGTCGTCGAAGCGCTCGCGCGCATTGACCTCGAAACGGCCCTGGAGGTTGCTGACGGCGCCGCGCCCCTTGAGCGACACCGGACCGCTCATGCGTTGCTGGAACGGCAACACGACCTGCGATTCCGACCGTGCGGCGCTGCGGCCGGCGACGGTGGCTGCGGCAGCCGGGGTTCCCATGCTGCCCATACTACCGATACTGCGATTTGCGCTACCCGTTGCGCTGGCTTTCAGGCGATTCACGCGGCGCTCCTTAAAGTACTGTATGTTTATACAGTATATTACGCCGATATCACATTTGGTTCAAGCGAGGGGAAAAATTCGCCTGGTGTTGTACAAACCCATCAAAAGCGTCCAACAGCGGCGCGCACCAGGCCGAATCGCCTTCCAGCCGCGCCAGCGCCAGCGCAGCCGCTTCCAGCGTCGACAGCTGGTGCGCCGCATGCGCCTTGCGGATCCGATATATGGACGGCGGGACGTCGAGCAGCGCCAGGCGCGCCAAACGCTGCAACGGTGTATTTATATAGAGCATCTTGCGACTCTTGCGCCAGGTGCCGTCCAGCACCACCAGGCGCACGCGTTCCGGATGGGCCAGCAGGCCACCGTCAAGCTCGGGGGGCGGCGCGATGCCGAGCGAGGCGTCGCCGGGCGTATCTGGATACAGTAGCAGCGGCGTACGGCCATCCGCATGCAGCAGGGTCTCGAGCTCGTACGGATCGAAAGCTTCGCCGACCACCAGGCGGCTGGCGGGGAGGCACAGGTGCAGCAGGCGTGCGCTGTTCTTGGCGTTGCCCACCTCGAGCGGGTGTTGCAGGATCAGCAGCTCGGCGCGACTCGGCAGCGGACGCACGAACGCGCAGATGCAAGCGCTGGCCGCGCGCAGGCAGGCTGCGCAGCGTGCGCGGCGCGGCATTGGCGCAACTGAAGAATGGGAAGGATCGGGCAGGTTCATGGGCGGCGATTGTAGCGCCGCCCGCCGCCGCCGTGCTCATGCGCTCATGCGCTTGTGTGCTTATGCGCTGCCGCCGACCAGGTGGCCATCCGATGGATGCTGGTCGGCGTCCGGACGCAGCACGCGCAGCGCCTTGGCCCACTGGATCACCTGGTCGAACAGCACGTCGACCTCGGCGACGTGGCGCTCGTCCGGCTTGAATTGCGTGAAATTCTCGAAGTCGGTGAACAGCGACAGCATCACCTGCGCACGCACGTCGGCCACCATCAGTTCGCCCATGATCAGGCGCAGGTTCTCGACCGCGCGCGTGCCGCCCGCGCTGCCGTAGCTGACGAAGCCGGCGGCCTTGTGGTTCCACTCCTTGTACAGGAAATCGATGGCGTTCTTGAGCGCGCCCGAGGTGGCGTGGTTGTACTCGGGCGTGACGAACACGAAGCCATCGAACTGGGCGATCTTGGCGGCCCAAGCCTTGGTGTGCGGCTGGGTGTAGTGGCCGAGCGAGGGCGGCGAAGGCTCGTCCAGCAGCGGCAGGTTGAAGTCCTGGATGTCGACCAGCTCGAAGGCGGCGTCGCCGCGCATGCCGGCGATGTCCATCACCCACGTGGCCACGTCCAGCGCCTTGCGCCCCGGGCGCGTGCTTCCGACAATTACCCCGATCTTGATCATGGTCCTCTCCGTTATCGATAAGTCAAAATTCTAATAAGGCGGCGCCAAACGGCGCACCGATACATCAGCGCTTCGCCCCGGCCGGCTGTTCAGGCGCCTGCCAGCCGCCGCCCAGCGCGCGGTACAGGTCGACGTGGACCGACAGGTAGCTGGCGCGCAACTGCAGCGCGCTGGTGTCGGCGCTGAAGGCATTGCGCTGGGCGTCCAGCTCTTCCAGGAACGACGAATAGCCGTTGCGGTAGCGGTTGTGGGCGATGCGCAGCTGCTCGGCGCTGGCCACGCGGCGCGCCTCGGCCTGCTCGAGCTGCTCGCGCAGGCGCTCGATCGCGTCAAGCGCGTTTTCGGTCTCGGCGAAAGCGTTGCGCACGGCCGCCTCGTAGGCGTAGATCGCGCGGTCGCGCAGCGATGCCGATGCCTCGGCCTGGGCGCGGCGCCGGCCGGCATCAAAAATCGGCGCCAGCACGCTGCCGCCCAGGCTCCACAAGCGGAACGGGTCGTGCAGGAGTTCGGGCAGGCTGAACTGGTACAGGCCGGCCGAGGCGTTCAAGCTGATCGCCGGCAAGAACTGCGCACGTGCCACGGCCAGGCTGGCGTCGGCCGCGGCCACGGCATCCTCGGCCTGGGCGATGTCGGGACGCCGGCGCAGTAGTTGCGACGGCAGGCCGGGCGCGATCGCCGGCGGCTGCAGCGCGCTCAAGTCGGTGCCGCGCGCGATCGGTCCAGGATTGGCGCCGGCCAGCAGCGCCAGCGCGTTTTCCTGCTCGCCGATGGCGCGCTGGAGCTGCGGAATGGTCTGCGCGGTCGAACGGCGTTCCGATTCGGATTGCTGCACTTCCAGGCGCGAGGTGTAGCCGACCTCGAACTCGCGCCGCGCCAGCGCGGCCGAGCGCTCGCGCGTGGCCAGGGTCTGGCGCGCCACCTCCAGCTGGGCATCCAGCCCGCGCAAGTTCAGGTAGCCGGTCGCCACGTTGGCCGCCACCGACAGCGCTGCCGCGTCCGCCGCCGCCTGCTGCGCCGCCAGCTCGTAGCGCGCCGCCTCGATGGCGTTCTCGGTGCGCCCGAACGAAACAAGTTCGTACGAGGCCTGCACGCCGCCCTGGACCACGGTCGCGAGCGACGGCGTGCCGAACGGCCCGATGCTCTGGCCACGGCCCGGCTGCAGGCTGAAATTGACTTCCGGCAGCCCGGCTGCCTCGGCCACGCGGATGCGCGCCCGGTACTCCTGAAGGCGCGCGCGCGCGGTGAGCACGTTGGCGTTGCGCTCCAAGGCCTGCGCCACCAACGCGTCCAGCACCGGATCGTTGAAGGCATTCCACCAGGCGCGCTCGACGGCGACGCCGGCGTTCGGGCCGACCTCGGCCTTGCCGTGCCAGGCGGCCGGCACGCTCAGGGTCGGATTGGGCGGCGCCTGCACCGGGATCTTGCAGGCGCCCAGCAGCAGGCCGGCCGCGGCGGCGGACAGGACGCTGCGCTTCATCGGCCCTGCCCCGCCGGCGCCGGGGGCTGCGTGGCTGCATTGCCCGGCTGCGAAGTATCGATGCTCGGCACCACCGACATCCCGGGCCGCAGGCGCTGGGCCAGCGGCTGGTTCGGGTCGATGCTGATGCGCACCGGGATGCGCTGCTCGATCTTGACGAAGTTGCCGGTGGCGTTGTCCGGCGTGATCACGGAGAACTCGGAGCCGGTGGCCGGCGCGATCTGCTCGACGTGGCCGTGCAGGCGTGCGTGATTCAGCGCGTCGACGGTGAAGCTGACAGGCTGGCCGAGGCGCACGTCGGCCATCTGGGTTTCCTTCATGTTGGCGACGATCCACATGCTCGTGGGCACCAGCGCGGTCAGCTGGGTGCCGGCGTTCACGAAGGCGCCCAGGCGCACCGCGACCTGGCCCAGCTGGCCGTCGCGCGGCGCGGTGATGCGGGTATTGGACAGGTCGATCTCGGCCAGGTGGACCGCCGCCTCGGCGTTGGCCACCGCGGCTTCCAGCGCGCTGCGGTTGGTCTGGACGCTGCGCAGGTTCTGGCGCGCGATCTCGAGCGCGGCCCGGGCCTGGTCGGTGGCGGCCACGGTCTGGGCGCGGGTCGCGCGCGCGGCGTCACGCTCGCGCGCGGACAGCGAGCCGTCCGAGGCCAGTTCCTCGACGCGGCGCAGGTCGGCGCCTGCGCGCTGGGCCTGGGCGTTGGTGTTGGCCAGCGCCGCCTGGTTCTGTTCGATGGTGGCACGCGCCGTGCCCTGGCTCTGGGCGAAGTTGGCCAGCGCGGCGCGCTGCGAGGCCAGCTGGGCGCGCGCCTGGTCGAGGCGCTGCTGGAAAATGCGCTGGTCGATCAGCATCAAGAGCTGGCCCTGGCGCACGTACTGGTAATCCTGCACGTCGACCTGGACCACGTAGCCCGACAGCTGCGGGCTGATGATGGTGACCTGGCCGCGCACGGTCGCGTTTTCCGTGCTCTGCAGCGAACTGTGGAAAGGCGGCAGGCGCCAGGCGTACAGCACGATCAGCACGCCGACCAGGGCCACTGTCCCGAACAGCAGCGCGCTGACGATCAGCTTGCGCCGTGACTGCGGCGGCGTCACGGTCGGCGCGCCGGCGGTGCTTGTCGTGGTCGTGGTGGTTGTGGTCGTCGAAGGGTTGTCGGCCATGGCGTCAGGTGGTCGAAGGTTGAGGGGGCGGCACGACGCGCGTCACCGGCTCCGGCGGCGTGCCGGCAGGGGTGGCGACGGGCGAGTCGGTCGCGCTGTCGTGGGTGCTGGTCGGGCCCGCGGCGGCGGCGCTGGCCTGGACGGCCGCCGGCGGCGCCACATACGTCAGCCACAGCGCGCGGCCGAAGATCCACAGCGCCGTCAGCGCGGCGACCACGGCGAGCAGCAGGAACACGTCGTTGTAGGCCAGGATGTTGGCTTCGCGCGTCTGGGCCGCCGACAGCGCGGCGATCCCCTGGCGCGTGCGCGCGGCCGGGTCGAGCAGCACGCGCCCGTAGGCGGCCCCGCCCTGCGCGATGCGGGCCGCGACGATCGGGTCGAGCGCGGTCAAGCCGTCGGCCAGAATCGACGAGTGGAATTTCTCGCGCCAGATCTGGAAGGTGCCGATCAGCGAGGACCCCAGCAGGCTGCCCAGGTTCTGCGTCAGGCCGAACAGCACCGAGAAGGTGATCAGGTTGGCCGGATTGGTGACCACCGCCCCGAGCAGCGTCAGCAACAGGGGCCCCAGGAACATCACGCTGCCGAAGGCCAGCATGCCTTGGCTGACGTACATCTGCTCGGGGCGGGTGGCGTAGGTGGCGTTCGAGTCGATCCAGGCGCCCAGGGCCATGATCAGCAGCGCCACGACCTGCGGCGCCATCAGGTGATTCGGATCGGTGATCATCACCGATACCGCGATCCCGGCAAGCGTACACAGCAGCACCACCCCGAACAGCGTCTGCATCTGGTCGTTGTTCAGGCCGACCAGGCGCAGGAAGCCGACCGCGCCGACGCTCTGCTCGGACAACACGATGCGCACCATCACCATGAAAAAGAACAGGCGCGCGATGGTGCCGTTGGTCAGCCAGCGCAGGTTCAGCAGCGGATGCAGGCGGTTGTGCTCGACCCAGATCGCGCCGATGATCAGCACCAGGGACGCAGCCAGCGCCACGCCGATCCAGGGCCGGTCGGTCCACCAGAACACGCGCCCGAACGTGACCGCCGCGCACAGCAGCGCCATGCCCGGCGCGAACAGCGCGAAGGTCAGGAAGTCGGCCGGCCGGAAGGCCTTGAAGCGGTCGCCCGGCGGCAGCTTGAGCCACAGCACCGCGCCCAGCGTCAGCAACGTCAGGCCGAGTTCGAACAGGTAGAGCCCGCGCCACTCGGCAAAGTTGAGCAGGCGCGCCGAGAACATGTAGGCGATCGGCTGGGCCAGCTGCGAGATGCCGGTCGAGATCACGATCCCGCGCTGGCGCCAGGGCCGCTGGAAGGCTTGCAGCGTGTAGTACAGCCCGAGCGTGGACAGCGCCGCCCCGGCGATGCCGTGGAAGGCGCGTACGGCGATCGCCGTGCCGAGGTCGTTGACGAACAGGTGGCCGAAGGTCACCAGCGCGTACAGCACCAGGAAAAATTCGGTGAAGGCGCGCAGGCCGTACTGCTGGCGGAATTTCACCAGCAGCAGGTTCATCGACGCATTCGTCATCACGTAAGCCGCGGGCAGCCAGTTGGTCTCGTAGTAGTAGGCGCCCAGCGTGCCCTGCAGGTTGAGGATGTTGACCGTCACCAGCGCGTTGCCCAGGCCGCCGGTCAGTGTGACCAGGCTGCCGACCAGGAAGAAGGCGATCCGGCGCGACGTCGGGTGGTTCGGGAAGGACGGGCCGCCCGGCAGCGTCGGCCGCTCTTCCGGCGACCATTGGATCGGCGCGTATTTGTCGCTCACGCGTCCTCCAGGATCACGCGCAGTTCCTCGAGCACCTCGGCGGCCACCGCCACGCGGCCATTGTCGATGCGCGCCATCAGCGCGCTGCGCAGGGTCGCGGTAAAACCCTCCACCTCGAGCGCCAGTGCGCGTCCGCGCTCGGTCAGCACGACCAGTTTCACGCGCCGGTCGTGCGGACTGGGCATGCGCTCGACCAGGCCGGCGACGGCCAGGCGGTCGATGGTCGCGACCAGGGTGGCGCCGTCCACGCCCAGCTGGCGCGCCAGCTCGCGCTGGGGCGGCGGCGCGCTGCTGGCGGCGACCGCGGCCATGGCACTCCAGCCGGCGGCGGTCAGCCCGCGCGCGCGCAGGCGGCGCTCGAGCGCGCCGCGCCAGGCGCGCGCGCCGCCATGCAAAGCCTGCGTGAAGCGTTCATCCAGAGAAACCATGGGTCACCCGATCGTTGGCTGTACGGATTATCTGCCTGTTATGGCAAATTTGCCCACACACGTAGATTTAGCTCCAGAACTGGTTAATCGGATATTGCTCTTGAAAATCACAATGCTTAGAATCAACTTATTCTCCTAAGCAATCAGTTCCCAACCGGACACATCCATGCTGTCCGCTGCATCACCGGGAATCACGTCGTTTCAGAGCGCACATGTTCAAAGTACCTTCTTCTACCCGCAAACTGCTGTCCATCCTGCTCCTCGGCCTGGCCCTGCTGCCCGGCCTGGCGATCGAGCAGGAGCTGCAGCTCGACTACCGGATCAACGAACACATCGTCCTGGTCCCGGCCGGCAAGGACCACGGCGCGCGCCTGGAAACCACCGTGTTCCAGCCGAACGGTCCCGGCCCCTTCCCTTTGATCATCATCAACCACGGCAAGGACCCGGGCCACCCGAACCTGCAGCCGCGCGACCGCTTCTACCACATGGCGCACGCCTTCGTGGCGCGCGGCTATGCCGTGATGGTGCCGATGCGCCAGGGTTTTGCCGACTCGACCGGCTACTACCACGACCACGGCTGTGACATGACGGCCAACGGCTACACCCAGGCCCAGGACATCTTCGACACGCTCCAGTTCGCACGCGAACAGAAGTGGATCGATGCCGACCGCATCGTCGTCGCCGGCCAATCCTACGGCGGCCTGGCCACCATCGCCCTCGGCACCCAGGACTTGCCGGGCGTGCGCGGCCTGATCAACTTCGCCGGCGGCCTGCGCGACGACAGCAACGGCTGCGGCTGGCGTTCGTCGCTGGTGTCGGCGTTTGCCGAGTACGGTTCGCAGTCCAAGCTGCCGAGCCTGTGGATGTACGGCCGCAACGACTCCCTGTTCGCCCCCGAACTGGTGGCGCGCATGCACGACGCCTACGCGCAGGCCGGCGGCCACGCCACCCTGGTCGAATACGCCGCCTTCAAACGCGATTCGCATGGCATGCTGGCCAGCCGCGACGGCCAGAAGGTCTGGCTGGACGACACCATGAAATTCCTGGACACGATCGGCATGCCGACCAAGGTGGTCTACAAGGTGCCGGAACCGCCGGTTCCGCAAGCGACCAATTTTGCCAACATTCAGGACGTGGGTGCGGTTCCTTTCCTCAGCGCAAACGGCAGGCGTGCCTATGCCGAATACCTGACCAAGATGACGCCGCGTGCATTTGCGGTGTCGCCCAGCGGCGGCTGGTGCTGGGCCGAGGAAGGCGAGGATCCGGACGCGCGCGCGCTGGCGACCTGCTCGGCCAAGAGCGACACCCCGTGCCAGCTGTATTCGGTGGATGAGGCCGTCGTGTTCAACCCGGACCTGGCCGAGAAGGCCGCGGTGACGGCGTCCAACACGCCGGCGCCGCATGCGAGCGCGAACCTGGATGGCGCGGCATCGCCGGCGATTGGCAGCGCCGCCGCCGGCATGGCCAACTGAGGCCGGCGCGGACGCCGGCACCGGGGCCGGATGCGCGATGTTGCACAGCAGCATAATTTTGTATCAGCCGGAGCAGGCACGATCTAGCGCAAACTCTGCCATGGGGCGCAAACCGACAATGTGGTGTCCGCTACGTTCGAGGAAGCCCACATGTTGCGATTCAATAAGATCTGCGCGTGCGTATTGCTGGTGATGGCGTCGCTGTTGCGCGCCGCGCCTGCGCTTGCCGCCAATAACGATCCGGTCATCCTGGTGCATGGCGTGCTCGGATTCGGTCCGGATTCCTACCCGGGCCTGAATTTTCTCTACTGGGGCGGCTACCACAACATCGCGTCCACGATGGCGCTCTACCACGGTCCGCATACCGTCATCGCCGCCGGCGTCAGCCCGGTCGCCTCCAACTGGGACCGCGCCGCCGAGCTGTACGCCCAGATCAAGGGCGGTTGCGTCGACTACGGGGCCGTCCACGTGCGGCGTTATGGCACGCCCGGCCAGGCGCAAAAGCCGGCCGGCCGCTGCTGGGCCGCCGACCCGAACAACAACCCGAACAATGATCCGCTGGCATTCTATCCGCAGTGGGACGCGGCCCACCCGATCCACCTGATCGGCCACAGCCAGGGCGGCACCACGATCCGCGCGCTGGTGCAGCTGCTCGAACACGGCTCGCCGGACGGCGACGAAGGCGGCGCCGAGCTCTACCGCGGCGGCAAGGTCGGCTGGGTCCGCAGCGTGGTCACGATCTCGGCGCCGCACAACGGCACCACGCTGCGCGACGCCGTGCTCGACGTGCTGCCCAATCTGCGCAGCCCCCTGCGCGACATGCTGGACAACCAGCTTCAACAATGGGAACTGGCGCCGGACGGCGCGCGCGAATTCAACCTGTGGGCGCTGACTTCGCCCTCGGTCTACTGGTTTTCGATCGGCACGCTGGCCACCGAGGCCGGGTCCTGGTGCTGCAACGGCACCGACCGCGCCATCGCGCCGGTCCAGAGCAGCCACTTCCAGTACCCGCGCGCCGACATGATGGCCTACTTCAAGCCCTACGCCGGCGAATTCATCGTGCCTTCGCTGATGCAGCCGGGCATGGGCTCTTACACGCAATCGGCGCCGGGTCGGGTGCGCATCGACAGCGCCTGGTTCCCAAACGACGGCGTGGTCAACACGGTCAGCATGCGCGCGCCCGACGGCCATCCGGTGCGCGACTACGACGGCAGCGCCGTCAAGGGCGTGTGGAATTTCCTGGGCAATTACCGTGGCTACGACCACTTCGACATCCTGAACTGGCCGAATTCCGGGCCGTCGGCCGATCCGGTCTACGAGCGGATCTGCGACATCATCTTCAACCTCGATTGAGCGCGCGCCGTCGTCACATCGTGCCGCGCAAGGTGCGCGCCAGGTCGGACAGGCGGTAGGGCTTGTTCACGAAGGCGAATTCGCTCAGTTCCGTGCCATGGCGCTGTTTCAGGGCCGGCAGCGGATAGCCGGACGCCAGCATGATCTTGGTGTCCGGATAGTGCGCACGTGTGTAGGCCGCGAGTTCGATGCCATCCATCCCGTTGGGCATGACGATGTCGGTAAACAGGATGTCGACGTCCTTGTGCTCCAGCACATCGATCGCGTCGACGCTGTTGGCCGCGGTGAGCACCTCGTAACCCATGCTGGTGAACAGCGCGGAGGCGACGTCCATCAGGTCGGGCTCGTCCTCGACGATCAGCACGCGCTCGATGTGCTGGGCGCCGGCCTCGAGCGCATCGGAGACGACCGCCGGCAGGTAGATCGAGATCGCCGTGCCCTCGCCTTCCTGGCTTTCGATCACGACCTCGCCGCCCGATTGCTTGATGAAGCCGTACACCTGCGACAGGCCGAGGCCGGTGCCCCTGCCGACTTCCTTGGTGGTGAAGAACGGTTCGAAGGCGCGCGCGATCACGTCCGGCGACATGCCGGTGCCGGTGTCGCGCACCGTCACGCGCACGTACTCGCCGGCCGGGAGCGAGCCGGACTGGCGCTCGGCCAGCGTGACGTTGGTCGTGCTGATCGCGATGCTTCCGCCCGTGGGCATGGCGTCGCGCGCATTGACCACCAGGTTCAGCAGCGCGGACTCGAAGCGCGCGCTGTCGATGGTGGCGTTGTGGGTCTTGCGGTCGAGCTCGATGTTGAACTCGATATCGGCATTGCCGGCGCGCCGCAGCACCGTCTCGAAACCGGTGATGATGCGGTTGATGTTGCGCGTTTCGGCCTGCAGCGGTTGCTGGCGCGCGAACGCCAGCAACTGCTGGGTCAGGCGCGCACCGCGATCGATCGCGCGCCGCATGCTTTCGATGGTGCGCGTTTCGCCGCGGTTTTCGCCGCGCTTGTCGGCGCCGCCGCGCTGCAGCCCGAGCACTTCCAGCCCGCTCGACAGCACCGACAGCAGGTTGTTGAAGTCGTGGGCGATGCCGCCGGTCAGCTGGCCGATCGATTCCATCTTCTGCGCCTGGTATAGCGCCACGTTGGCCGCCGCCAGCGCTTCGTCCGCCTTTTTCTTTTCGGTCAGGTCGCGCGTGATCTTGGCAAAGCCGACCAGTTCGCCATTGGCGTCGTGCACGGCGTCGACTACCACGTGGGCCCAGAAGCGCGACCCGTCCTTGCGCACGCGCCAGCCTTCGGATTCGTAGCGCCCGACCTGGGCCGCGGTACGCAGCGCACGGTCCGGTCCGCCGTCCGAGCGGTCTTCGTCGGTGTAGAAGCGCGAGAAATGCTGGCCGAGGATTTCTTCCAGCGAAAACCCCTTGATGCGCTCGGCACCGGCATTCCAGTTGGTGACGATGCCTTCGGGCGAGAGCATGTAGATCGCATAATCGGTCACGCCCTGCACCAGCAGGCGGAAGCGCTGCTCGCTTTCGCGCAGCTTGTCCTCGGCGACCTTGCGCTCGGTGACGTCGCGGGTGACCTTGGCAAAGCCGAGCAGCATGCCGTCTTCGTTGTAGATCGGATCGATCACCACGTGCGCCCAGAAACGCGAGCCGTCCTTGCGCACGCGCCAGCCTTCGGACTCGTACTTGCCTTCGTTCAGCGCCGTGGCCAGCGCACGCGCCGGCAAGCCGTTCTCGCGGTCTTCCGGCGTGTAAAAGCGCGAAAAATGTTCGCCCAGGATTTCTTGTGCCTGATAGCCCTTGAACCGGTTGGCGCCGGCGTTCCAGCTGCTGACGTGCCCGCTCGGGTCGAGCATGTAGATCGCGTAATCGCTGATTCCCGAAATCAGGTATTGATAACGCCGCTCGTCGGTCAGGAAGGTCTTGGTTTGCATTGTGTGACCAATTATATTTACCCAATCCACTTTATGCTACACGCACGGCGGTCAGCCTGTACCTGCACCACACGCGCGGATTTTACATTCTTGTCAATTACGCCATCTGACGCAAAACTTGCCTGTCGAGCATTCTACAGACTTGTCGAAGGGATCTTGCCTGATACTTGAAACGCGTGCAACACCAGCGCTTGAGCCTAGTAAAATCAAGCACTTGGCGATTCATGCATATGCAGTACCCATATCAGCCGCCAACCGGCGGCGAGAATGCGCGGTCCAGCGCCGGGCCTGCGCTTACCGCCGACCCGAGCCGTTCCGGTCATGGCCACCGAGCGGCCCGCGAATCAAATTTCACATTTTTGCACGTCGTTTCCTCCGTACGATGGCAGATCCCACTCCGTATTTGCTGAATTCATATGGTTGACGTCGCAATATGGCTGCAAATTAAGGCCGACGGGACAGGGTTGCCGGTTTTTATCGCTTCATTTCATTGTAAAATAACGCGCTTGCCATTAACGCCAGAACACTGTCTACGCACCATGAATCAGGCTACTCACGCCCCCGTCCTCGACCTGTCGACTTGCGACCAGGAACCGATTCGTACGCCCGGCAGTATCCAGCCGCATGGCTTCCTGCTGACGCTGGCAGACGACGGCTCGGTACTGCAGGCCAGCGCCAACCTGCAAACCTGGATCGCTTGCCCGGCCGAACGCGCGCTGCGCCAGCCGCTGGCCGACGTGATCGGTGTTGACGCCGCGCAGCGCCTGCAGCCCGGCCTGGCCGGCGAGCTCGGTGCGCGCCCGTTTTACGTCGGCACTATCACGGCGCCCAACGGCTGCCACTTCGATGCATCGGCGCATCGCTGGGACGGCGTGATCATCGTCGAATTCGAGCCGGTCGAGCGTCCGGAACAGGCCGGTTTCCGCGACCTGTACCCGCTGGTCGGCAACTTCCTGCTCAAGGTCAACGATGCGCCCAGCATCGAGACGCTGTCCGAGCTGGCCTGCCAGCAAGTGCGTTCGGCGTCCGGTTTCGGCCGCGTGATCGTCTACAAGTTCGATGCCGACGGCCACGGCCACGTGCTGGCGGAATCCAAGACCGATGCGTATGCCTCGTACATGGGCCAGCACTTCCCCGCCAGCGACATCCCGACCCAGGCGCGCGAGCTGTACACGCTGTCGCGCATCCGCCTGATCCGCGACGCCAACTACACGCCGGCCGAGCTCGTGCCGGCCCTGAATCCGGCCACCGGCAGGGTCAACGATTTGTCCTTCGCCGTCCTGCGCAGCGTCTCGCCGGTGCACCTGCAGTACATGCGCAACATGAACACGATGGCGTCGATGTCGGTGTCGCTGATGGTCAAGGGCAAGCTGTGGGGCCTGGTGTCCTGCCATGACGAAGCCCCGCACGCGCTCTCGTTCGAAACGCGCACCGCCTGCGAACAGGTGGCCGAGATCCTGGCGCTGTGCATCGAGTCGCGCGAGGACGCCGCCGAGCTGCAGTTCCGCCTCGATCTGCGCCGCATCATGGTGTCGATGCTGGCCGGCCTGACCCACGGCAGCGACTTCATCGAAAACCTGTCCAGCGTCTTTCCGGAACTGCTGCGCTTCGCGCGCGCGACCGGCGCGGCGGTGGTGGTCGACGACCGCATCCTGTGCTACGGCGACACCCCCGAGCAGAGCCAGATCCAGTCGCTGGTCGACTGGCTCAACGTGCACGGCCACGGCGACATCTTCCACACCGATAAATTGTCCGGCATCTACCCGGCCGGCAGCGAACTGGTGCGCAACGCCAGCGGCGTGATGGCCCTGCCGATCTCGCGCATCCACAAGCACTACCTGATCTGGTTCCGCCCCGAGTACGTGCACACCATCGAGTGGGCCGGTTATCCGCACGACAAGGTGGTGCAGTCGGCCGCCGCCGGCACCTCGATCCAACCGCTGCAGTTGTCACCGCGCACCAGCTTTGCCGCCTGGCGCGAAACCATCCACGGGGTGAGCCAGCCCTGGCACGGCGGCGAAATCGAGCTGGCGCTGGAGTTTCGCACCGCCCTGCTCGGCATTGCGCTGGAACGCGCCGAGCAGATGGCCGAACTGGCCGAGGAACTCGGGCGCGCCAACAAGGAACTCGAAGCGTTTTCGTACTCGGTGTCGCACGACCTGCGCGCGCCGCTGCGCCACATCGTCGGCTTTTCCGACCTGCTGATCGAGTCGAGCGGCAGCGAAGACGTGACCCAGCGCCAGCGCTTCCTGAAAAACATCAAGGAAGCCGCGCGCATGGCCGGCAAGCTGGTCGACGACCTGCTGTCGTTCTCGCAGATGGGCCGCGCCTCGCTGCGTCCGAGCACGGTCGACATGCGCGAGCTGGTCGCGGCCTGCCTCGACAAACTGACAATCGAAACCCGCAACCGCCACATCGACTGGGAGATCGCGCCGCTGCCGACGGTCCATGCCGATCCGACCTTCCTGCACCTGGCGATGTTCAATCTGCTTTCGAACGCGGTCAAGTTTACGGCGCAGAAGGATCCGGCCGTCATCCGCGTCAGTTTTGAAGACCATCCCGACGAGATCGTGATCCACGTCGCCGACAACGGCGCCGGCTTCAATATGGATTACGTGCACAAGCTGTTCGGCGTGTTCCAACGCCTGCACCGCATGGAAGATTTCCAGGGCACCGGCATCGGCCTGGCCAACGTGCGCCGCATCATCGAGCGTCACAACGGCCGCGTCTGGGCCAATGCCGTGCTCGGCGAAGGCGCGACCTTCTCCTTCGCCCTCCCCAAGACTCCCCTGAATACCGATTGATTCGATTTGTACCCGAGAGAACACATGCTCAAGCCCATCCTGTTGGTGGAAGATAACCCGAACGACCTGGAACTGACGCTGATCGCGCTGTCCAAGAGCCAGCTGGCGAACCAGGTCATCGTGGTGCGCGACGGCGCCGAGGCGCTCGACTACCTGCATCGGCGCGGCGAATACACGCAGCGCGGTGTCGGCAACCCGGCCGTGGTGCTGCTCGACCTGAAGCTGCCCAAGGTCGACGGCCTGGAAGTCCTGAAGGACATCCGCGGTACCGACGGCCTGAAACCCATCCCGGTGGTGATGCTGACCTCGTCGAAGGAAGAACAGGACCTGATCCGCAGTTATGAACTCGGCGTGAACGCCTACGTGGTCAAGCCGGTCGATTTTACCGAGTTCGTGCGCGCGATCGCCGACTTGGGGATCTTCTGGGCGGTGCTGAACGAACCGCCGCCGGGTTCGCAGCGCTACGTCAAGCCGAATAAATAAGCCAGCCCTCGCGCATCTGGCGCCGGCCTTGCGCCGGCGCGGATCAGTACGGGACTGACGCCACGCGGCGGTGCTCGTGCCCGCGCTCGCGCCGCCGCAGCAGGTGGCGGATCCGGGCGCTGAGCGCGTCCGGGTGATACGGTTTCTGCAGTAGATTCACGGTTCCGCCCAGCTTGCCCTCGTGCGTCAGCACGCCTTCGGCATAGCCCGAGGTGTACAAGATCTGTGCATGCGGCATGCGCTCGCGCACCATGTCGCCCAAGTGCAGGCTGCTGACCGGCCCGGGCATGATGACGTCGGTGAACACCAGGTCGATCTGCAGGTCCTGTTCGAGCGAACGCTCGATGACGGCCACTGCGGCTGCCCCATCCGCTGCTTCCAGCACGCGGTAGCCGAGCGCGGACAGGATGCCGCAGGTGGTGCTGCGCACGTCTTCCTCGTCCTCGACCACCAGGATGGTCTCCGGGCCGCCCAGCAGCGGCGCCGGCGCGAGGTCTTCCTCGTAGACCGGTTCGGCATCGCTGCGCGGCAGGTAGATGCGTACGCTGGTGCCCTTGCCCAATTCGCTCTTGAGGACGATGTCGCCGCCCGACTGCTTGATGAAGCCATACACCATCGACAGGCCCAGGCCGGTGCCCTGCCCGGTCGGCTTGGTGGTGAAGAATGGCTCGAAGGCGCGCGCCAGCACGTCGGCGCTCATGCCCTTGCCGGTGTCGGCGATTTCGATCAGCACCCAGCGCCCGCTGTTCAGTTCCGCCGGCAGTGCGTCGCCCGGTTCGATGTTGGCGGCGCGGATGGTCAGCGTGCCGCTGCCGCCCATGGCGTCGCGCGCATTGATGGCCAGGTTCAGCAGCACGTTGTGCAACTGGTTGGGGTCGACCAGGGTGCTGCCCAGGCCGTGCGCGATCTCGGCCACCACGCGCGCGCGCGGGCCGAGCACGCGGCGCATCATGTCGTCCATCTCGCGCAGCAGGTGGCCGGGATTGACCACCACCGACTGCAGCGGCTGGCGGCGCGCGAACGCGAGCAAGTGCGACGACAGCTTGGCGCCGCGCTCGACACCGGCCAGCGCCACGTCGACGCGTTCCTTGCCGGACTCGCTCAGCGCGCCGACCAGTTTGAGCAGCTGGAGGTTGCCGCCGATGATCTGCAGCACGTTGTTGAAGTCGTGCGCGACGCCGCCGGTGAGCTGGCCGATCGCCTCCATCTTTTGCGCCTGGAACAATGCCGACTGGCTGGCCTCGAGCTGCGCCTGGCTGTGGCGCAGCGAGACGAAAGCGGCATCGCGCTGGCGCCGCGCGATGCAGGCATCGCTGTGGTAGCGCACGCGCGCCACCAGTTCACGCGGATCGGGCCACTTGACCAGATAGTCGTTGGCGCCCACGGCAAACGCCTTGGCCTTGACTTCTGCATCGTCTTCCGACGACAGCAGGATGACGGGGATGTGCTCGGTGTCCTTGTCGGCGCGCAGGCGCCGCGTCACTTCGAAACCGTCGATTTCCGGCATGCGCAAATCGACCAGCACCACGGTGGCCCCGATCTCCTTGGCGATCTCGACCGCCATCGACGGCTGGCTGGCAAAGCGCAGCGAATATGTTTCGCAGTTCTTCAAGCCATACGAGATGATGTCCTCCGCAAATGGCTCGTCGTCGATCAGGAGAATGGAACAGGCGTTGGTGTCTTCTTCGTTCATTGCAACTGCGAATTGCAAAAAGGTAAGCGTCAATTTTACATCAGTTGGAAAGGCCGCGTTCGGCATTTCAATTGTGCCGCAACGAACATATCTTCTTGATAATGCTGAATTTATCGATTCGACTTGTAAATACTACGTGTTTGACGCTGCCAATTTCTTCTCGACGCAAGACACAATGTTCTTTTATGGTAACAATTGGAGAGAAACTCGGGCTGCTTTTACGATAGCATACAATCTTTCCTTGGAGCATTTATGGCCATTCAATTGATCGTTACCGTCCTGCACGCCCTGCCCTGGTGGGTTCCACTCATCCTCGTGATTTCCCTGCCGGCGCCGCTGCTGAAGACGCCTCGGGTCAAAGGCTGGTTTGGCGAAGTCCTGTTGCATCAATGCCTGCGCCTGGGGCTGGACCGTGGCCGCTACCGGCTGTTCCGCAACCTGATCCTGCCGACGCCGGACGGCACCACGCAGGTCGACCATGTTGTCGTATCGGCCCACGGGATCTTCGTCATCGAAACCAAGAACTATGCGGGCTGGATCTTCGGCAGCGAGCGCGACCGGACATGGACGCAGAAACTGGGGCGGCGCAGCTATAAGTTCCAGAATCCGCTGCGCCAGAATTACAAGCACGTGCGCGCGCTGGCCGAGCTCACCGGCATCGATGATTCGGTGCTGTTTTCACTGGCTGTCTTCGTCGGCGGCGCCACCTTCAAGACAGCGATGCCGGACAAGGTCACGCACGCCGTCGGGGCTCTGGCGTACATTCGTGCGCGTCGCGAGCTGCTCTTGAGCGAGGCCGAAGTCGAGGCCGTCGTCGCGCGCATCGAAGGCGGGCGCATCCAGAGCTCGCGCGCGGCGGATGCGGCGCACGTGCGTCACGTGCAGGCGCTGATGGCCGCGCGTCAGGGTGGGCAGGCCGCGGCGGCACCGGCCGAACCGGTCGTATCGCCCTAGCGCTGCTTCTTCTTATTGGAAGTAAAAGTACGGGTATAGAACTCAGGCGGCTTCCTGGCGACCCAGGCGATGAAGGACTGGATGTCGTCGTTCGACTGCAACGCCGCCCAGCTATGATAGGCGCGCAGCAGTTCGCGCTCGGAAAAGGTCGCGTGAATCTTCCGGTGGCAGATCTTATGGATTGGGAATTGCTCCCTACCCTTCAGGCTTTTCGGGATCAGGTGGTGGCGGTCGACGTTCACCGTCCCGAGCGGACGCCCGCATAGAGGACACAGGTCTTCGGTCATCCACCCCATGTCGGGGCGGACGACGCTGCTTTAAAGACGGCTCGCGGGTGGCCGGCGGGTCAATGCCGGCGCACGCGCGCGGCGATCGCATCCCCCACCTCGACCGTGCGCGCCTGCCCGCCCAGGTCGGAGGTAGCCGGACCTTCGCGCAGCACGTCCTCGATCGCCGTCACGATCGCGTCGTGGGCCTGGCCATAGCCCGGCGCCACGCCGGCTTCGGATGCCAGGAAGGCCAGCATCATCGCGCCCGACCAGATCATCGCGATCGGGTTGGCGATGCCCTGCCCGGCGATGTCGGGCGCCGAGCCGTGCACCGGCTCGAACAGCGAGGGGAACTTGCGCTCGGGGTTGAGGTTGCCCGACGGTGCCAGGCCGATAGTGCCGGTGCAGGCCGGGCCGAGGTCGGACAGGATGTCGCCGAACAGGTTCGAGGCCACCACGACGTCGAAGCGGTCCGGCTGCAGCACGAAGCGGGCGGTGAGGATGTCGATGTGCTGCTTGTCGACCGTGATGTCCGGGTAGTCGGCGTGCATCGCGTCGGCGCGCGAGTCCCACCACGGCATGCTGATCGCGATGCCGTTCGACTTGGTCGCGACCGTCAGGTGCTTGCGCTCGCGCGCGCGCGCGAGCTCGAAGGCGTAGCGCAGCACGCGGTCTGCACCGTGGCGGGTGAACACCGATTCCTGGATCACCATCTCGCGCTCGGTGCCCGGGAACATCACGCCGCCCAGGTTGGTGTACTCGCCCTCGGTGTTTTCGCGCACCACGAAAAAGTCGATGTCGCCCGGCTTGCGGTTGGCCAGCGGGCACGGCACGCCCTCGAACAGGCGCACCGGGCGCAGGTTGATGTACTGGTCGAACTCGCGCCGGAACTTGATCAGGGAACCCCACAGCGACACGTGGTCCGGCACCAGCGCCGGCCAGCCGACCGCGCCGAAGTAGATCGCATCCATGCCGGCCAGCTGCTCTTTCCAGTCGGACGGCATCATGTCGCCGGTCTGCAGGTACCAGTCGCAGCTGGCCCACGGGAAGTGGGTGAACTCGAGCTGCAGGCCGAAGCGCTCCGCGGCCGCCTCCAGCACTTTCAAACCTTCCGGCAGCACTTCCTTGCCGATGCCATCGCCGGCGATGGCGGCGATCCTGAATACGCGTGTCATGGTGGTCATCCCTTGTTGTTTGTCGTGGATATCGTATCAGCTCAGGGCCGACATCTCAGGCCACCGCCAGGCGCGAAAAGCTGGCCACGCTGGCGACAAAGGCAAACGCCGCGGCAATCGCCACCGCATACCAGCTGCCGTGCTGGCCGGCCACCGTCAGGCAGAACGCCACCAGCGCGGCGCCCGTCGATTGCCCGATCAGGCGCGCGGTCGCGACCATGCCGCTGGCGCTGCCGCTGCGGTTGGCCGGGGCCGAGCTCATGATCGCCTTGATGTTGGGCGCCTGGAAAAAGCCGAAGCCGATGCCGCACAGCGCCATGCGCCAGCCGATTTCGACGGCGGTCGGCGCGAGCGGCATGCGCAGCAGCGTCAGCAGGCCGGCCGACAGGATCATCAGGCCGATCCCGCCCAGCAGGCCCGGCGGATAGCGGTCGCTCAGGCGGCCGGCCACCGGCGCCATCACGCCGACCAGCACCGGCCACGGTGTCATCAAAAAGCCGGTCTCGACCGGCGTGCGCCCGAGCGCACTTTCGAAGTAGAACGGCAGCGCGACGAAGGCCAGCGCCTGCGCGGCAAAGGTGCAGATCGAGGTCAACGTCGACAGCGCGAACAGCGGCCGGCGAAACAGATCGACCGGCAGCAGCGGCGCCGGGTGTCCCTTCTGGCGCCACAGCAGCAAGCCGAACAGGGCTAGCGCGACCAGGATTTCCGGCAGCAGCTTGGTCATCGGCACCCGGTGCGCGGCATCGCCCAGCGCCAGCACCGCCATGGCAAACGCGCCGACGTTGAACAGCGCGGCCACCAGGTCGACCTTGTGGCTGGCCGGCTTGTTGTGCGGCAGCGCCTTGCGCGCCAGGAAGAAGGCGATCACGCCCGGCAGCACGTTGATGCCGAACAGCCACTCCCACGACGCCGCGGCGAGGATCACCGAGGCCAGGCTCGGGCCGAGCGCGAAGCCGATCGCCACCATCATCGCATTGTTGCCGAAGCCGCGCCCATGCAGCTTGGCCGGATAGACGGTGCGCAGCAGCGCCGTGTTCACGCCCATCAGCATGGCCGCGCCGAGGCCCTGAAACAGCCGCCCGACGATCAACGCCGGCAGCGAGAACGACAGCGCGCACTCGAGCGAGGCCAGCGTGAACACGACCATGCCGATGATGTAGATGCGGCGGTAGCCGATAGTTTCGCCGAGCGCCGCCACCGGCAGCAGGGTCGCGACCATCGCCAGCTGATAGGCGTTGACGATCCAGACCGAATCGGCCGGCGTCGCGTGCAGCTGCGCGGCCATGGCCGGCAACGCGGTATTGGCGATCGCGGTATCGAGCGCCGACATGATCACCCCCAGCGCCAGCGCGAGGATGGCCCAGGCGCGCGGGCCCTCGGGCAGCCCATCCGGCAAGCCGTCCTGGACGTCCTCCAGCGGCGCGTGCCGGCCGTCGCCGCGCCTTGTATCCTGCGCGTAAGTGGTTGTATTTACAGGGGTTTTCATGCTCGATCCTGCGCTGCAACAAAGGATCGATTATAGGCGGGCCGGGCGATGTGTGCTGGTGATGGGCCGAAACAACCGGCAAGGCAAAACGAAAAAGGCCGCATCCTGCGATGCGGCCTTTCATATTCTGGCTCCCCGACCTGGACTCGAACCAGGGACCTGCGGATTAACAGTCCGTCGCTCTACCAACTGAGCTATCAGGGAAAAGAGGCCAGATTATAACGGTTCGTTTCCAGTTTGACCAGTGCGGCACGGAAATCGTGCGCGCCGGTCTCGGGCTAGGGCTGCGGCATCAACAGCGAATGCTGCGAGGCCGTGTGAAAGTCGCGCCAGACACGGTTGATCTCGGCATCCTCGCGCACCGCCCCCAAGCCGCAATACGGGAACAAGCTATCGACCGCAGCCCGCCCTGCGGCCACCCAGGCCATCGACGCCGCTTCCAGCGCCGCGGCTTGGCTGCCATCGACCGCGCCCTCTCGAGCCGCCTCCCAGGCCGCATCCAGCGTCGCGTACACGCGCGTGCGCGCGTCGCCCAGGAGCGCGCATGCGGACGCCAGCACGGCCGCCACCTGCGGCGCCTCGATCAGCGCGCCGCCGCCGTCGGCGAAGCGGTTGCGCCGGCGCGCGATGCAGTCGGTCGCGAGGTCGACAAAGTGCTGCGCCATGCCGGCCAGGTTGGCGGCCAGCGTCACGTAGGCAAACGCCAGGAAGGGAAAGCGGTACAGCGGGCCGGGCGCGGTCGCGCGCGCGGGATCGATGTCGAAGGCATATTCAAACGGCACCCACTGCGCGCTGACGCGGTAGGCATCCGAGGCGGTCGCGCGCAAGCCCATGCTGCGCCAGGTCGATTCAACGTCGACCAGCTTGGCGGGCACCACGAAGGCCTGGATGCGCGGCTTGCCCTGGGCGTCGAGCAGCACGGCGCCCTCCTGGCGCAGCACGGCGTTGAAGGTGAAGTGCGTGGCCATCGGCGCGCCGCTGGCGTAATCCCACAGGCCGTCGATGCGGTAGCCGTCGCCTTCGAGGTCGGCGTAACCGGTCGGGGCGCCGCTGCCGGCCAGGCAGACCCGGCGCGTGGCCAGGATCCCGCGCGCCAGGCCTGGGGCCATGAAACCGGCGAACCAGCCGGCGCCGGCGCACAGCGTCAGCGTCCAGGCGGTGCTGCCGTCGACGCGCGCCACCGCTTCTTCCAGCCGCACGACGTCGGGCAGCGGCCACTCTGCGCCGCCAACCGCGCGCGGGGCCAGCATCTTGAGCCAGCCGCGCCGGTGCAGCATGCCCTGCTGGACCGGGTGCAGCCAGCGCCAGGCGTCGGCCTCGGCGGCGTAGCGGGCGATACGGCGCGCGTCGCTGGCGGACAAGGCATGACGGGCAGGCTCGGGCGTGCTGGGTTGGGTCATCGGGATCTCGAAGCGAAGGCGAAACGAAGGTGGGCGTAAACGAAAAAGGCCGCTGATGAACAGCGGCCTTTTGAATTCTGGCTCCCCGACCTGGACTCGAACCAGGGACCTGCGGATTAACAGTCCGTCGCTCTACCAACTGAGCTATCAGGGAAAAGAAGGCCGTATTATAGCAGGAAATTCAGCCTTGCCAAGTTTAAGCAAGGCCGTACGCTGTTTGCTATAGTCGCCACTCTCCCGACCAGCAGAATAACCAGCGCAACCAGCGCAATCACCGACATGAACACACCCCGCACCCTCGGCACCCCGCTCTCCCCGTCCGCCACGCGCGTCATGCTGCTCGGCTCTGGCGAGCTCGGCAAGGAAGTCATCATCGCGCTGCAGCGCCTCGGCGTCGAAGTGATCGCGGTCGACCGCTATCCGAATGCGCCCGGCCACCAGGTCGCGCACCGGGCCCATGTGATCGACATGACGGATGGCGCCGCGCTGGCGGCGCTGATCGCGCAGGAACAGCCGGACCTGGTCGTGCCCGAGATCGAAGCGATCGCCACCGACACGCTGGCCGAGCTGGAAGCTGCGGGACAACTCACCTGCATCCCGACCGCGCGCGCCACCCAGCTGACCATGAACCGCGAAGGCATCCGCCGCCTCGCCGCCGAAGAACTCGGCCTGGCGACTTCGCCCTACCGCTTCGCGTCCAGCCTGGCCGAGCTGCAGGCGGCCTGCGCCGAGATCGGCTTTCCATGCGTGGTGAAACCGGTGATGTCCTCGTCGGGCAAGGGCCAGTCGAAACTCGACGGCGCGGCTGACGTCGAAAACGCCTGGCACCATGCCGCAGCGGGTGGCCGCGTCGACGCCGGCCGCGTGATCGTAGAAGGCTTCATCGATTTCGATTACGAGATCACGCTGCTGACCGTGCGCGCCACCAATGGCAACGGTGCAGGTGGCGGCGAGATCGCCACCCAGTTCTGCGAGCCGATCGGCCACAAGCAGGTGCACGGCGACTACGTCGAATCCTGGCAGCCCCAGCCGATGAGCCCGCGCGCGCTCGAAGCCGCGCGCGACATCGCCGACAAGGTCACGACCAACCTCGGCGGCCAGGGCGTGTTCGGCGTCGAGCTGTTCGTCAAGGGCGACATGGTGTGGTTCTCGGAAGTCAGCCCGCGCCCGCACGACACCGGCATGGTGACGATGGCCACGCAAGCCCAGAGCGAATTCGAGCTGCACGCGAAAGCCATCCTCGGCCTGCCGGTCAACGTCGCGCTGCGCTCGGCGGGCGCCTCGGCGGTGATCTACGGCCAGCTCGACGAACCGGGCATCGCTTTCGAAGGCGTGGCCGAGGCGCTGCGCGTGCCGGGCGCCGACATCCGCCTGTTCGGCAAGCCGGAATCGTTCGCGCGCCGCCGCATGGGCGTGGCGCTGGCGACCGCCGACGACATCGACACCGCGCGCGCCCGCGCTTTGGAAGCGGCCGGCATGGTCAAGCCGGTATCCGGCAAGCAGTGATCGTCAGGGGCGCGGCATGGCGCCCGGATTCGGCCCCAGCAGGCGCGGATCGTAGCTCCACTTCCTGAGCTTGCGCACTGCGACCTGGCGCGCATCCGGGTGCAGCGGATTGATCAGCACGTTCGCTTCCTCGCCGACGATGACGGAAGGCACGATCATCAGCGCGCTGCGCTTGCCCTTGAGCCAGGCGTCGCCGGCGTCGAGGCTGACCTTGCCGGTCGGGATCGCATCCCAGCCGACCGGCGGCTTTGACAAGTCGACGGCATTGGCCCACACGCCGTCCGGGATCGAGAACTCGACCAGGTAGCGGTTCAGCGGCAAGCCGCCGGCCTTGAGGTGGATAAAGGTTTCCAACACCGCCAGCGAGATATTGCTGGCGCAGTAGAGCACGGCGTTGCCGGGGCGGTTCCAACGTCCACCGGACAGCTTGGCGCCGGCGCCAGTGAGGTCGTCTGCGGTGTAGCCGGGCGTATCGGTTGCGATGCGCCAGGCGCGGATCACGCGTAGGCCCCGGTCTGCATCTGCGCCAGCAGCTTGGAAATCATTTCCTGGCCTTCGATCGTGTCCATGTACTGCGAGGGCGAGGCGCCGCCGAGCGCCGGGATCGGCTCGTCCATCCAGCGCGTGAGCCAGCGCGCGGCGTTAAAGTTGCGCATTTGTTCGGGATCGCCCGATTGGTCCAGCATGGTTTCGACCTGGCCGATGAGCTTGGCCATGCCGAGGACTTTTTCGCTGTCTTCGCGCGACAGGGCTTCGTTGCGGCTGGCCTTGCGGTTGACGGTGGCGGTGGCGATGTCCAGCATGTAAAAAATCTTTTCCTGCTGGATGTCGAGACGGCCGACGAAGGCCTTGAAGTCGGCGGCGTTGACGCCGCTACGGATCAGGTCGATCCGATCGGTGGGTGTGGTTTGATAGAGCTCACGGAAGTTCAGCCACCGGCTTTGAAGAGCGACTGCCGGTTCCTCCAGCATATGCTTTGCAGCTGCAGTCATGATTTGCTCCTTTGAGCAGTCATGGTAGATCAAGTGAGCAGAGCTTGCAAGCGAACGCCAACGCAAAAAGGCCACTTCGTTGGAAGTGGCCTTTTGCTATGCGATTTTACTGCTGAATTCTGGCTCCCCGACCTGGACTCGAACCAGGGACCTGCGGATTAACAGTCCGTCGCTCTACCAACTGAGCTATCAGGGAATTGATGTTGCTATTATAACTGCTGTTATGCAGCTTGCACAGGCCGACTGCTCAGCCGTGCTCGCCTTGCGGCGAAAAATTCTGGCTCCCCGACCTGGACTCGAACCAGGGACCTGCGGATTAACAGTCCGTCGCTCTACCAACTGAGCTATCAGGGAATTGGTGGGGGCTTGAATAAGCTGCTGCGCGTTGCATTTTCAAGCCCCTGATACGTTAGCGGTTTGCCTTTTGGACATCCCGCTAGCGAGGGCGCGATTTTAGAGAACTTTTGCGATCGCGTCAACGACACGATCGATGTTCTTCGAGTTCAGCGCGGCGACGCAGATGCGCCCGGTGTCCACCGCGTAGATCGACTCGTCGCGCAGCTGGCCGACTTGCTCTTTCGTCAGGCCCGAATACGAGAACATGCCGACCTGCTCGCGCACGAAGGCGAAGTCCTGGCCCGGCGCTTTTTGCGCCAGCTTCTGCACCAGCTGCTCGCGCATTTCCTTGATGCGTACGCGCATGCCGGCCAGTTCCTCTTCCCACTTCTGGCGCAGTTCCGGGGTCGACAGCACCGTGGCGACCACTTTACCGCCGTGGGTCGGCGGGTTCGAGTAGTTGGTGCGCACGATGCGCTTCAGTTGCGACAGCAGGCGCGCCGCTTCTTCCGACGACGAGGCCACTACCGACAGCGCGCCAACGCGCTCGCCGTACAGCGAGAACGACTTCGAGAACGAATTCGAGACCAGCAGCGGGCCGCCGGCCTCGACGAAGCGGCGCACCACCGCGCCATCTTCCGCGATGCCCGAGCCGAAGCCCTGGTAAGCCATGTCCAGGAACGGGATCAGGCCGCCGGCCTGGACCGCCTCGATCACCTGGCCCCACTGCGAAGGCGTGAGATCGGCGCCGGTCGGGTTATGGCAGCAGGCGTGCAGCACGACAATCGCGCCTTCCGGCATGGCGCGCAGATCGGCCAGCATGCCGTCGAAGTTCACGCCGTGGGTGGCCGGGTCGTAATAGCTGTAGTTGTTGACTTCGAAACCGGCGCTTTCGAACAGCGCGCGGTGGTTTTCCCAGCTCGGATCGCTGATATAGACTTGCGAGCCCGGCGCGAAACGCTTGAGGAAGTCGGCGCCGATTTTGAGTGCGCCGGTGCCGCCGATGGCTTGCACGGTGATCGCACGCTTCTCTTGAATTACCGGGCTATCGGCACCAAATACGAGTTCTTGCACAGCCTTGTCGTAGGCACCCAGGCCTTCGATCGGCAGATAGGTACGTGGCGTTGGCTGTTCCATCAACATCGCTTCCGCTTTGCGCACGCATTCCAGCAGCGGCACTTTTCCGTTGTCATCATAGTAGACACCGACGCCCAAGTTGATCTTGGCCGGGTTGGTATCTGCGTTGAAGGCTTCGGTAATGCCCAGGATCGGGTCGCGCGGGGCCATGGCGATGGCGCCAAAAATGCTGGCAGGAGCTGTGGAATTCATCGTGATAAACTTGGTTTGTCGCTGGGTTCGCAGCGGTTGTATAGACGACGGCCAACCAAATAGCAACTGAACATGCTAGGCCGCAGGCGGATTCTCATTCTAGCAAAGGTCTGATCTCATGGCAGAACTATCGGTCGTAAACGCCCCAGAGCCCACCGTCATCACTTATCCGAACTCACCGTTCAAGCTGCACCAGCCCTTCCCGCCCGCCGGCGACCAGCCGACCGCGATCGAAGGCCTGGTCGAAGGCATCGACGACGGCTTGATGTACCAGACGCTGCTCGGCGTGACCGGCTCGGGCAAGACCTACACCATGGCCAACGTGATCGCGCGCGCGGGACGCCCGGCGATCGTGTTCGCGCCGAATAAAACCCTGGCGGCCCAGCTGTATGCCGAATTCCGCGAATTCTTCCCGCAAAACGCGGTCGAGTACTTCGTCTCGTACTACGATTACTACCAGCCGGAAGCCTACGTGCCGCAGCGCGACCTGTTCATCGAGAAGGACTCGTCGATCAACGAGCACATCGAGCAGATGCGCCTGTCGTGCACCAAGTCGCTGATGGAGCGGCGCGACGTCATCATCGTGGCGACCGTCTCGGCCATCTACGGTATCGGTAATCCCGACGAATACCACAAGATGGTGCTGACGCTGCGCGCCAAGGATAAAGTCGCGCAGCGTGACGTGATCGCGCGCCTGATCCAGATGCAGTACACGCGCAACGAAATGGACTTTTCGCGCGGTACCTTCCGCGTGCGTGGCGACACCATCGACATTTTCCCGGCCGAGCACGCGGAACTCGCGATCCGCGTCGAGATGTTCGACGACGAGATCGAATCGCTGCAGCTGTTCGACCCGCTCACCGGCAAGGTGCGCCAGAAAATCCCGCGCTTTACCGTGTATCCGGGTTCGCACTACGTGACCGGGCGCGCGACCGTGCTCAAGGCGGTCGAGTCGATCAAGGCCGAGCTGCGCGACCGCCTCGAGTTCTTCCGCCAGGAAGGCAAGCTGCTGGAAGAACAGCGGCTCGAGCAGCGCACCCGGTTCGACCTCGAGATGCTGGCCGAAGTCGGCTTCACGAAAGGCATCGAGAACTATTCGCGTCACCTGTCCGGCGCCATGCCGGGCGCGCCGCCACCGACGCTGATCGACTACCTGCCGAAGGACGCGCTCATGTTCATGGACGAGTCGCACGTGATGACGGGCCAGCTCAGCGCCATGTACAACGGCGACCGTTCGCGCAAGCTGAACCTGGTCGACTACGGTTTCCGCCTGCCCTCCGCGATGGACAACCGGCCGCTCAAGTTCGAGGAATTCGAGGGCAAGATGCGTCAATGTATCTTCGTCTCGGCGACCCCGGCCGAGTACGAGAAGCAGCATTCCGACAACGTGGTCGAGCAGGTGGTGCGCCCGACCGGCCTGGTCGACCCGCTGGTGATCGTCAAGCCGGCCAGATCGCAGGTCGACGACCTGATGGGCGAGATCACCGACCGCATCGCCAAGGACGAGCGCGTGCTGGTGACCACGCTGACCAAGCGCATGTCCGAGCAGCTGACCGAATACCTGAGCGACCACGGCATCAAGGTGCGCTACCTGCACAGCGACATCGACACGGTGGAACGCGTCGAGATCCTGCGCGACCTGCGCCTGGGCACCTTCGACGTGGTGGTCGGCATCAACCTGCTGCGAGAGGGCCTGGACTTGCCGGAAGTGTCGCTGGTGGCGGTGCTGGACGCCGACAAGGAAGGCTTCCTGCGTTCGGAACGTTCGCTGATCCAGACCATCGGCCGCGCGGCGCGTAACCTGAACGGCGTGGCGATCCTGTACGCCGACCAGATGACCGATTCGATGAAGCGCGCGATCGACGAGACCGAACGCCGCCGCGCCAAGCAGATCGCCTTCAACGAAGCCAACGGCATCACCCCGAAGGGCGTGGTCAAGAAGATCAAGGACATGATCGACGGCGTCTACAGCGCGGCCGCCGCCAAGAACATGGCCGACGCGGGCGGCTTGTCGACGGAAGCGGCCAAGGTCGAAGGCATGAGCGAGAAGCAGATTTCGAAGGAAATCAAGCGCCTCGAAAAACTCATGGTCGACCACGCCAAGAACCTCGAGTTCGAAAAGGCGGCCCAGGTGCGCGACCAGCTGGGCGTGCTCAAGCGGCAAGCCTTCGGGGCATCCGGCGCGGACAACGTGGTGTCGATGCTGGGTAAATAAGCTGTTTCGATGCACTCCACATTGGGGCTCCGCAGGCGCGGAGCCCCAAGTCGTTTAACGGGCGCGGCGGCGCAGGCCGAAGCCCAGTAGGCCCAGGCCGGTGACCATGCTCAGCACGGTCGATGGTTCCGGGACGGCCGACACCGCGGCCGCGGTCACGCTGGCATAGGCGTTGGCCGGCGAGATCATGTCGGCCTGGCCCGGCATCAGCTCGATATCGACCAGTGGCGTGTCCATGCCCAGGATGGCGGTGTAGTCCGGGTTGGTCAGCATCGCCGTGAAGCTGGAACCGTCCATGCCGCCGGTGCCGACGTCGAAACTGAGGTCGAAGCTGAACAAACCGCCCAGCATGACCTCCTGGAGCAGGTCGCTGAAGCCGGCGTCGTTCACCAGGCGCACGCCGCTGCCGATCGAACCGCTGGCGTCGCCGCTGAGGTCCGACGCGCCATATGCGCCCATGAAGTGGTTCAGCGTGGCCGTCACCGGCGCGGCGCCGGTCAAGCCGCCCAGCTGGAGGTCAAGGACGGCGTTGCCGCTGCCCAGCTTGCTGGTATCGATGCTCACGTGGTAGACCGGGGCGGCGAACACGCTGCCGCATGCACCCAGCGCCATGGCCAACAGCGAGCGCGTCAGGATTTTCTTGAGATTCAACATAGCGATTCCTTATTGATGGCTTATCGGTGACTTAGAACGAGCCGCTGATCAGCGTGGCGGTGTAGCCGACGCCGACCTTGCCCGGGTTCGAGAACGTGGTCGTCACGGTGGCGCTGGCGCCCGGCGCCAGCGAGATGGCCGGCAACGTCATGTAAGGTGCGCCGTTCTGGGCGCCGCTGGCGTTATCCAGGGTCACGCCGGCGGTCAAGCCGTCGAGGCGCAGCTGCAGCGGGCCGTTCACGGCCGTGTTGCTGGTATTCGTGACGGTGACGCTGCCGGTGGACTTGGCGGTGACGCGGTTCAGCGTCACGCCGGAACGCGCCATCTTCACGCGGCCGGTCACATCCACGAAGGCCGCATTCGTGCAGGCTTGCCCCGTCAGCGCATCGGCCACGCCGCGCAGCGCCGGCTTGTCGTGGTACTGGCCGTCGAACAGCAGCGGCCAGTCGTCGTGTTTGTTCTGGAACAGTTGCTGGATCAGCCAGCTGCTCGGATCGCTCTCGCCCCACACGACGATGCCGCCGCGCTGGGCGGGCGGCACCGCATCCAGGTAGGCCTTGACCACTTCACAGTAGCGTTTCTTTTGCGCCAGGCCGAGGTCGAGCGTGTAGACCGTCTTGATGTCGCCGGCCTGGTAGGCGCCGCTATACGGGTTGTTGATCGGGATGTCGAGCTCCGAGATCTTGACCTTCAAACCGCGGTCGACCACCTTCTGCAGCGACGCCTTGATCTGGCTGGTGGACGGCCAGTCCATGTACACGTGCATCTGGAAACCGACCCCGTCGATCGGCACGCCGCGCGCCTTGAAGCCGTCCAGCATGCCGGTCAGCGTGTTCAGCTTGTTGGCGTCGGACTCGATGTTGTAGTCGTTGTAGTACAAGGTCGCGCCCGGGTCGGCCGCGCGCGCGGCGAGGAAGGCGCGGTCGAGGTAGTCGGCGCCGGTGCGCTGGTAGAACAGCGACTGGCGGTAGCCGCCGCCGTCGTTGAGCGCCTCGTTGACGACGTCCCAGCTCTGCACCTTGCCGGCGTAGTGCGTGGCGATCGTCTTCACGTGCTCGTCCAGCATCGCAAGGAAGGCCGTCTTGTCGCCGCTGAAGCTCTTCATGAACGACGGTATCTGGTAGTCGGAATGCCAGATCAGCGTGTGCGCATGCACGCGCACGTCGTGCGCGGCCGCGTAGTTCACCAGTTCGTCCGCCTGCGCGAAGGTGTAGGTGTTCCGGTCCGGGTGCAGGTAACTCATCTTCATGATGTTGCCCGGGGTGACTTGGCTGAAGTGCTGATTGACGACTTGCTGCTCTGCCAGCGTGCTCACCAGGCTGCGCGCCTCATAGCCGCCGTCGACGGCGACGCCGATCGGAAAATCGGCGAGCGCCCTCAGCCTCGCAACCCCGGCGTTGTAGACCGCTGGGTTGCTGGACGTCGCCGCGTCAGTCAGGCTGGATGGGTTTGCCGCAAACTGGCTGGCGGACCGCGGGGCAGCCGTATCGCCCGCGCCGCCGCCACATGCGGCAACGGCCAGGCAGCAGGCAGAGGTCATGATGCTCCGCTGGAACACAGGTGTTTTGTACATGGTTTGTCTCCAATGATTGTTATTCGGCCTCTTTCCGGTGTTAAGCGCTAACAACGTAGGAGACCGCGTGACTGCCAATGCTTTGTTAACAGTCTGAAATCAGTTTAGTCCTAGAAATCGAGTAAATACAATCAATTTTGGCGACTTGCCCAACAATTTTTACGAGTGTTGCAACATCGCGCTAACATTTTTGATTGCGCTATCAGTACGTCCGCAATACAAGCCCACGCGCGCGCGACATAAAAAAACGCCGCGGACTTGCGTGCGCGGCGTTTCTCAAAACCACGCCCTGGCGGGCGCGGCGATCCTCAATCAAACGATCATGCTGACTTGCGGCGACGCAGACCCGCCATGCCGGCCAGGCCCAGGCCGATCAGGCTCAGGCTCATCGGTTCCGGCACGGTGACTTCGATCGAGCGGCCAACCGCGCTGAAGCTGCCGCCATCGGCCAGGTAGGAACCGGCAATCTCCAGGATGTAGGTGCCGGTTTCCAGGTAGCCCATGCCGGTCATGCTGCTCGGCGTGAACGACAGCATGTAGTTCGGATCGCTGAGGAAGCCGTAGTCGAACGCCACGCCGTTGGCGCTGGCGCTGAAGTCGAACGACGACGTCGGGTCCGGCAGGTTGAAGAAATAGTCGAACACGAAGGTGTCGCCGGCGCTGCCGACGATCGCCGCACCCGTGTTGTCGTCCTGCAGGCCAGTGCTCGGGAACACGAAGGTCTTGAGCGTGCTGTGCGTGTCGTAGATCGGGGTGACGACGTAGGTGCTGGTGAAGGCAGTCGCCGAGGCGAACGCCGCGCAGGACGACAGGGCCAGGCCGAGCAATGCTTGTTTGAAGATCGATTTCATGTGTGTACTTTCGCTTTCTTGTTAAGTTATCGAGCGGATGGATCAGAGCTTCACGCCGAGCACGC
>JGI20283J13201_100129_pt1 | contig 33242 bp, 23 predicted proteins | sample Plalitdecfosmids_FD_13201 | JGI IMG/M metagenome (IMG submission 13201)
AAGATCGCATTCCTCGCACTGGCGCGGCTTTTGGAGAAGCATTTGCCAGCAGCGAGCAAGCCAATGACAACCTGGCCGAGATCGATGAGTTCGACAAGGAGACCAAGAAGCAGGCTGAAGAACGTCACCAAGCACGAACTAAAGCTACCAAGAAGAAGAACTTCACCATCTCGTTCCCAGCTCAAGTCGTCGCCTGTACCGATCGCCAATTTCGCGTCATGGTGGGAGATCCGCAATCTCTTATTGGCAAATGGGGTGGCATCTTCTTCCAGGCCCTTATCGTCGGTTCATTGTTCTATAATCTTCCAAACACTGCACAGGGCGTGTTTCCACGAGGTGGTGTAATCTTCTTCATGCTACTTTTCAACGCCCTTCTCGCTCTCGCTGAGCTTACGTCTGCTTTCGAATCCCGACCCATTCTACTGAAGCACAAGACCTTCTCCTTCTATCGACCGGCCGCCTACGCCATTGCGCAAACTCTAATCGACATGCCCCTTGTCCTGGTTCAGGTGTTCATCTTCGACATTGTTGTATACTTCATGGCCAATCTTTCGCGAACAGCATCGCAATTCTTCATTTCACTCCTCTTCCTCTGGATCATCACGATGACGATGTACGCCTTCTTCCGAGCTATTGGAGCTTTGGTAGGGTCCTTGGACGTCGCAACTCGGATTACGGGTGTTGCAATTCAGGCGCTTGTCGTATACACCGGCTATTTGATCCCTCCGGCGAAGATGCATCCCTGGTTCTCGTGGCTACGTTGGATCAACCCCATTCAATACGGCTTCGAAGGTCTCCTAGCGAATGAGTTCTACAACCTCGAGATCCAGTGTGTACCCCCGTTCATCGCGCCACAAATTCCTGGTGCCCAGGAGCAGTATCAGTCCTGCGCTATCCAAGGCAACAGGCCTGGATCGCTTACAGTCGCCGGTCCGGATTACATCTCTGCAGCGTTTGGCTACAGCAGATCACATCTCTGGCGCAACTTTGGCTTCATCTGTGCCTTCTTCCTCTTCTTTGTGGCGCTAACTGCTTTCGGTATGGAAATCCAGAAGCCCAACAAAGGTGGAGGAGCTGTCACTATCTACAAGCGCGGTCAAGTACCCAAGACTGTCGAGAAAGAGATGGAGACCAAGACCCTACCCAAGGATGAGGAAGCTGGTAATGGCGAGCCGATCACCGAGAAACACTCCAGCGACAACGACGACTCTGACAAGACGGCTGAGGGTGTGGCAAAGAACGAGACAATCTTCACATTCCAAGACATTACCTACACTATCCCATACGAGAAGGGCGAGAGAACGTTACTCAAGGGCGTGCAGGGCTTCGTTAGGCCCGGCAAGCTTACTGCGCTGATGGGTGCATCGGGTGCCGGTAAGACGACATTGCTAAACACCCTTGCCCAGCGCATTGACTTTGGCGTTGTTCGTGGAGACTTCCTGGTCGATGGAAAGCCACTTCCGCAATCCTTCCAGCGTTCGACCGGTTTCGCAGAGCAGATGGATGTACACGAATCTACAGCGACAGTACGCGAGGCACTTCAATTCTCAGCGCGGTTGAGGCAACCGAAGGAAGTACCCATCCAGGAGAAGTACGACTACGTCGAGAAGATTATCGATCTTCTTGAAATGCGCGACATTGCTGGTGCAGCTATCGGTACAGCTGGAAATGGACTCAACCAAGAACAGAGGAAGCGTCTTACCATTGGCGTGGAGCTTGCAAGCAAACCTGAACTGCTCATGTTCCTTGATGAACCTACTTCCGGCCTTGACTCTGGTGCTGCTTTCAACATTGTTCGCTTCTTGCGCAAGGTAAGTCCACCAATCTCGACATTCTAGGACGACTGACTAACTGGGCTGCAGCTTGCGGACGCTGGCCAAGCAATCCTCTGCACGATCCATCAACCCAGCGCGGTCCTCTTCGAGCACTTCGACCAGCTATTACTTCTCAAATCCGGCGGCCGTACAGTTTACTTCGGTGATCTAGGCCACGACTCCCAGAACCTCATCAAGTACCTCGAAGCCAATGGCGCCGACAAATGTCCCCCGCACACCAACCCTGCTGAGTACATGTTGGAAGCTATTGGTGCCGGTAACCCCGACTACAAGGGCCAAGATTGGGGTGACGTCTGGGAGAAGAGCTCAGAAAACGAGAAGCTCGGCAAGGAGATCCAGGATATCACCTCCAGCAGGCGCGATGCATCCAAGAACGACGAGGCTCGCGATGACCGAGAATACGCCATGCCATACCCTCAGCAATGGCTTACAGTTGTCAAACGAAGCTTCGTAGCCATCTGGCGGGATCCCCCCTACGTTCAAGGTATGGTCATGCTTCATATAATCACTGGGTTATTCAACGGCTTCACCTTCTGGAACCTCGGAAACAGCCAAATCGACATGCAATCCCGACTCTTCTCCATCTTCATGACCCTCACCATCGCACCTCCCCTGATCCAGCAACTGCAGCCTCGCTTCCTCAGTGTGCGCGGCATCTACGAGTCCCGCGAAGGCAGTGCTAAGATCTACTCTTGGACTGCCATGGTTTGGGGTACGATACTCAGCGAGCTGCCTTACCGAATCATTGCTGGAACTATTTACTGGTGCTGCTGGTACTTCCCGCCTGGCTTCCCTCGCGACACGTATACCGCGGCTAGTGTTTGGCTCTTCGTTATGCTGTTCGAGGTCTTCTACCTGGGCTTTGGACAGGCTATTGCGTCTTTCTCTCCCAACGAGCTGCTCGCGTCGCTACTTGTGCCGTTATTCTTTACGTTCATCGTATCCTTCTGCGGTGTGGTCGTGCCATACAATGCGCTACCCTCGTTCTGGTAAGAAATATCTACAGATCGATGTGAAATATGTACTAACTACGAGCGCAGGCAAAGCTGGATGTATTGGCTTACTCCCTTCAAGTACCTGCTTGAAGGATTCCTTGCGCTACTCGTCCAAGGTCAAACCATCCGATGCGAGACTAAAGAGATGGCGATCTTTCCACCCCCACCTGGCCAAGACTGTCAGACGTACGCCGGCCAATTCGCGCAGCAAGCAGGGGGTTACGTCGAAGCCCAGCCGGACGGGAACTGTGGGTTCTGTCAGTACGCAACTGGAGAAGCCTTCCTGGCATCCTTCAACGTTTTCCCGCAGTACATATGGCGTGACTTCGGCATTATGTGGGCGTATATTTTCTTCAACTTTTCCGTCGTCTTCATCTGCACTTGGCTGTACTTGGGCGGCCTACGCCAGATCAAGTCTTTCTTCAGCCCGGCCGCGCGCAAACAAAAGAAAGAGGCAAAGCAAAAGCAGAGCGGTGATGCAGCTTGATACAGAGATTTCAAAGATAGCAGATATTCGGCACAGTGTGTAGCGACATGCTTCGACGTCGACTGCGAAGACGCGGGTTCCGGAAAACTCCTAGCCTGCCCGCGGCCGGAACGCGCAAGGCTGGGAGACGCAGCTTTGGGACGGCCCATCCCAGCGCACTGTGGGGCTCATTTCCGCCTCGTGCATTCCCCGCGAAATGCCTCTTGGGGATCTAGAGCATGTGCTAGAGTTTCTCTGTACGTACAGGCTTGGTTCTAGCGTCCACCATAGTCACCCGTATAGCCAGCGGTGTAGCATTTAATAGTAATTTTGACAGCGCAGCTGTCATGTGTACAGACTGCAGTAGCTTCCACTGTACATTTGACGTGTGGAGTTATCATGGATGTGCTGGTCTCTGTCGTAGCTGTCGAGCCATGCGCGATTAACAAGACCGCTCACGCGAGATGCTCGGCACTTTGACACATGCAAACCCAATCTTGCAGGTATCGGGTTAACAAGGCATCGTGAGAAGCATCGAAATGCCTCAGCTTTTCCGATGGGCAGCGCCGCCCGTCCGAGGCCCTTGATTTGTGCATCGTGAAATCGAAGGACTAAGCCGAAAGGCGTTCCATCATAGTGCAGGGGTCTGTGTGGATCGCAAACTGCACACGAGCTGGAACCGGAACTGTGGTATCTTTGCACCGCCTCCTGTGGCCGAGCTATGCTGTCGACTATTGATTATCGCGATGCGCAATATTGACGCGCATGTACTGATTGTGGTATGAGGCATTTCGTACTGTTCGTCCATGGCCGCTCTAGTCACCCTCCTAAACCATACCGAGGTCTACGATCAATAGCACAGCTTGTCCGGCGAGAAATAGGCCAAGAGTCGTTATAACCGAAATGTTCGTGATGTGGCCCAATGAAACAATGACGAAAGGTCGTTGAGCCTTTACCGCTTGCAGCGAGCGTGAATGTGGGGTAAGTGCGATCAGCCCCTCCAGCCAATACCGACGTGCGCATTGCCGTTCACGCAGCTGTTACAGTCGTCACGAGGGCTCCGGTACTGCGAAAAGTCGTCGACCATGACACAACCGTGACCGCAGACCTCATCTTAGTCCTAGCTAGAGAAGAATAGAATTTGCCATTCCATGCGCGTCGTCGGCCTAAGCTTTGCCAGCCATAAAGCTGGGTGTCGTGGTTACACTTGCCGGGCGCTCCTTCCGAAGTCACCCAGCCCTCGTGCCCAGCTCCGCGTTATTTTCGTCCCTCGTGAGCCGACCGGCACTCCCACTACCCAAACACGCGCCATTACCCAATCAGCGACAGTAGCGCTAGCTTGTCCCCGGCCCAGCAGTGCCAGCCTGAGCGCAGACGACGTCGTCAGAATGGCTTCGAGTGGTATTAAAGCTGCCTCGGACCCCGTTGTTAGAACTGCATCCCCAGCTCCTTTGGCCCAAGACTTTGCCCGTCAACAGGTGTCAAAACAACAGCGTTCTAATTTCCATTCCTCTTCCATCTCTCCACTCATATCCTACACCATGGTTTCTCAAAGCGTCAACAAGACCAATCTCCACCCTTCCGGCGTCGCGTGAGTGTCATCTTTCTCAGGCCTGGGGTCAATTGAGTTGGATAAAACTAACAACTATCTCAAGGCCGAACAAGGAACACACGGAGATTGAAGAGTCCCTCCACGACAAGGCACACATCGACTATGACCGTGTAGCCATTGTAAGCTTACCTGGGCGTACAAACCTCAACTCTAATACTGACCATGCCAGATTGCCAACCCTTCGGTCGCTGCCCTCTACGAAGATGCGCTCGTATACGAGACCGGCTCAGCCATCACAGCCTCAGGCGCTCTCTCAGCATACTCAGGAGCCAAGACCGGCCGCTCACCCTCGGACAAGCGCATCGTCGAGGAGGACTCGTCAAAAGACGACGTCTGGTGGGGTCCAGTGAACAAGCCGATGAAGGCCGACGTAAGTCTTCTCCGCATTTCCTACGCATTAAACTTCTGTCTACGTCAAACCGCGGTATTGGCTTGTGAAATTTTGGCGGCAGACGTCATGTACGCTAGGCGCATACCCGATGGAGTTCGCATCCCTGCACGTGGCGCGGTTCTAGGGCTCGGCTGCCCCGCATCGCGCCTGCATGACGGATCAACTTCCATCGATCCATCTGGAAGACTATCACGTGCGCATTTTGAACTCTTGCTGACATCCCATCCAGGTCTGGCGTATCAACCGCGAGCGTGCTATCGACTACCTCAACACCAGGAACCGCATCTACGTCGTCGATGGCTTCGCCGGCTGGGACAAGCGCTACAGGATTCGCGTTCGTGTCGTTTGCGCTCGTGCCTACCATGCTCTCTTCATGCGCAACATGTTGATCCGCCCTTCAAGGGAAGAGCTGGAACACTTCGAGCCTGACTACACCATCTACAATGCCGGTGCTTTCCCTGCCAACAGGTACACCAGCGGTATGACCTCGTCAACATCCGTCGCCCTCAACTTCGCAGACAAGGAGATGGTTATCCTCGGTACCGAGTACGCTGGTGAGATACTACTTCTACTGCTTCTTCAAGAACGACGCTGACTTGCCCATAGGAGAAATGAAAAAAGGGATCTTCACTGTTCTCTACTACGAGATGCCTGTCAAGCACAACGTCCTGACTCTTCACTCTTCCGCAAACGAGGGCATCAAGAACGGCGATGTCACCGTCTTCTTCGGCCTTTCCGGAACTGGCAAGACCACCTTGTCTGCCGACCCCAAGCGTGCCTTGATCGGTGACGACGAGCACTGCTGGAGCGACACTGGTGTCTTCAACATCGAAGGTGGCTGCTACGCCAAGTGCATCGGTCTCTCTGCCGAGAAGGAGCCGGATATTTACGGTGCCATCCGCTTCGGATCCATTCTTGAGAACGTTGTCTTCGACCCAGTAACCCGGGTTGTTGACTACGATGACGACACCCTGACCGAGAACACTCGCTGCGCCTACCCCATCGAGTACATTGAGAACACCAAGATTCCCTGCATTTCAGAAGGCCACCCCAAGAACATTGTTCTCCTCACTTGCGACGCCCGCGGTGTTCTTCCTCCCATCTCCAAGCTCAGCCCCGAGCAGACCATGTACCACTTCATCTCCGGTTACACCTCCAAGATGGCCGGTACTGAGCAGGGTATCACCGAGCCCCAGGCTACCTTCTCTTCTTGCTTCGCTCAGCCCTTCCTCGCTCTCCACCCCATGCGCTACGCCAAGATGCTTGCGGAGAAGATCCAACAACACGGCGCCAATGCCTGGCTCCTCAACACCGGCTGGGTCGGTGCCGGTGCTACTACCGGTGGCAAGGTAAGACACTCTCCCAACAAGGGTCATTCGTAACATATACTAACATGTCCACAGCGCTGCCCCCTCAAGTACACCCGCGCCATCCTCGACGCCATCCACTCGGGCGAGCTCGCCAACGTCGAATACGAGACCTACGAAACCTTCGGCCTCTCCGTCCCCAAGACCTGCCCCAACGTCCCCGACGAGCTCCTCAACCCGGCTAAGTCCTGGAACGGCACCGCCGACTTCAAGGGCGAAGTCGAGAAGCTCGGCAAGCTCTTCATGGAGAACTTCAAGAAGTACGAAGACCAAGCCACCAAGGAGGTCATCGAGAGTGGTCCACACGTATGCTGCTGCCCCAAGCACTAGACGGTTGTTTTTGGTTTCGACATACCTTTCTTACGACTTTGACAGACTGACTAGCGGATTTCTCCTTACGATGTTACTTTCTCCTTACGTTACTATCGAGCGGTCGAGCGGGTACCCTCCATCGACGTCAGCGGATGTGCTTTCTTCTTTCTTTTATTGATTGGATGGTTGTAGGCATAATGTGTGCCTGCAGATGGGATTTGATATGATATCATGGTTTTCTCTTAATCGTTCGATGCGTCTTATGAGCGCTTTGTCGCGTGTACATACACTTTTGGCGTTGGGTCCAGCTGAGCATTTCATGGCAGAAGACGAGAATGTAGCATAGCTGCTGTTGGAAGAGGAGAGAGAGAGAGAGAGAGAGACAAAATTTCCATCATGTTCATCGAAGCGGTGTTCATTATGGTATAGGTGTGATTGAGACTGTACCACTCTCGGAAGATACTTGGACCACTCTTAGAAGGTATCTGTCGAGAGTGGTACATTCTTATAGCACATCTATACCATAATGCACAGAGCTTTTGATGAAAGAATGAATCTTTTCAATCAAACACATTTACCGATGCTCTCTGTCTCAAAGACGTGAGGGTATCAAACTGTTGACTTCATGCTCTTGCCACTACTGTTCCTTACTGCTATCTCAGTACAAGCCATTCCAACTCCCTTCCAACCATCCGCATCTATCTCTCATCTCACATTTCTCCAGATTGACCACCGAATGTCTCACAAAACTGCCTCATCCATATTCCTAATCCACCCCCACATCCACATCACCGTATCCAAATGCGCCTGCACCCCCACCCTCTCATCCACCGTATGAATATTGCCTAAACCAACCTGCTCCTTATCCCAACCAGGTCCATACCTAAAGATATTCTCGCTCAAGTCCCAATAGTAGCGCGTATCCGTATTTCCAGTCATGATACCAGGACTCACTAACAGATCTTTGCCGTAGAGCGCACGGGTTGTGCCGGACAGGATCTGGTAGGGCGTTGCTGTTTTGTTTGAGTACGAGGTTGTGATCAGGGATGTGGGTGTTACGGGCGCGGGTTCTAGCATGGTGGGGCCGTGGGAGAGGGTTATACTCGAGGGTGTCTCGGTGCCGTTGAAGGCGTGGAGGGTGAGGTTGTGTTTTTGCGCGACTTGGGCGGCGAGGGACGCAATGTGCGTCTTCACGGCTGAGGAGCTGGAACCGACGTTTATACGGTGGTTTACTGTGATTTGGGTTCGCTCGGGCAGGGCGTTTGTCTTTACGCCGCCGTGGATTATGTCGACGGCTACGGAGGTTGTGAAGAGGTACTTTATCCCTGGGCCTGCTTTTGCGGCTTCGAGGGCGAGGGCGTCTTTTGAGGACTTCTTAGAGCACGTCAGACTGCGTTTGGAGCGCTTGTCTAGGAGTTTGCCGAGGTGGTGCGGGAAATCTGGGGCGTGGGAGGCGCCGCATTGGAGGAGGCCTAGGTACGGGTTCTCGTCTGCGAGGTGGGGCTCGTAGGCGTTTGCTTCGATCAAGGTAATTAGTTCGCTGGCTACGCCGATGCCGTTGTGTGCGGGTGGGATACTGCTGTGACCGCCCGGCATGCGCACGACGATGTCGACGTCGATGTAGCCTTTTTCGGCGACACCGGGGATGGCGAAGTTTGCACCCCAGCTTTCGACGTTTACGGCGCCTTCGTCAATGATGGCGGCGATGGAGTTGTGGCCGAGCTTCTTTAGTAGGTACTTTGAGAGATGGCCTGCGCCTTCTCGGCCAGATATCTCCTCATCGAAACCGAACGACAAGATCAATGTCCGCTGAGGAGTAAACCCAGCAGAAATCAACGCCTCGACGCTGTTCAAAATAGCCAACAACTGGTTCTTACAGTCGCTCGCACCCCTGCCCCAAACAAACTTGCCATCGTAATGACCAGAAAACGGAGGATACGTCCACTGTTTAACCGTAGAGTCAGGAACAGGCACAACGTCCTGATGCGCCATGAGCAGATTAGGTTTCAAGCTCGCATCCGTGCCAGCCCACGTATACAGCAAGCCATGCGTGTTAACCTTGTCCAACTGCAATGTCGCATGTGTCAACGGGAAAGTCTTCTCAAGGTAGTCGGCAAAGGAGTACATAATGTCCCAGCGCGGGTCGGATCCAATTTCGCCCATATCGTCGTAGCTTTGCGTGGGGATCTGGACGGCGCCTGATAGGCGCTCGATGGCAACGTCTCGGAAAGCATCGGACGTCAAGTAGCTTTCCATCTCATCCAACTCTTTCGTCTTCTTTGATGGGAACAAGGGTTCGACCTGAGGACATTGCGCTTTCGAACCGACATCGCCTGAACGCGATGGAAGCTGCCATGGCGACGATGTAGGAACGGTGATGTGACGTAAGAAAGCCAAACCCGCCAAACAAAACAACGCGCTTCCAACGAATTGACGGTAGTAAGAGCGACTATATTGCTTCGACGGAACCGGAACAGGTGTCTGCTTTCCCCAATTCTTGCCCGCCATGGTGATGCTTGGTTGATGGTTAGAGTCTTGGTGTGTCTTGGTTATCGGATGTTGCGCGGGGATAAGTGGTGGTACGTTTGCGACTAGTCTCGATTAGGCAGGTATGTACATGGCTTTGTCAGTATTTATCGGATCGACGAGATAATCGTATCTACGTCGCTGTTTGTTTGTTGTGTATATCGGAAAAGTATCCGGCTCGCGTTCACTTATCGGAGGGCGGAGAGGTTGTTGTGCATAGGTGGTATTTCGTGGTTGAAGCCTACTTCAGAAGAAGACGTCATTTTCTTATCATGGCCTAATTTGGCATTCCTGCTTCACAGCTAATCACCGGCTAGTCGTTTGATCGGAGACACCCCATGTCCAAATCTGTCACCATATACTGCTACAATGAACCCTCTGGCCACTTATACTCCGGCCACGGGAAATCTGGATCGTACTTCTGCTGAAGCACAACACTTCCCGCCGGAAACGTCTTCTGTGAGCCATCAGGCATATCCACCGGCCGCGCCTCATCAACAAAGGTCCACGCTGCGAGTAGACCAGCAGCCCGCGCAACCTCGTCCTTGAGCTTCCCAAGCTTATCTGGCTGGGGAGAGAAGTTCTCAAGCAGAGCTTTCTCCCTAGTCTCCTCGAATTCACCTGGTCCAGCCGTCACCTCCACGTCTTGATCACGCTGTTGCTCTCTCATATCCATTCCACCACAATCCGATACCAGAGGCTGGAAGAAATCATTCTTCAACGGTCGCTCCACTTCAGCATTGTCCAGATCCTCGTCGATGTCGATATTGGCAATCTCGTAGTTGATGTACGTCAGAGCCAGGCATTCCGTCTTCACAAGGAGCTTCACGACCACTTGCGTACTTTCTGCTTGTCCCTCTTCCACCATTTCGTCGTCGGCAAAGGCATCCACGTACCAGACTGCACCCCTCTTCACTGCATCTTCGTCAATGATGACGAATGGGGATTCTCGGCCTGCTTCGTTTTCTTTGGCGCGCAGGTATTGATGGGATTTGCCGATGTAATCATCGGGAGGTCTCATGATCTTGAGCTCAAGCAGTGGCTGGAATCGAGAGCAGGCGCCGAGTTCAAATTCTCTCTTGACTTTTGCGAGCTCGTTGTGGTTCAATGGAGCCAGGAGATATGCTGTGAGGCATGTGACATCGAAGGGAGGCGAAATGAATACCATGATGATGGTGAGTTTGGTAGTAGCAGAAAGGGCTGAATGTGAGCATTTCGAAGGGTTGGTATTCCCGGCTGTTTATATGTGATGCATACTGCATAGTTGCTAGGATCTAGTTCTATTCACCTATAGTACTAAAGGACCCCTTTTATTAGCTCGCTTACATAACTAGGTAGCTGCCTATTTATTCTTAGCTATATAAGATGTAAATCTTTACTAAATTTTTAAATACTAATTCTCTAAAATAGTAGAACTACTACACTTAGTAAAAAATACTTATTTCTTAAGATTTGCTTTAGCTAACTCTATATAAAAAGAAGCCTATAGTAAATACTATATTACTTTCTACGTTGCTGTTATACCTTATTAGGACTATAAAAACCTCTTTACTTACGCTAACAATTACTACTTCTTCTAGTACTTACGCACTCTTATAAAGTAGTAGCGTATATAATAACGTTATAATACTACTCTAAAGTCTACTTTTAAAGCTAGTCTTACTTAGCTTATAGCTGTAAAATCTTATTTATTAGAAATTTGTTATAAAGATTTAGAGATATAAAGAGAATATTAGGAAGATAGCAGAGTACTTAGGAAGTTAGGAGAGCTTAGGATAGACTTGTAGCTAGATCCTAGCATCCGCTTTTGCCTAAAATAGTCCTCGCGTTGTCAAAGACATTGATCTCGGCCATGCAGGAGACCAACGATTGGCTACAGTTACGCTCGCGCAGGCAGCAACATTGTTGAGGGCCCTGCGCTTAGCGGCTCGACTTAGCTTGAGATCGGCCCTGCCGATCTGGAAACGTTAGGTTCTTCAGCAATACACTTCATGGCTGACACGATCGTGCCGCACACCGAAGTAAAATTCCAACAACTAGCACGACGCAATGCCAGGCTCCAATTCGAGTCAAAGGCGCATACTTTTCTTGATTTGGGGTGTTTTTAGGCAGATCATGAGGCGTGCCATGATGAGCTACAATTCTATTTACGTTCTGCTGATGAGATAGGTAGTGCGACACCCGTAAGTGAAGTGTCAGCTCTACCCATCAACATGCCAGCGATATTGCATCTTTGGCCGTAATTCGACCTAAATTTCCATTGTGCGATTTTAGAGCAGTGTGCTTGCACTGTGATTATGATGTTTCGCTGGCCGCCTTTCTTTCACTTTAGCCAAAGCGGTTACATAATGTCCTCTGCCACTTTCCTCCTCATTATGCAACCTATTGATCGCTGCATACTAAAGAGCAACATCGATATACAGGGACCCAGCAGCCTATTCCAGCGCAGCAATAGCAATGAACATGTCTCAACGACCCAACATTGAGCTTTCCGGCATCGCGCCCCAACGCACAGGCGTCCCCGCAGACCACATCGACCCCAACCACCCCTACTTCCCCCATGACGATGAAGCCCAACTGCCTCCACGCCCATTCTACAAACGACACTCGTTTTTCGCCAAGAAGAGATTCCTCATTCCCACCGCCACGATACTCATCATAACCCTACTCATCGCCGCCCTACTTGGCGGCATCAAAATCGGCCTCTCGAGATGTCCACACGCGCCAGCCCCAGTCTATCAGACACCTACTGTTACGTCCACACCAGCCCACACAACGCAAGAACTAACGACTATAACAACGACAGTACGCACAACGCCTACGAAGACGGTACCGTTTGAGGCGCCGGTTCGACAGACGCCGGTGAAGCCGATGAAGCCTGTGGAGACGGTGTGTAGTGAGAAGGGGAGCTGGCCGACGGTGGAGGAGTGTAGAGGGAATTGCTTCGCGGATGGGAAGCTGGAGAAGGCGATGTGTGTGCCGTGGACTGGGGGGTTTACGTGTAGGATTTGTTCGGCTGCGCATGCGTAGGCTGAGTACTTTGGGAATAAGAGACAGTGGACCTAGCAAATCCTGCATTTTTTCTATAACCGCTTCACTTCATTATAAGACGTTTAAGGCAATTACGCGATAAGCCATCGCCTCGTGAGCCTTCGCAGTGTCGGTTTGGTGTGCTTATTTGGACTCGATTTGAACGCTGATATCTCGAGAACGCGTCGCTATAAGGTGCGCCTTGACTTTGGCGAGTTGGTTTTCGAGAGTACGAGACCGGAGACAATTGGAGGCATCGATTCGAGGACGTAATTCAGCGTCTCTACGTACGGTAGCTAGACTCGTCGATAGTGAATGGGCGTATAACATGATACCTCCCATCCACCCACTCTAGTCATCCGCGCAAACGTACAATGCAGCGTGGATCATCTGAACATATATCAGATGGTTTTTGAACATTGCGTATCCTCATGGCTCTTTGGCGCGTCGACAACAGGCCCGAAAGCTTCCTCCAGGCGGACGATTAGAATCGCCTAAAATACGCCAGTGACTGCGCAATTGCTCGGACGCGAAGCACTAGAAGTGAATGAGCCTTTTGAGGCTTTTTCTGCCAGGCAGTGACGCGCGCACAGTCCCAACTTGTTAAGCCTTGTTTTGAAGTCTTGAGTTTTCCCCTTCCTTGGCGTATATCTTGCTCATTTCTCTCCGCGATCAAGCGCGACACCGTAACCACAGCTTGAGACCTCCACTCCCTAAATTGAAGTAACTTGGTCATAGCAACCCATTCGATCTGGCGCGCGCTCGGGATCGTAACGCGTGATATCTGCGCATCTGACTTCGCGACTATACCCGGCAAACATAGTCGACATCGCGCCGTAAGTTTTAACGCTATCGACTTCTGGACGCGATGACAGCGCTGCAACCCTTTTAATCATCTTGTCTATCCAATTCGACGTTTGAATCTCGTTGACTAACGATTTCTCTGAAGGGTTTCTCCACCATTCGCCACGACTCTGCTCATTCAGTGCATACCCCCACGCATCCCGATACATACCTTGTACGCACCCGATAAACCTACACAAGCGAACACAGACGCAGGAAGATGTCGCCTCACCTGATCGGTAGCCTGGCCCGCGGGGTTCCCAGCGCGGATGAGCTGCCAACACCTCAGAGCAAGGCCAAGGTCAAGGTGCCCGCCAGCAGCCCGCCGGAACACGTTTCGAATACCGAATCCATCGCAGTTGATGAAGATAGCGATGGCGAACTGTCGGACGATCCTGCACCATACGCCGGTCGAGAGCTAGTCAACAAGGAGCTTACACCGAAAGAGACGTTCGCGCCCCACGACACCGACCCCACCAAGATCGAGGCGACTTTCAAGATCCAAATGCCCGACGGTAAGAGCTGGTTCATACAGAAGAACATAATCCCAGAGAAGCGCGAATCCGCCGACCGTGACTTGTACGAAGCCGATGACAGCATCTTCTTCCCTGACCTCGAGAGCTGCAAGGTTCCCAAGAAGGACAAGGAGAAGAAGAACAATCCCGTGGTAGAATGGAACAAGGTTAGCGAGAACAGTTGGGAGCGGACCTTCAAGGGCATCAATGAGGTCTTCACCCCGAGCATCGCACTCCGCCGCTTCAACGCCCGTACCCGCGCATACGAACACGTCCACGTTGGCCAGTCGAAACTCACCAACATCGACCCCAACGACAAGAAATGGAAAGACGCATACAACAAGTGGATTGATCAGATCTCGCGCCGGTCCAACGCCGCGTACGAGAAGAAGAAGAACCGTGACCACTGGACTGTCCCAGAGATCTGCGCGATGTACACTGGCATCAACGACTTCGTCCACACCAAGGGTTTTGACGCGTACGACACCATTACCACCGCCGACTTGTCCAAGATCGTTGAAGCCATCAACAAGGCTGGTGGGAAGAACCGTGGTCTGGACGCTCTCCGAGGACAGATCACGTCTGCTCATGAGACGAAGAACAAGACGATGGCGTATCTTCGTGAGCACGCCCGAGACTTTCGACTGATGGTTGAAGGTGGCGGCGTGGTGAGCAATGAGGAGCGGTACCCTAAACACATGATCCCTCTGTCAGAGTTTCCAGTTGAGAAGCGCGCCAATCATCGAAAGGGCACCGGTAAGCCCAAGACATACAAGCCCAAGTTCCGATCTGTGAACACACAGACTGGCGATGACGTTGTGGTTCACGAAGACTACAACGGTGCCGGCATTACTTCGACTGCAAGCAAAATTTTTAAGAAACGCAAGCGCGATGCTCAGTCATCCGACGGTGACGAAGTCGAGGATCAGACCGAGCTTCCTGCTGACGAGAGTGACGAAGAGGAAGTCGAGCATGGTTACGGAAGCGACGTTGGCGAATCCTCAGACGAGGAGGTAGAGAATCGTGATGAGCCCGAGTTCATGGAGACGGCAGAGGACGTAAAGGAGCCCGAAGACGTGAAGGCCGAGGTCGTGGAGGAAGCAGACGTGAAGGTCGACGCCCTCCCACCAGCCAAGAAGCCACGTGTGACTGACCACGCCATTGAGCTCGCCCGCCGGCTGCTCGAGGAAGATTCTGATGAGTAGCTGTCCGAGACTCCTGTCACGGCCGAGATCAGGATAAAGGCCCGAGGCTGGTGCAGCGAAAGCGCGGGAAAAGTTCAATGCTGGAGTTGGCACTAGGGAAAAGTACGAACGACGTTATCAAGCATTGAATTCGCGCACAGCAACAAACCGGCTTGTCCAATAGCGACATTTGGCAATGTATTTATGTATGGATAGTATGCTGTAGGGGTAAAATCATGAGAGCAAAACATGGTGTAACCCCTATGCGTGACTGTGAATGCAGCTCGAGTGACACGATGCTTCTGATGGTGAGAGACATTGCACTTTGCGAATATCTGAAGTGAGCGCCGAGTGAGAAAAACGAAGGGTGGTAAGAAGTCGGGACCGACGAGGAGAACGCGTATGGCGATGGCACGTCGCTGTGTCGCATGATGGAAGGCGCGATCAGTTGCATTGCGCCAGATACGTCGAGAAAGAGAGCTTCATGATGTTATCCATTGTGATGAGTAGGGATCATCAGGGGTGGTCGATATACTTGATGGCACGGATGAAGATGATGGGCGTTGATGGCACGCGAAGAGGATAGGTGAGGATGAAAGGAGGTGGGAAGATCGATACGGCAGGCGCGACAAACCTGCCCCGCAGCATCGCCCACAAAAGCACACTAACCGCAGAGCCTTCCCCCACCAAAGGAAACTTGACGCGACATCCCGCCTCATTACATTTTTGCGTAAATCGAAAGACTTGCGTTCGCAAACAGTGCGAAAGTCACTCCAGAAAACATGACAGACACCGAATCGGACACCGCGAGCTCGGTCGGCAGCATCGTCGAAGATGCAAGCGAGCCGGATACGACTACTTTCAAAGATCTATTTTCGGATCGACAGTTCACTCGTGTGTCGGAAATGGTAGAGCACAACAAAGCTGAGAATGGATTTGATCTGCCCGCAACGATCAAAGGACTTGGACCAGGTACGGCTCACAATGCTGAACGCTCAACTACACGTTCTACGCCTTACCCTTTTCGGATGACTACTGACTGCCTACACTAGACGCGGACGAGATCACCATCATCAAGCTGATCAACTACCTCCGATCAGAAGCACAAAAAGGCACAGATCCCAAGAGTATCAAAGTAACTCTAGATGATCTCACAAGCGACAAATACCTACAGCCAGTATTGGAAGATGACGCCTTACTCTTTGAACTTGGAGATCTCATGCCAGATGATGACAGCAAGGCGATCGACTACGACGAGTATGAGGCGAAGATGCACAAGGACATGCAGGAAGACTTCTCCAAGATCAAGCTCACCAATGATCGGGACCAGGACTACTTCGAATCATACAAGGGCAACAGCATCCATCGTGAGATGATCGAGGATCGCGTACGAACAGAAGGGTACCGTGATTTCATCGAGAAGAATGCCGAGGTATTTGCCGGAAAGACCGTGCTTGACGTTGGATGCGGCACTGGTATCCTGTCCCTCTTCTGCGCACGTGCAGGCGCGAAAAAGGTGTTCGCAGTCGACAATTCTGGCATCGCTGTCCGCGCGAAGGAGATCATCGCGAAGAACGGGTACCAGGACCGCATTGAACTGATCCAAGGCCGCGCTGAAGACTTCAACACCCAGCGGTTAATCGGCAAGGAGAAGGTCGACATCATCATCTCGGAATGGATGGGCTACGGTCTCCTCTTCGAAGGCATGTTGGATTCGGTCCTGCGCGCACGGGACATGTACCTCAAGCCTGACGGCATCATGGTGCCATCCCACTGCAACATCCGTCTTGCACCAATCTCGGATGCCGACTGGATAGCAGACAGCACGAGCGAGAAGTTCTGGAAAGACATCTACGGGTTCGACTTTTCACCCATGATTCCAGGCGGTTTGCTCAACACACATGAAATCGGTGTCTTTGACGTGCCTGAGAAGGCGCTCTGCGGCACTGCGACGAGCCATCTGCTAGAGATGAAGACTGTGTCTGTGCAAGATCTGAGCTTCAAGGTGCCTCTTCGCATGACACTCGACCGCGACATCACATCTCTTCAGGCCATTGCGATATGGTTCGACACTATCTTCATCCACCCTGGCAGCTCCCAAGATGTCAAGACGCTTGACAACGTTGACTGGGGCATGAACGGTATTCCGGGCTTGGGCTTCTCGACAGGTCCAAGCAACACACCTACACATTGGCATCAGGCAGTACTGCTCCTCGACCAAGAGGTCGCAGCGAAGCAGGTCTACAGGAAGGGCACAGTGTTGGAGGGTAGCCTGACGTATGCGAAGGAGAAGGGCGATGATCGCGGTATTACCGTGACGGTGGATTGGAAGGGCAAGGGCGAGCAGGGCGAAGTTGAAGGAAAGGTGCAGCGAACGATGGCCTAGGAAGTTGGAGAAGCATAGTTGTAGACACCAGATACCACCAAAACGCGTCTATGTAGCTCAAGCGCGACACGTCGATGCCGGGCCGACATTCCAGATTTCGCGCTAGTGTTCCGATTCCGAAATGCACGCGGAAGGCTGGCAGCAACCCCGAGGCGTCGACAATGCATCTTGACTCCGCGCAACACCCCATCTGCTGCGATAGGGCGAACTATATCCTTCCCCTCCCGTTCGATTCGCTTGCAGCAATAGCTGTGCCGCATCTCTTCTCCACGATTGCCGATGTCCGAGGTGACGACATACCACGTGGATCGTGCGCGTGAGCTTCAACATTCTAGGAACCCTAGGTGTCGCATCTCGTACCGCGAGACACCGGAAGCTTAATATACACCCACACGTACTACTGCCGACTGGACGCTACTTGACATCCAGTGACTGCCTAATAATGCGCAATCAACGGTAGTCGAGCTCGATAACTTCTATGCGCGGTATCCTCCCTGGGCGACCCCAGGCTAAGCTCCAAGCTGTCGCTCATGGCCTGTGGGAAGGCCTCCAGATAATCGTATGACTACACCTTTGCGACGCGCACAAAGACTGACTTGCGCTTCGTGTAGGTCTACATCTCCGGTAATGCGCTCATCATCCTCGATCGACCCAACCACGTCCTCCAAACCATCTACATCGACGAGGAATTCGAGCTAGAGGCAGTCGCGATCGATGAAGGCACCGGCAAGCTCGCGGCATGTTCAACGCGACACATATACATATACCGGCCATACGGGCAAGATGAAGGCGCGATCAAGGTGGGCACACAAGGAGGGGCAGCTAGGAACGACTGCTGATATGCGCAGTGGTCGCAACAGGGCAGCACGTCCCTGTCTGACGCGGATGACACGATAACGACCCTTTCATGGGGCATGCCAGACGAATTGCTCGTCGGCAGCGCATCCCTCACCCTCTTCAACACACACAGCGATATCGAACGGATATGGACAAAGCAGCTAGCGAACCCTGTCAAGTTCGCCCACTTCTCGCCCGATGCCGAGTTGATAGCTTCGACAGGCAGGTACGACCGCCTCCTCAAGATCTGGCGACGCACATCCTTCGGTTCGGCGGATCAGAGCTTCGACTACTTCTACCTCCCACACCCCAAGGCCATCACAGGCTTGCATTGGCGGCACCCGTACCACAAAGACCAGTCCACGGACAACGTACTATACACAATATGCGCGGACCAGAAGGTGCGAGTCTGGGTACCAGGAGAGCATCACGGCGTAGATGGCATGCACATGTGGGCCGAGGTGGACCTCGTCGAGTCGATAATGTCACGGCATGTGCCACTTGAGCAACAGTCGAAGAAGCGATATGCCTTCTTCATCGACGGCAAGCACTTCACACACGCGACGGAAAGAGCGATGCAACAGGCTTCGCCAGAAGAGAAAGACCACGGTATCGCGCTACATCACTTGATAGAAGTCGCGAACCGCAACCCCGAGATATGTGTTGTACTGGATGACAGAGGCAACATGTCCGCGTGGGGTTTTGAGAATGTGGGGGCAAAACAGAAGAAGGTCACCGACGTCTTCAATATTGCGCATGTCGATGGACTGCATCTGCACTTCGCAAAGGAACCGAAGCCCATCGAGGACAATGTACAGTTCTACGCTTTCATCGGCGACAAACCGGACTCCGAGTTGACCCTGCTATCGCATCACTTTGACGGGCGCATCGAGTGGCTAGAGTCGCGCATCGACTATCTGTTCGACCCTTCTTCACAGCCACAGCGCATTTCGCGCAAGGCTATGTGGACCGGACACTCGCATGCCATCAAGAAGGTCAACCGCACAGCCAGTGGAAGAGCATTGGTATCGCGGACCACGACAGATGAATGCATTGTGTGGCTACAGCGGCAGAGTGATCAGGGCATGACGTTACATCGACACTGCGCCGTCAAAGTGACGGAGCACATCCATCGTACTGCTCTCTTGCAAGAGGGTAACTTCATCGTCTTCCTACATCATGACGAGATCTCGCTTTGGGATACCCGTGGTCATGAAGCCGTTGAGATGACACGGCTCGCATACAAACTCCAGGGCAAACCTCTGTGTCTACTAGTGATACCTGAGGTCGAAGTTGGCGGACAGCGCATACACATTGCCACCATCAGTTCCGAGATGAAAGGCATCTGCTGGGAGGTCACACTGCCAAAACCGGAGCGAGATGCACTTGCGGGCGAGGAACAGCCTGCCATCGCGCACACCAATGGCTATGCCAACGGTCATTCAGAAATTACGCTCAAGGAGTTTTCCACATTCAATCTTGGATCTGGCGACGACCTTGCTTTTGTACTGCCTGTAGACCCCGCTGGCACAGCACCCGTCATTTCGGGTTTTCTTGACACCTTCGCGCGAGACGTAGCCATTTCATACACAAAATCCGGAATCATCAAGTCCTGGACTGCGCGCGTCAACGTCGAAGACCGAAGATTGGACTGGCTGTTGACTTCGGAGGTCGAGACTGGCGTCAAGAACCCATCGCTTGCTAGTGGCACGTCGATACGTAAGGCTGCGTTGGCCGATGCTGATCGAACTACGCTCACTATATGGAACACCCGAAGCGCCCAGTTGGAACATGAAGAGACATTCGAAGGCAGCGGAACCATCCAGGATCTCGACTGGTCTTCTACTCCCGACAACCAGTCCATACTTGCTGTTGGCTTCCCCCACCGTGTCGTCATCTACGCCCAGCTGCGATACGATTACCTCAACGCCGGTCCGTCTTGGGTACAGATCAGTGACGTGCGTATTCGTGACATCACGCCACATCCGATCGGCGATTCAGTATGGCTAAGCAGTGGTAATCTGATCATTGGCGCAGGCAATCAGCTCTTCATTCAAGATGAGCATGTTCAGGTGTCCGAAGGGCTATTTCCTAGCTTACGTACTATCTCACGGAAGACAGCATCTATCGACATATTCGATGCGGTTAGCAGACTTAACGGTCCTCTACCCGCGTATCACCCCCAGTTACTTTCACAATGCGTCTTGGCCGGCAAGTTGCTACTGGTGCAGCGCATCCTGATTAAGCTCTACACTACACTCAAGTTTTGGATCGAAGGCGAAGAGCTTGACAGCTCGCTAGGATTTGCACCTGAAGACTTCTCAGAAGCTGAGGCACGTATATGAACAAATCTATCTAGATGTAACTGACCTTTGTAGACCCAAATGACTGCATCTCGAAAAGAGGTGCATTCATCATACGCCGACTTCTCTGACGATAGCGAGCCTGAAGCAGTCACCGAAGAAGTTGCCTCTAGTCTTAAAGAACTCCTGACTACCAAGCGGATACCACTCTTGACCAGTCGCGAACAGTTTCGCTTGGCCGACATCATCGAGTGTATTGGTATGGTAGAGAAGCATCGTCGATCGATTGACGATAACGCTGGTCGCTTCTTGCTGTTCTTCCGACAGCATGTACTTAGTGAAACGCACAAGGGACCCATCTCGTGGCGCGAAATCATCTGGGCGTTCCACTCGGGAAGTCAGGATATTCTTGTCGACCTTGTCAGCAGACACTTCAGCGGGAAGATGATGTGGCAGCACGCAAAGGAGTGTGGAGTGTTCATGTGGATGTCCGACATCAATGCATTGGTACGGTACATTCTTCCTTGTCGGTAAAAGCTGCTAACGATATCTACAGCGCGCCCAATTTGAGGTGATCGCTCGGAATGAGTACACGAAGACCGACGAAAAGAACCCCGTCGACTGCGCCCTATACTACATGGCTCTCCGGAAGAAACCAGTCCTAGTCGGTCTTTGGCGAATGGCTACTTGGTCGAGAGAACAGGGCGCCACCCATCGACTGCTATCGAACAACTTCAATGAAGACCGTTGGAAGACCGCTGCTCTCAAAAATGCGTACGCATTGATGGGCAGGAGAAGATTCGAGTATGCTGCGTCTTTCTTCCTACTTGCAGATCATCTACAAGACGCTGTCAGCGTTCTCCATAATCAGCTTGGTGATACCCAGCTCGCCATAGCAGTCGCCCGCGTCTACGGTGGTGATGACTCACCCATCTTACTGGACTTCTTGAGAGACAAGATTCTGCCTCAAGCTGCGAGAGAGGGCAACCGATGGCTTGCAACATGGGCATACTGGCTATTGAACAAGAAAGACATGGCCGTTCGCTCGCTAGTCACACCGCTGACAACTCTACTTGAGACCTCCGAACCGTCCAGTTCAGCCGCTAAATCGTATCTCACCGACGACCCCGCCTTGGTAGTCCTGTACAAGCAACTCCGCGAGAAGTCGCTTCAAACATTACGCGGAGCCACAATGATAGGCATGCGCGAGGAGTGGGACTTTGTGCTACACACAGCTGGCCTCTATGACCGCATGGGCTGCGACGTCCTCGCCCTCGATCTAGTCAAGACATGGGAGTTCTTGCTGCCACCACCACCGACAAAAGCAACATCCGGTCGTCCACCGTTAAGCCCCTCGATGCCACGGCAAAGCTATCAATCGCAAGGCAGGAATCAATCTGCGACGGACTTTGACTTCGATCCTAGGAAACTACTTCGCAGGAGGAGTTCGCTCGTTATCGCCGATTTACCGGTACGAGAGCATGCTCATAACGGTTTGGCGGAAAGTAAGGGCACGCTAGAGGAAAGTAGGGAGAGTGGTGAGGAGGATGGCGAGGAAGAGGGGGAGCAAGAGGATGAAGAGGATAAGAACAATGACGAGAAGCCTAAGGAGGAGCCGAAGAAGAAACCGCCGCCGACTCAGTTCAATGAGCCGGATGCGAATAGTTTGTTGGATGCTTTCGGGTTTTAGTAGAGCTGGTTGGTTGATACATTGTGGTTCTGGTACGAAGGTTTCGGGATAGTGGCATGGCTGGGTGTTCTGAGTGATACTTAGTAGGTATGATAGTTGGTGCATGTATTCTGCACGTGGCTGCCAGTATCAAATCTCAGGCCTTGTTGTTTCATCCAAGATTGTCATTGACAGTACTAGCGGTGATTATAATCTACATCGTTTTCCACAAAGATAGGTAAAGCAATGGGTATCATTACACAGTGCATCGTACTCAACAGTACTGGGACTTAGCTGCGTTACAATCTGCAAAACGAGTGTGCCATCTCATCCCTCCATCACATAAACTAAACAAAGAACGCAGCAGCAGCAGCAGCACCAAGTCCAGCCAACAGCGGCGCACCCCTAACCATCGGCGCACCAGCCTCCGTCACCTCAGGCACGGGCGCAGTCCCAGAAGCACCTGTCGCGTTTGTAGGAGCACCCGTAGACATGGCACTCGACATCGTCGCTGTAGCCGCAGCAGTAGCCTCCAACTTCTCCGTTCCGGCGGTGATGACCAGATAGTAAGTTCCGAATTGCGTCGCCTCGATCTCCACCTCAGAAACATAAGGTTCATCAGGCGCACCACTCTCACTGCAGTAAGCTGGCTGCGAGACGGACGAAACAGCAGAGCCATAGCCATAGCTAAAAGTTTGCCTGACTGTCTCTGTACCTGCAGGTTCGGAGCCGCGCGCAGGATAGGTGTGTGTTCTCGTCCAAATCTCCTCAGTTGTCGAGATGTAAGCCGTGTTCTGGCAGAGAAGACTAGCGAGGCCCGGGGGGTAAGATACTGTGCATGTGCGGTTTGACCCTGCTTCCTCGGGGGTCGGCCAGGTGCAGTCGAGTGCGTAGGTGTCGTCCTCATCGTCGTCGCCGGAACCGGCGATGCCAACGTCGACTGTGGTGCCGTAGTATTCGGGACCTATGGTCATGGTCATGGGACCGTTGACACCGATGCTGAGAGCGTCTAGATCGGTTCCTTCGTCGTATTCGACGGCGACGGTGGTGTGGGTTTCATTGGCGTTGATGACGGAGCCGACGAAGCCGATGTTGTCTGTTCCGAGGCCGTTGGAGGGCATCCAGAAGGAGGTTGTGACTTGGGCTGATGCGCTGGCTGCGAACAGCATGGTTGAGAGGAGGGATGCCATTGTGGTGGTGGTGGATTCAGGTGTAGTGGAAGATGGTTTGTGATGTGCACAACACCAACGTTTTTCCACGAGGTCTTCACGTTCCTTTAAGCATCGTGGGATTGTCGCTGGGGATACTCACCGGTAAGCCAAGCCCAGGGCGCAGCATCTTGGCTTGGACGGTTACAGCGGCTATCATCTCAATGAGTTGGCGTTCTGCTCAAATGACTGGAATGTGGCGGAAAACCTGCTGTGTTGGTTTACCACATATTGGCGCTGGTGGCCTTGTTTACAACAGAGCCTAAGTCCGTAGGTAACTCGGGTCTCGTAAGCGTTTCATGGTAATTGGCCAGCTTAGCGATGCAGTTGCGGCTGTGCCTGGCTGTCACGGATGTATGATCCGGGCGTAATAGGTGGAACTCGGATGGATAAACGGCAGAGGTCATCCGTTGTGTTAGCAATGTGATTCAGCGACTTGACGACCTAACCCGTTGTAAGGCCTCTGATCGGTGTGGAATACCAAGACCGCTTGCCTTACGAGCCAAGACTCGTAGGGGGCTGTGGAAAGATCGTCTCGTGTGAAGTCGACCCAAAGCATTGCAGCGACACTCTGCTAAGTTCGACGGGGCGACACGACTCTTGGTGATGACCTTTTCGTCGACTTGTGAATGCGCCTCTTTCTACCACGCTGTGAACCCTATCACGATTCGAGAGATGTCGTGCAATCGCAACAGCGCAGAGAAGTCGGGTCGGTGAGTCTTTGACATCCAACAGCGAGCTGATTAGTGATAAAAGTCGCACTCGCTCGCAGCAGTGAGCACTTCATGATGGAGATGGATGTGAGGACGTTCCTGTTGTCGTCCGTGAAAAAGGTCTAACATGACACTGAGAAGCGAAAAATGTGGAATAGTAACGGTGTGATATTTGAGAAGTTGATGGGTAGCCTTATCGTTGAGATTTGGTAGATGGCACCCGTGGACGCCCACCAGAACGAAGTCTCACGTGAGCGCACAAGTGGGTCCTCGTCGTTCGGCTTGAAGGTATCGCCGAGTGCGCGTCATCGCGCCAGATTGGTAATCCATCTCAACACGCGTCGAATGGAGGCGATATACTGTGTAACGTCACACTTCAACACCACATACCTACCACGATGCCTTCTCAACGCGACTTAGAAGGCGGTAGCGTGCCAGACGAGCGCGCGCCCTTGCTCTCGCATGATGCCGCGCGTCAGCACACGCCCACACCATCGGAAAGCGACGAAATCATCGACCAACCGGAAAAGGCAGCATCCAAGACCTGGTATTATGTTTGGAGAGGCATCCTTGCCGTTTTCGCGATACTGGTCGTTGCCGTCTTCATCAAAGGCTGGATAGAGGCCGATGACGTCGATGTATGTTCCTCTGCACTGTCGCGGCACATATAAACTCCAAAAGCTCACAGCATGCGTAGTTCGATCTCAAAGGCGCACTGAAGCGTGCATTAGGTGGGGGCTTGAGTGGTGCTGCGGCGATGATACTGCAAGTGTTGCTATTGATGCCCATCCGCACGATCATGAACTACCAATATCGCTATGGCACATCGACGACTGTCGCAACTAAGACTCTGTATGCCGACGGTGGTATAGGTCGATACTACCAAGGTATGGGTGCTGCGCTCTTTCAGGGGCCCATCGCTCGATTCGGAGACACAGCCGCCAACGCTGGTATCCTGGCCTTGCTGCAGTCAAACGGCTTCCTGAAGCAGCTTCCTTCGCCCATTCAGACGATCTTTGCATCAGCGTGCGCTGCAGCTTTCAGAATGCTACTAACACCAATCGATACCTTGAAAACTACCTTACAGGCCCAGGGAGCTAGTGGCTGGGGTCTCCTCCGACAGCGCATTAGGACCGACGGCATCGGCTCTCTGTGGTGGGGTGCTTTCGCAACCGCAGCAGCGACCTTCGTTGGACACTATCCCTGGTTCGCCGTATACAACTTCCTTTCCGAAACCATTACAGAGCCATCAAGACAACAGATCGGATGGTGGTTACTACGGGCGGCTTTCATCGGTTTCTGCGCTTCGGTCGCTTCGGACACCATATCGAATTCGTTGCGCGTTGTGAAGACCTATCGACAGGTCAACGATACGAGAATATCCTATACTGAGGCTGCCAAGCAGGTTATCCGTCAAGACGGAAGATTGGGTCTATTTGGACGCGGATTGAAGACGAGAATCATCGCCAACGGTCTGCAGGGCATTCTGTTCTCCATCTTGTGGAAGCTGTTCTTGAAAATCTGGGAAGACAAAACGGGTTGAGCGCGACTGCGATTGGGTCGACAAATTTGAGACAAATGAATTTCGGGTTGACTACTGCAATGTGCGAGTCATACGTACAACGAGACCTCTTTTTCGACGTGCAACACCGTCGGCGACATTCGTACTGGGGCCAAAGGTACCGGCTTAAACATCTCCGTATCCGATACTAATCCTGATCACCTCAGCTAACTCGCTTCGTCTTCTTCGCCAACATATCCCCCGCATCGTTCTCATCCCGCTTCCTCTTCGGTGACGGCCGCCTGCTCTTCTTCCCCTCAACATCCAAGGCCGCGTTCTTACCAACCTCAGTCGGGTCGTCAACCGCAACCGACTCATCCACCTGAAACTGCCTCAGCTCGTCCTCTGTCACATTCGGAACAAACAAAACACCGCCTGTCTTCCCTTCTAGAAGTCCTCTCATGTTCTTCCTCTCTGTAGCAACTTTGCTAACCCTGCCATCAAGCTTTCCACGGATGGATGACACGTCGCGCTGTGGTCTAGAGGGTGCATCAGCACCGTTCGCGTCTTTGAGCACCTTGCCTTCGAAAAAGGCGTTGAACGCTTCCATCACTGAGACTGGACCAGGGAGTTTGATGACGTGACCCGCATCGATAGTTGCGCGCAGCTTTCTGTGGAAGAGCGTCATCCAGGCGTCCTCCAGTGGAGTGTACGGGTACGCAGCCTTCTTGGTGCCGATTCCATGTTGCTTGAAAACGTCGGTGCGCCATTGTGTTATCGCGACGATCTGGGGCTTGGACTTCCAGTCGATGTCATCTTGCTCGACGTCGGTGTACGTGACGGTCTTGGACTCACCGGTCACGTTGTTATGGAGTTTGATCGTGAGCTTGTGGACCGACTTGTTGCCCGTCCGTGGGGCGTCGATGTTGCCGTCTACCACCTCCCATCCGCTAGCTTCATCCGAAGAGGAAGCAGGACTGGAGCTTCGCTCAGCTTTAGCGTCGACCTTGAGGTTATCGCGGCCGGTGCCTTTTGTCAATGTGTCTCCTGTGGCCGGCGGCTGGGTGGATGTCTTGGTAGACTTCTTTGGCGATGGCAAAGACTTTCCAGGCACCGCGGACTTGCCAGGCGAGGAGCCGAAGACAACTTTGAGTTCCTTCTTCTTCGTTGTCTTGAGCTTGGTTTGAACACCTTTCTTCTTGTCCTCCGTCGCAGAGTCAGATTCATCTCCGTCCTCGACGTTGTTGATGTAGTTCAGGTAGCCGTTGTGCTTGAAGTACTTTTCGTCCAGTACATTGTCGGTATCATCCGGCTCTCTCAAAGGTTTCGCATCGTCAGCAGGATCAGATGGGAAATCCGCCACCGAGTCTTCATCGCCTTCCTCGGGTACTTCGCCTGCGTGCGCCGTTGATGGCTCGTCTGTGGGCGTCTCTTCGATAAAGTCTTCGTCGAAGTCTGGATCGTTGCTTGACCGCCATCCCGAGTCTGTCTGGAAACCGGCGGTATCCCATGAGGGCTTATCTATGGATATCTCCTGGCTGAGGTTCTCGCCGAACGCTGGGTCGTTGATGGAGCGCCATCCGGACTTGGTCGGAAACCCGGCAGGGTCCCACGAAGACTTGTCGATGGGTTGCCATTCTGAAGTAGGAGACGCCTCGAGCTGCCGAGGGGACGACTGCATCTCCTGCGGTAATATCAGCGCCTCCAGTTCCGCCAGGTCTTCCTCTTCGTCCACTGTATCATGGTGGTCGTCCATCTGAAACGGCCCCGCCTTCTCCTGCTCAGCGGTTTCCGTGGCGTCGAGGTCTTGGATATCGGAGAGGCGGCGTGTAGAGCGCGGGAGTGGACGATTGCGGTCGATTTTAGCCGTATGCGATGAGCGTGTAGGACTCCTAGTGGTATTATCGGTGTGGCTAAAAGCGTCAACGAGGCTACCGGTCGCGCTGTATCCTTCGGGCTCAGTGATCTCCTTTTGAAGGTCTCCCGCAGAGGCGCGAATCCCGGTATGGGGTGGAGACGACGGCGGATCCACGTCAAGATTTGCGGTTGGTGTCTGGCTCATGGTGTAGGTTGCGATTGTGGTTGGGGTGGAGCAGTTGCGCTGGTGGTGTGGTTGCGGTCGGAGTAATGGGCAGTCCGAGTTGCAACGACTGTGAAGTTCAGTGATTTAGGGGGGTTGCGGCTGGGGTGATGGTGAACAGATACTCTGGTAGGTCATGCTCTATGCGAGTAGAACGCGGTGGACACTCCTTTGCAGTTTATGTCAGCAAGCCGAGCTCATACAGGGTTCTGGACATGCATCGGAGCTACCCGTTGACAGCACCGGTGTAGAGGTCACCCACCAGCTTGGCACTGTTTAAATGCCGCTGCTCGTGCTTAGTCTTAATCTCGACATCTTCTCGACGCGTCCGAACACGACCGCTGCACAGCGCCCCCTACGCTGTGCGCTCACACTTCGCTTGTACGCACCTCCGAGCACCGCATCCGCATCCAAAGACACCCGTTGCATGCGCTGAACAAAACTTCACAGACGCCATGGCCCCAGCCAGCAGCAAGAACCACCCCCCTTGGGCGACGACTAAGCAGACCTCTGCGCTGAGAGCCCACGTCGTCTTTCAGCGGCATAAAATGGTGGTACCTCAAAGGATCCTACCAGACGACGTTGAACGCGCCATTCAGATCCTGGATCAGCACGACCCGTCAACAGCGAAAGCGGATGCTAAAGGCCTCAAGCCAATTGATTACGCCAAATACGCGATCAACGACCACTTGCGGCCAATGGCTAACGCAGCTGGCATGCACAACCTCCATCAAGAAGGAATAAAGAAAGGCAAACTAGTTGGACTACTGACAGACTGGGATCTACAAAACGTCCCGCTTATGGCGGCTCTGCTACCGCGCTCGGACAAGGCCACTAAGCCCGTCGTCCCTAAACAGGTCGTTTCAATGCGAAAGAAAGCCGAAACGGAGCCAACGGAGTCGAAGAAACGCAAGGCTGTGCCAACTAAAGTCACAGCGGCGAAGAAGCCCCGGAACGATGGCAATGCTTCTCCAGGGGACCACGATGTCGAAATGGAGGACCGAAACGAACCAGATGGCGGCGATTCCCTCCCACAAACTGCTATCGAGGGCAGCACATCGACTCGAACACTCGCCCGGATGCGAACGCGTTCCCGTAGGCCTCGAGATGGCCAACCACATGCTACCGAGACGCACCTCGAAGCAGACAGGGGCATGGCTGCACTGTCGCTGACGGAGTTTGGGGAAGACAAGGGCAATAGTACGGACGATGCATTGACCCACAACCGCGAAGGAGACGACAAGAGGCTCGAGACTGAGGCTGGAGAGGTGCAAGTGCCAGCTTCAGAGCGACATAGTACTAGAGGGCGAGCGAGTGGGCGCGGCAAGGGCAGCAAGAAGAAGACTGAGGAGCAGATCACAGAGGAGGAAGAGCGAAAGATGCATAATGCACGGCGGCTCGGTCGCTACTCCGACCCTGTAGTCGCTGAGACCTTCCGCGTCCTGCACAAGACGGTCCTGGTTCCGATGCATGGCAAGATGCAGGAAGGAGTTGAACCAGTGCCGACTGATTAGCTGGGTATGCGGGAGTTAAGGGAGAGGCTCCTCGATGAGGCTAGGAGAAAGGACGCGAAGTAGAGGTGTGGATGGCTGGAGGAGCATCACCACCTCACTCATCATAAAAAGAACATCGAGAAGATGTTCTCGAACATTGCGGCTTGGGATTTCTTTGTTTGTCTAAAAGTATATAGGGCGCCGCGAAAAGCCATGCACTTCTTTCGATGTACTGACCCTCTCTTTGTCGCCGAGTTCCAGATTCCGGGACAAAGGGTTAAGAAACCTTTCTTATGTTCGGCGGCTGTATCAGCAATGGATTGCGTCTTCATACACAATTGATTGCGAACATCACGTCTCTTGCCACAAACGCATCTTCTCGTGCAAGCCGACAATCAGCTCTAGTGATGCCACCGGAACGCCGTGCAAATGATGCCGATGATAATTCGCAAGATTCAACTAATGAGAGACGGTCAGGCTTACGAGACCGATCCAAGTTGAAAACGACAGCCCGCAACGACGATACCACCCAACCCTCGTCTCCAAGCAACAGGCCCACAGCATCCAATGTGGTCGAGCAGAACAATGGCGGAGCTGAGGCAGGAAGTACTGCAGCACCAATCAATAAAATACAAAAGAAAATTGAGAAAAAGCAAGACTCTCTTCAAGACAAACTTCAGAAGGCAAGGGAGGATGCAGAGGATAAGGACCAACAGGACAATGCAAAGAAACGCTCACAGGCACACCAAAAGCGTCGTGTTGCCACCGCATTGTATGAAGACTATCTTTACTATCAAACACCAGAGTACAGGAAGCAATACCGTGAAGATATCGATGCCGCCGTAAAGAAGAGGGCAGGACTAGCTTTTGCCAAAGGCCATGCCCCTGCAAAATTGGGGGATGACGAAACTTACGACAGCAAACTAAGGAGCGTCCTCAAGGACTTCGAAAAGAACGGAGTAGGTTTGCTCGATAATCTAGATTGGCGAAGCATGCCGCCCGATCAGCTACGTATGCGTATTCCAAGAGCGGAAAAATTCCCGGTGGGACTAGGAGAGCAGCTTGGAGGGGTGCCAATCGAACCTTACAACTTATTACTCGACACCGACGCCATCGAGAAGAAAAGAAAGGAGGTGGAAGACCAGAACAAAGATCCAAAGATGAGCGAATCTCACTCCGAACGACGGGCACGCGAGACAGGGCTCTCGGAAGGACTACCGACAGACGGTCATGCCAATGACACTTTATCAACATCCAGAGATCTTCGCAGAACGCGACTGGAGACTGGCTTGTTTATCTCAGCGGGCGAAACATGGGACGACTGGAAGACCTTGCACGAACGCGAAGCACCGGATGGGCTTTACGACGAACTGATCGAGGAGGAGATGCCAGATGATGACAGCGACTCTAGTGACGATGAAAACGACTTGTTTGCAATCAGTTACCGCGAATGTAGTGGTTTAGCAGGTTGTCCCCGTGGTGGTGGTGGTGGTGGTGGTAGCGATGACAATGATAGTGGTGATGACGGCGATGGTAGCAAGAAGAACAAGAAAGACACCAGTGATCCAGTAACTACGGCTAGCCCTGCTGGTGATCCGCCCGTTGGGCCCAAACGTCCACCCAAAGCGCCCAGCAAGAACGCGAAAAAACATGACTACACGCAATACAACCGCGTACAACTACGTACAGCTATGAAATTTTGCCGCGAAACGCAAAGTGCTAAGCTTACTGAGGAACTTCACAAGCGTGCTGCGGATTACGACGACAACCCGAACAAACCTGGTGCTTTTCATCACTATATCCTCAAGGATAAGACAGCCGCGCAAAAGCTTCTCAACGAGATCACTAAACCAGGTCATGATTGGTCAGCCGAATATAAGAAAGAACTCGATAAGCAGAATAGAAGAGCCGGAAGGACTGTACAGCAGCAAGAGGCCGATTTAGAGGAGGTCAACGAAGACGATGTGGGAATAGATCAGACTGGCGAACAAGTAGATACTGACATACCCGAAGAGGACTCTCCCACGCCAACTGGGACGGCCAAATCTAAGAAGGCATCTAAACCTAAGAAGAAGAAGACGCAGCCAAAACGCAAGAGCAAAAAGTAGAACCCCTCTTCTATCTGATCCATCTCGTGGGAAAGGAAAGATGGAGAGAAGCGCAGGCGTGTAGATACAGGTATGGGGATAGGTGCGATGCTCTTCTCGCGCTCGATCTCGCAGTCTGCTAGGATAGATCAAATTTAGTATACTTTTCACAATGCCAGCACGTTATGCTTCTTCACAGCGCGCGCTCTGCTTTGAGCGATCAGTTCGAGACACAGATTACGCTAAGAGCCGAGTAAAGCTCAAGTCTTGCTGTATCTAACTGCCGCAGTGTTCCGCGACGCTGCTGCTCGTTTTGAAGCTTATACAGAGCATACGCTTTCGTGGCTCATACTGTTGCCGAACGTTGATTGATGACGTACCCCCAATCCGGTTAGGGTTGCGCTGTGTAGGGTCAGAGCGGGACGTCGCACGTGAGGGACGCTTCACCTCCAGGGCTTGCTCGCAGCATGGTTACTCACCCTGGAGATACAGGCTCGGCAACTTCCATCGCAAGCGTATCATTGGCGCGACTCGCGTGTCGTTCCGCACACGACGCTACCCCAGTCACGATCCTTGGCGCACACCACCGCAGCCCATCTTACTCCGCCCGTCCGACCCCAACCCACGAAGACAGCGACTAGACGAAATCAAAGCGGCAGCGCGCGACACCGCACACAATGGCGGGTGACTACGAAAACTGGCCGGTGAATTCTGCAAATAAGCCAGCCCTTCGACAGGTCCTCTTCGATCTTGAGATCACGAATTTCAACGACGTACCGAAGGAGGCTCTTGTGGAGATGTTTCTCGACTTTGATAAGCGATACCATCCTCTGTCTCTGAGCGACCCTGATGATAGAAAGAAGGTGAACAACGCACAGAAGGCTGAGTTGAGACAAGAGGTGATCAGGCAAAAGAAAATTGCGAAGGAAAAGAAGGCAGAGCGAGAGAAAAAGCGTGGCGAAAACGCAGCAGCAAAGTCTGAAGAAGCACAGAAGACAGAGACGACCACGGTGAGGCATGCGAAGACTAAGGCCAACGCTCAAGAAGATGAAGCTACCCCGATCGACGGCGAAGCAGCGGATCGAGATCAAGACGGAGATGTGCGTATGGCGAGAGATGGGGATGCGGCAGAGGCAGTACCGTTGGTCGATCCGACGGCGGAGGCGGTCTCTAGTCCCGTCAACGGCGGGGGCAAGCGCAAGCGTCCTGCCACAGTGAGTCCATCCGACACCAAGCAGGCACGTACCTCCCGACCGAAGACATCGTTAATCGTGAAGTTGAAGTTGCCGGCTACAGATGGAGTTGCGACTGGCGGCATGCAGACTAAGACACAAGTAAGTGAGACCGAGTGCGACAAGATCATGGCTCTTGCTAACGACAATGCTCAGGGTCTTGGTGCTCGTAAGCGTCCGAGACAAGCTGCTGGAGACACGCGCACAGCAAACACCCGGCGCACCCTTAAGAAGCCAGCTTCGAGGCTACAGCATGGCGTGGCATCTCCTCTTGAGCTCGCAAACCGCATGGAAGGCAGTAAGAACAACCCTGGCGATACAGGCGCTCAAGGAGTGGGCGATGTATCCGGCATCGCCGCGCCCGCCAACGACCCTGAGCAATTCCTGTTCCGACGCCACCCGCCACGTACCAACAAGAATCTGGCGAAAGCGCCAGCCATAGACGAGGCTGTCGCTTCTGATGACGATTCCGATGAATACGAGCAATCCTCCGAAGAAGCTGCTGTATCCAAGGCGTTGTCGGTGGAGGACGACGAAGGTCCCGACGCAGATGGACTGGCAAAGAAGACACACGTGCCGGCAGGGATACTGCCCCTTGACAAATGGGTTGACGAAGACGACTACTCGCACTCTCCATACGATGAGGTTGCAGCACGG
>JGI20283J13201_100083_pt1 | contig 33213 bp, 29 predicted proteins | sample Plalitdecfosmids_FD_13201 | JGI IMG/M metagenome (IMG submission 13201)
TCGGTTCGTCCAGAATCAGCATGTGGGGGGCGTCGCGGGTAATCAGGGCGAGCGCGAGGCGCGCCTTCTCGCCGCCGGACATCTTGCCGACCTTGCCGATCGCCTTGTCGCCAGAGAAGCCGAAGCGGCCGAGCTGCGCGCGAACCGCGGCAGGGCTGGCGCCGCGCATGATGCGGGTCATGTGTTCGAGCGGCGTATCGTCGGCGTCGAGTTCCTCGACCTGATATTGGGTAAAATAGCCGACCTTCATCTTGCCCGAGGACGACATCTCGCCGTCCATCGGCGCGAGCTGCGCGGCGAGCAGGCGAGCGAGCGTGGTCTTGCCGTTGCCGTTGCGGCCGAGCAGCGCGACGCGATCGTCGGGATCGAGGCGCATGTTGAGGCGCTTGAGGATCGGCGTGTCGCTGTAGCCGACGCTCGCCATGTCGAGCGTGATGAGCGGCGGACGCAATTCGGTGGGATCGGGAAAGTCGAACGACAGCGACGGATCGTTGGCGAGTTCGGCGATCGGCTGCATCTTCGCCAGCATCTTCTGCCGGCTCTGCGCCTGTTTGGCGGTGGAGGCGCGGGCGGAGTTGCGGGCAACGTAATCCTGCAGCTTGGCGCGCTGGATATCCTGGTTTGCCTTCGCGGCGGCAAGCTGCGCCATACGCTCGGCGCGCTGGCGCTCGAAGCTGTCGTAGCCGCCGGGATACAGCGTGATCTTGCCGTTCTGGAGGTGGAGGATGTGATCCACCACGTTGTTGAGGAAGTCGCGTTCGTGACTGACGACGACGATCGTTGCCTTGTAGCCGACGAGGAAATCCTCGAGCCACATCACCGCTTCGAGATCGAGGTGGTTCGACGGTTCGTCGAGCAGCAGCAGGTCGGGCTGCGAGAACAGGAGGGCGGCGAGCGCGACGCGCATCTTCCAGCCGCCGGAGAAGCTGTCCAATGGGCGTTGCTGCATATCCTCGTCGAAGCCGAGGCCGAGCAGGATTTGCGCGGCGCGCATGGGGGCAGTGTAGGCGTCGATCGCGATCAGGCGTTCGTAGACGTCGCCGAGGCGGTCGGGGTCTTCGCTGGTTTCCGATTCGATCATCAGCGCGGCGCGTTCGGTGTCGGCGGCGAGGACGGTGTCGAACGGCGTGGCAGTGCCGGAGGGCGCTTCCTGCGCGATATAGCCGAGGCGCGCGCCGCGCGGCATGTCGGCGGTGCCGTCGTCGGGTTCGAGCATGCCGGCGATGACGCGGACGAGCGTCGACTTACCGGCGCCGTTGCGGCCGATCAGGCCGACGCGACTGCCGGGAGGCAGTGCCGCGGATGCGCCGTCGAGAATCGTGCGGCCGCCTAGGCGCACGGTGATGCCGTTGAGGTTTAGCATGAGCGTGCTCTTAGCAGATGTTGCGGTGCAGCTAAAGCGGGCGGAAAAGGTGTTCTCGCGCGGAGGTGCGGAGAGTTTCGCCTGCCGTGTCAGCGGGCTTCGACCTCATGTGGGAATGAGAGACAGTGCCTGCGGCGCGGCAGCTCCGCGTGAATCGACCTTTCTAAAGCGAGCGGATGAGGCGGGCGGCTTGGGCCAGCCAGGGGGGAGCGGACACCGAGGTGGGGCGGGCGCCGGGTGTGAGGGGGAGGAGGAGGAGGGCGTCGCCGTCGATGCCGATCAGGCGGGCGAAGAGGAAGCGGCCGGCGGGGTTGGGGACGAGGACGTCGCGGTTGAGCGCATGGGCGAAGGTGGAGGGCGCGCGCAGGTCGCACCAGATGGCGTCGCCGGCGCGATAGTCGCCGATGCTGCCGGTGACGGTGATCGCGACGCCGCCCGGCGACGGTTGCGGGGGGACGAGCGTTTGCGCCTGCCGGAGGGCATGGGCGCCGTCGGCGTCGAGCGTCGCCGCGACCGGCAGGGCGGCGCGATCGGGGAGCGTGACGAGGTCGGCGGGCGTCACTTCGAGTGCGGCGGCGATCCGGTTGAGCCAGTCGACCGATACGGTGCGCATGCCGGTTTCGAGCCGCCCGATCGTCTGCGCGGTTGTTGGAGGGGAGCAGCGACGGGCGACCTCCTCCAGCGTCATGTTCCTCGCCCTACGCACCTCTCTTATGGCGGAAATCATGACACGTCCTTAACCGCTTCGGTTAAATCGCTGTCCTACAAAGATGACGGTGTGGCAAGCCCGGATCAGCAGGACGGTGTCGATTCGAAAGGCGGCATATGTAGGAACTGGTCGAGCGGACGACGGTGACGGGCCGCCGTGTGACGACGAACGTGGCGGAGTCGCCGCTGGCGTGGCTGAAGGCGCGCGGGCTGGTCGATGCGCGGCAGTTCGAGGCGGGGGAGCGGTTGCGCGGCGATTATGAGATGGCGGCACTCGGGCCGCGGGTGACGATGCGCTGGGAGGCGCGGGTGGATGGCGGCGGGGGCGGGGGACCCGATCCGGCGATGGCGCAGATCGCGGCGAAGCGGCGGTTCGATGACGCCATGGCGGCGGCCGGGTCCGGCCTTGCCGATATCGCGTGGCGGGTGATCTGCGCCGGCGAGGGGTTGCCGGTGGCGGAAAAGGGGCTGGGATGGCCGGCGCGGGCGGGCCGGCTGGTGCTGACGCTGGCACTGGACCGCATCGCGGACCATTATCGTTTGCGGTGAGCGGCGCGGCGGGTGTAACGGCACGTCAACGAGAACATAAGCGGCCCATGCCGCCGGTAGCAGGATGGATGCAGTGCGGTTCGATTTCGTCAAATGTCACGGTTCCGGCAACGATTTTCCCCTGATCGACGCGCGTGATATCGCGCTGGCGGAGACGGAATGGGCCGCCGTGGCGCGCGCGCTGGCGGACCGGCGTGGCCCGGTCGGCGGTGACGGGCTGCTCTTGCTGGGCCAAGGCACCGAAAACGAACGATTTTCCATGGCGATGTACAATTCGGACGGGAGCCAGGCGGAAACGTGCCTGAACGGGCTGCGCTGCGTCGCGCGGATGGGGTTCGAGGCGCTGGGGATCGACCGGGCCGAGGTGCGGCTGAAGACGTCGAGCGCCTGGGCCGAGCGTGACGCCGATGTGGCGCCGGGCGTCTATACGGTACGCGAGACGGCCGGACCGGCGGGGCTCGACGTGAGAAACTGGCCGATGACGGCCGGTGTCGAGCGGATCGTCGATGCGCCCGTGGCGCCGCTGGGCAGCGCGCGGCTGTTCACCGCAGTGGCGATGCCCAACCCGCATCTGGTGACATTCGTGGAGACGGTGGACGAGGCGGAACTGGTGGAGATCGGCGAGGCCTGCGAGGCGGCGCCGGACTGGTTGCCGAACCGGGCCAACGTCTCGTTCGTCGAGGTACGGGGCAAGGACCTGTTCGTGCGGACGTTCGAACGCGGCGTCGGGCTGACCGACAGCTGCGGCAGCGCGATGGCGGCGTCGGCGTTCGCGGCGTGCCTGACGGGGCGGCTGGACTATGGCGCGCCGATCACGGTGTTCAACAAGGGCGGGCTGGTGCGGGCTACGGTGGCGCGCGATGCCATGGTGAGCCTGTCGGGGAACGCCACCTGGGAATATCGGGGATCGGTCGAGGTCGATATCGCCGCGGAGCGTGCCGGCGACCTGATCGTCCACGGCCATGCGGACGACGAGATCGCAGCCTGGGCGCGGCTCGTCGATACGGCGAGCCGGTAGCGGCTCCATTCGAACCGGGGGACGTTACCCCCCGATCATGATCCAGTTGATGGCGGAGGTGCGGCGGGCAGGCCAACCTTTTGCAGAGAAACAGAAGTTTTTGCGATGCGTGACGATACCACCTATTTCTACGACCGGGCCGAAACCGAACTGGAGCTGGCGCAGCGCGCGACCCACCCGTTGGCGGTGCGCGCGCATTACATCATCGCCAACCATTATCTGGATCGCTGCTACGGCGGGACGACGACACCGCCGTCCGGTCACGACGACGGCGGCGATCCGCCGGCGGAATAGCGTTTCGCTGCCGTGAACCCTTGGCCGTGTCCGTTCGTTGATGCGGTCGAACGAGGGGCGCGATGACGGATGGGTTCGGCGGCTGATGAGTTCGACAATACCGAGGACGAGCTGCACATCCGGCAGGGTGCGAAGCTGTACCCGGTCGGCCAGGCGTTGCGCGCGACCTACGATGCGGACAATCACGCAAGCCTGAGCAGCGACGTCACCGGGCTGATGCTCGATCTGGCCCATGTGCCGTTCGAGCCGCACGAATTCGAACCGATCATGCGAACGCTGACGCCGCCGCCCCCGCCATCCAAGAGCTGGCTCGCGCGGGTGACGGTCGCGGTGCGCCGCGCCTGGCAGGGATCGCCGGACGGGGCGGGTCCGCCGCCTGGCGCATAGCGGCGACGGACAGGCGGGGCGATACCGTCTCTTCCCGCTCCGGATAGCGGGCGGGGCCCCTCGGATCAGGCGGGCACCAGCGAGCCCTGCACGACGGCGATCAGGGCGCCGAAGATCGCCTCGATCATCGCCAGCGCGCGGGGGCTGAGGCGGACGGGCGTGTCATGGTGGATCGGGCCGGGCAGCTCCGCCTCGATGAAGCCGCCGTTGGCGAGGGCGGCGAGCCAGCGCTGCGTGAGCGACCAGCTGACGTTGATCCGCGTGGCGAGGTCGCCGGCGCGTACGGCACGTGCCTCGGCCTCCGCGACATAGGTGAGCAGCAGGATCTCGGTCGCAGGATTGCCGATGAGGGAATCGCCGAAGGCGCGCTTGCCGCCGTCGAGCGCTTGGATGAGCAGCCGGGCCATCTGCCATTGCGCCTCCACCGTCGACGGCAGGTCGCTTTCGGGGGGCAGGGGGCGACAGGTCACGACGAGGCGCTGCCCGTCGCCGCTGCCGATGCGGGAGATATAGACGTTGACCCAGATCGCGCGGCCATCGGCGTGGCGATGACGGCACGTCGCCGATGTCGCCTGTCCGTCCGCCCATGCCCGGTCGAGGATCAGCGACGCGGCGCTGCGATCGTCCGGATGCAGGAAGTCGATGACCGGGCGTCCCGTCGCGGCATCGGGCGCGATACCGAGCAGCGCAGCGTAAGCGTCGTCCAGATCGGTGATCCGGAGATGGCGTCCGATCAGGCCATGGGCGATCGGTCCCGCTGCAGGATGCATGGTGAGTCGTAGCCCGTTCGAACGGTTGAGCGATGGATGTACTAACGTTCGCTTCGGCAGATCAAGCGTGGTCTGGTCGCAAGATGTTGACGGGGGGCGTTTCGTCGCCGCCCCGGCGTGCCGATCATACCGGTCGAAAACACGCCGGCTAACCTATACGGTTAAATCGCTTGACATCGTCGCGCTGTTTGGGTACATAACAGGAACGCTGAAGAATTGCGGGTCGGGCCGGAGCGGGCGGGGCGATGGCCTCGACCGCGACCGGCCCGAATGCGTTCCGGCAGGTGCGGAGGGCGACATGACGAACATGAGCGGGGACACGACGGGGACGGTACGGAGCGGGGTGACGGGGCAAACGGTCCGGCTGCCCGTACGCGGCAAACGCGTGCGGTGGACGGCGGGGCTGGTCGGCATGTTCATGGATCACATCGCGGCGACGGGAAACATCGCCGACGCGGCCCGGTTGATCGGGATCCATCCGGCACAATGCTATCACCGGCTGCGCACCGACACGGGCTTTTCGGAGGCATGGCAGGCGGCGATCGTCGCCGGACACCAGACGGTGGAGATCGGCCTGATCGGCCATGTGCTGTCGGGCGGCAAGGCGGAGGCGGACGCCGATGCGCCGCCGTTCGACTGGGAGCGCGGATTGCGGCTGCTCACCCTTGCCGATCGCCGGCAATCCGGCGGCGTCAGGCAGGGCAAGCCGCCGCGTCAGCTCGCGACGCGGGAGGAAACCGATGCGCTGATCCTGAAGCGGCTCAGGGCGCTGGCCGCCAGAAAGGCGCGGGAGGCGGATCGGGCATGAAGGGGGAGGGCATGAAGGGGGCGGGCATGAGCGGGGCGACGACGATCGATGTGCTCGCGGCCCTGGCGGCGGTGTCCGAGGAGGAGCGCGGCGTGCTGCTGCGAAGCCTGCCGCTGGGCATGCGGCGGGAACTGGCGGAGCGCTGGCAGGGGGGCTGGGCGCAGCCGGGGCAGGCGCCGCCGGATGACGGCGACTGGCGCATCTGGCTGATCCGGGCGGGGCGCGGCTTCGGCAAGACGCTGGCGGGGGCCGAATGGGTGACCGCGATCGCGGCGACGCCGGACGTGCAGATCGCCCTGGTCGGCCAGACCGCCGCCGACGTGCGGCGGGTGATGATCGAGGGGCCGAGCGGGTTGAGGGCGGTCGCCAAGACGGGCCAGACGCCGCGCTACACGACGAGCCGGGGCGAGGTGCGCTGGCCCAACGGTGCGGTGGCGCGGGTCTATTCGGCGGACGTGCCCGACCAGTTGCGCGGACCCGAGCATGACGCGGCGTGGTGTGACGAGCTGGCGAAATGGCGGCGCGGCGATGCGGCGTGGGACAATCTGATGATGGGCATGCGGCGGGGAACGCATCCGCGGGTGCTGGTCACCACGACGCCGCGACCGACCAATCTGATGAAGCGGCTGCTGCGCGCGAAGGGGCTGGTCGAGACGCGTGGACGGACGCGCGACAATCCGTTCCTGCCGGCGGTGTTCGTCGACCATGTCGAGGATGCCTATGGCGGCACGGCCCTGGGCCGGCAGGAACTGGACGGCGAGATGATCGAGGATCTGGCGGGCGCGCTGTGGTCGCGCGCGTTGCTGGAGGCGTGCCGGGGCGCGGCGCCGGACGCACTGGTGCGGGTGGTCGTCGGGGTCGATCCGCCGGCGGGGGCGATCGCGGGCGGCGGTGTCGGCGATGCGTGCGGGATCGTCGCGGTCGGACTGGACGGCGACGGCATCGGGCATGTGCTGTGCGACGCCAGCGTCTCCGCCGCATCGCCGGAGGCCTGGGCGAAGGCGGTGGCGGGTTGCGCCGCGCAACATGGCGCGGATCGCGTGGTGGCGGAGGCGAACCAGGGCGGTGCGATGGTGCGATCGGTGCTGCTGGCGGCGGACGTGACGCTGCCGGTGACGCTGGTCCGCGCCAGCCGCGGCAAGGTCGCGCGGGCGGAGCCGGTCGCGACGCTCTACGAACGCGGCCGGGTGCGGCATGGCGGACGCTTCGTCGCGCTGGAGGACGAGATGTGCGGGCTGATCGCCGGGGGCGGCTATCAGGGGCCGGGACGCTCGCCCGATCGCGCGGATGCCCTGGTGTGGGCGCTGACCGAATTGATGCTCGGGCGGCGGGGCCGGGCCGGGGTGCGGGGATTGTAGCGGCTTCGGGGGGCTTCGCGGACCGGGCGGCAGGGTCGCGCCGGGGTGCGGAGAAGGCCGGGGTCCGGAGAAGAAGGTGTTTCACGCGGAGGCGCGGAGACGCGGAGAAGAAGTAAGGGGTTCGTGCGAAGGCGCGACGGGCGCACGCATTTTCCGTCATCCCGGCGGACGCCGGGACCCATGGTTTCGATGCTGGCGGTCGGTGCGCGCATCCTGCGCCGCGTGGTTCGATGGGGTCCGGCTTTCGCCGGAATGACGGGGGGACCGCGAGCGAAGCTCTTGCTCCTTTTCTTCTTCTCCGCGCCTCCGCGCCTCCGCGTGAAACACGTTCTTCGCACCTTCGCGCCGTCACGGGGACGATCATCGGTCGGCCCGTGCGGCCGGACCGCGATATAACAGGAGATCATCATGCGGTTGTTCGGGTGGAAGGCGCCTCGCGAAGGCGGGCGGCCGGCGTTGTCGCGGGCCGGGTCGGGCGCGGCGCTGGGGGAGTGGCCGCGGTCGTACGAGGCGCATGACCGGGCTGCGCGCGGGCGGTGCGCCGTTCGTCCTGCCGGTGGAGGCCTATGCGGTCGACATCGATGCGGACGGCGTCGGCCGGGTGCGGGTGACCGCGCCCGGCGAGGCGACGCGGATCGCCGTGAGCTACACCGCGGGGCTGGCGGGGGCGTGGGAGACGCTGCCCGAACCGGTGATGCAGGGCGTGACGTTGCTGGCCCCGCATCTGTTCGAACATCGCGAGGGCAGTGCGGAGCCGCCGGCGGCGGTGGCGGCGCTGTGGCGCCCGTACCGGAGGATGCGGCTGTGAGCGCCGGCATGGTGTTGCAGGCGGCGGTGATGACGCAGCTCGCGCCGCTGGGGCGGGTGTTCGATGCGGTGCCGGCGCGCGCGGCGACGCCGTATCTGGTGGTCGATGCGCCGGTGCTGGCGGCGGGCGATGCGGTGGGCGTGGCGGGGCGGGCCGGCACGCTGGCGGTGTCGTGCATCGACGGCGGCGTGTCGCCGGTTCGGGTGCGGGCGCTGCTGGCGGCGGTCGAGGCGGCGCTGGGGGGATTGCCGGCGCAGGTCGGCGAGGGGTGGCGGGTGACGTCGATACGGCTGGCGCGGAGCCAGATGGCGATCGGCAAGGGCGAGCGCTGGTCGGCGACGAGCGTCTTCGCGGTGCGGATGTACCGCAGCAACTGAGGGGAGATACGGACATGGCGGTGGAACGGGGCAGCGCATTCCTGCTGAAGGTCGGGGATGGCGCGCAGGTGCCGGCATTCGCGACTGTGGCGGGGCTGCGCACGACGCAATTGAGCGTCAACGGCGAGGCGGTGGTGGTGACCAGCAAGGATTCGGGCGGCTGGCGGCAATTGCTGTCGGGCGCCGGGGTGCGCAGCGTCAGCGTGTCGGGCGCGGGGGTGTTCACCGGATCGGGCGCCGAGACGCGGATCAAGGCGAGCGCGCTGTCCGGCGTGCTCGACGATTACCGGCTGAGCTTCGAGAGCGGCGACAGCATGACCGGGCGGTTCCTGGTGACGCGGCTGGATTACGCGGGCGATTTCAACGGGGAGCGATCCTACACGCTGAGTCTGGAAAGTTCCGGACCGGTGGTGGTGGCATGAGCGGCGCGGCGAACCCCGTGCGGGGCGAGTGCGCGCTGCGGGTGGACGGGTGCGATCTGGTGCTGCGCCCGTCGTTTCAGGCGCTGGTGGCGGCGGAGGGCGAACTGGGGCCGCTGTTCGCGCTGGTCGAGCGGGCGGCGGCGGGGACGCTGGGGCTGGGGGAACTGGTGGCGTTGTTCTGGCACTGCCTCCGCGACCTGCCGGAAGGGATGACGCGCGAGCGGCTGGGCGAGGCGATCGTGACGCTGGGGCTGGCGAAGGCGACGCCGGTGCTGCGGGTGCTGCTGGGCCAGATCCTGGCGGGGCGGTGAGCGGGTTCGCGGCGGGGGCCGGGCGGCTGGCGGGGTTCGCCGGCGCGGCATTGGGGTGGAGCCCGGATGCGTTCTGGCGCGCGACGCCGGCGGAACTGGCGGCAGTGGTGATGGCGGCGCGCGGCGACGGCGAGGCGGCGACGACGCCGCCCGATCCGGCGACGCTGGCGCGGATGCGGGAGGCGTTTCCGGATGGATGAGGTCGAACGGATGGTGATCGGCGTCCGCGCCGACACGAGCGGCTTCGCACGCGAGGTCGAGGCGATGCGGGGGACGCTGGAGGGGTCGCTGGTCGCGGGGGCCGAGCGGGCCGGGCGCGCGATCGAAGGGGCGCTGCTGCGCGCGGCGCGCAGCGGCAAGCTGGGGTTCGACGACCTGAAGGCGGTCGCGCTGGGGGTGCTGGCGGAGATCGCGCGGGCGGCGGTGCATGCCGGGATGGAGACGGTGATCGGGGGGCGTTCGGCATCGGCTGGCGGCAGTCTGAGTGGCGCGCTCGCGGGGCTGGTCGGCCTGCCCGGGCGGGCGACCGGCGGACCGGTGTCGCCGGGGCGCGGCTATGTCGTCGGCGAACGGGGGCCGGAAGTGTTCGTGCCGACGTCGAGCGGCCGGGTGGAGGCGGGGGTGCCCGCGGCCGGGCGGGACGTGCGGGTGACGATCACGGTGAATGCCGGGGCGGGGGAGGCTCCGGCGGCGTTGCAGCGATCGGGGCGGCAGGTGGCGCGGGCGGTCCGTGCGGCGCTGGAGGGGTAGCGTTCACCGGGGGGCGAAGGGTTTCATCGGAAGGATGGGTTGGGTCATGGCGCAGTGGCTGTGTTCGCGGCGGGAGCAGCAGGCGGAGGGGGTGCTCACGCGCTTCGATCCGCGGTTCTGGACGGTCGATTTTCCGCGGCCGATGATGGCGGCGGTGACCAATCCGGCGGCGGATGCGCTGCGGGTGGATGCGGTATTCTACACGCGTGGCGATCTGGCGGGACTGATCTGGGAAGCGGAGGACCGGTTCGATCATCCCTTGCTGCGCTATGCGACGGCGCGGGATTTTCGGGCGTGCCGGTTGCGGTTCCGGTGGCGGTCGGCGGGGGTGAAGGCGCTGGATGCGGTCAGCGGCCCGACGCTGACGATCGAGGGGCGCGATGCCGCAGGGGTGGCGGTACGAGGGGAGGGGCTGATGGCGACGCTGGTATTGACGACGGTCGGGCGGGTGATCGGCGGACCGATCGGGGGTGCGCTGGGTGCGCTCGCGGGGCAGGCGATCGACGGACGGCTGTTCCGCGGCGCGGCGCGCGAGGGGCCGCGACTGACCGAGCTGGCGGTGCAGACATCGAGCTACGGTACGCAGATCCCCAAGCTGTTCGGGACGATGCGGGTGGCGGGAACCGTGATCTGGTCGACCGACCTGATCGAGACGCGGACGACGAGCCGCAGCGGCAAGGGGCAGCCGGGCACCAACACCTATAGCTATTCCGCGAGCTTTGCGGTGGCGCTGTCGGCGCGGCCGATCGTCCGCGTGCGGCGGATCTGGGCGGAGGGCAAGCTGCTGCGTGGTGCGGCCGGCGACTGGAAGGGGCGGACCGGGTTCCGGCTGCATACGGGCGGGGAGGAGCAGGCGGCGGACCCGCTGATCGCATCGGCGATGGGCGTGACGCCGGCGTATCGCGGCATCGCCTATGCGGTGTTCGAGGGGATGCAACTGGCGGATTACGGCAACCGCATCCCGTCGCTGACCTTCGAGGTGCAGGCGGACGCGGCGGCGGTGGCGAGCGGGGATGTCGCGTCGGCGCTGGCCGGGGAGGTGTCCGCGAGCGGTGGCGCGATGCTGGGCGGATTCGCGGCATCGGGGGCAAGCGTGCGCGGCGTGCTGGAGACGCTGGACGTGCTGGATGGCGGCTGGTGGCAGCCCGAAGGCGCGCGGCTGGTGCGGCGGCGCGATGCGGGCGAGGCGATCGCGCTGGTGGATGCGGGTGTCGGCGGGGAGCGGCGGCAGCGCACGGTCGCGGCGCTGGCGAGCGCGCCGCGCGAGGTGGCGGTGGCGCACCACGATCCGGCGCGCGACTATCAGATCGGGGTGCAGCGGGTGCGTCGACCGGGGCCGGGCGAGCGGATCGACCGGGTCGAACTGCCCGCGGTGCTGGATGCGGTCGGCGCGAAGACCGTGGCGGCGCGGCTGATCGCGCGCGGCGAGGCGGAGCGGGTGCGGCGGCGGGTCACGCTGGGCGTCGAGGGACTCGGCGTGGAACCGGGAGCGATCGTGCGGATCGTCGGCGAGCCGGGGCGCTGGCGGGTGGCGAGCAGCAGCATCGTGGGGCTGGCGACGACGCTCGACCTGGTGCCGCTGACGGCGATGCCGGGCACGGCCGGGGCGAGCAGCGGGCTGGTCAGCGCGGCCCCTGACGTGGTCGCGGGGCGGACGTTGCTGGTCGCGGCGGAATTGTCGGGGCTGGGGGATGTCCCGCTCGCGACGCCGCGGGTCAGCGTGCTGGCGACGGGAGAGGGGGCCGGCTGGCGGCAGGCGGCGTTGCTCTACAGTCTGGATGACGGGGCGAGCTGGGTGCCGGCGGGCGGGACCGCGGCACCGGCGCTGGTCGGGCGGATCGTGACGGTGCCGGCAGAGGCGTCACCGTGGCTGAGGGACATGCGCAGCCGCGTCGTGGTGACGTTGGCGCGGGGCGACATGGTTTTGGGCGACGCCGACGCGGCGAGCCTCGCCGGCGGTGCGAACCTCGCGCTGCTGGGTGACGAACTGATCCGGTTCGAACGCGCCGAGCCGCTGGGTGCCGCACGTTGGGCGCTGACGGGACTGGTCCGCGGCGTGCGCGGTACGGAGACGGCGATCGGTGGCCAGCGTGTCGGTGATCGCTTCGCGCTGATCGAGGCGGACGGCGTCGTCGGAATCGACCTGCCGGTGGCGGCGATCGGGCGGCGGTTGCGTATCCTCGCGAGCGGGACGGGCGATGCCGAGCCGGTCGAAACGTCGGTGATGGTGACCGGCGCATCCGTGGCGCCCCCGTCGCCGGTGCATGTCGTCGCGCGGGAACGATCGGACGGCGGCCTGACGATCGCGTGGACGCGGCGGAGCCGGGCGGGCTGGTCGTGGAGCGATGGCATCGACGCGCCGCTGGCGGAAGAGGCGGAACGCTATCGCGTGACGGTCCCGATGGAGGGAGGGGAGCGGGCGATCGATGTGGCCGAGCCATGGCTGACGCTGGCCGCGGCCGATCGTCCCCCCGGTTCCGCGACCGGTTCGATCGTGCAGCATGGCACGCTGGCGGCGTCGCTACCGACGCAATTCCCCCTTCACGATGGAGCATGACGATGACCGACGTTGCGACCGCACGATTCGCGCTGCCACTGCTTGCGACGGGGCAGGCGGGCAAGGAACTGACGCATAACGAGGCGCTCGCGCGGCTGGATATGCTCGTCCAGCCGGCTGTCGTCGCAATGGGCGTAAATATTCCGCCGACCGCGCCCGTCGCCGGCCAGTGCTGGATCGTCGGCGATGCGCCATCGGGGGCGTGGGCGGGACAGGGCAAGGCGCTCGCGGGGTGGACCGATGGAGGCTGGCGCTTCGCGGTGCCCGTTGAAGGCTTTTCGGCGTGGTCCATTTCGAGTGCAAAACCAATATCTTACCACAATGGTCTGTGGCGTGAGGGTGACGTTTTCGCCGCACGGCTGATCGTGGCCGGACAGCCCGTGGTAGGTGCGCGCGGGCCGGCGATTGCCGATCCGGTCGGCGGTACGTCGATCGACGAGGCGGGGCGGACCGCCACCGTCGCGATCCTCAGGGCGATGCGACAGCACGGGCTGATCGCCGGTTAGGCCGATGTGTGGCATACTTGCCACAGGTCCGGGCTTTTGATCGCTTGCGTGGAAACCAACGCGACGATAGTGAGTTTGCGATGTCCGTAGTGACACTCAAGAAAGGGGAATTCTATGCGGAAGCTTGCCGTCGTTCTGGCACTTGCATCCACCGCTCTCGCCACTCCTGCCCTCGCCCGCGACAAGTCGTGGTACGTCGGCATCGAAGGCGGTGCGATGATCGTTGAAGACATCGATTACGACATTGGCGCCACGCGCAATGCCGCAACCGTCGATCATGACTATGGCTACGACGTCGATGGCGTCATCGGCTACGATTTCGGCGGTTTCCGCGTCGAGACCGAAGTCGGCTATCGCAGCGCGACCGTCGACGGCTATTCGTCGACCGTCACCACGCCGCGCTACACCTCGACGGGCGCGCTGGTCGCTACCCCGGCCGGTTCGTATGACTATGCCGGTGGTCGCACCTCGGCGCTCAGCTTCATGCTGAACGGCCTGCTCGACTTCGGTGAAGACGACGGCATCCAGGGCTTCGTCGGCGGCGGTGTCGGCGTTGCTCGCGTCAAGGCGAACTACGCGCTCAACACCCGCGGCAACTTCGTCGATGATTCGGACACCGTGTTCGCTTGGCAGGGTCTCGCCGGCATCCGCGCTCCGCTCACCGACCATGTCGATGCGACGCTGAAGTATCGCTTCTTCAACGCCGACAACGTCAAGCTGGTCGATGCGACCAACCGTACCTTCGACGGTCGCTATCGTTCGCACAGCATCCTGGGCGGCCTGACCTACAACTTCGGTTCGCCGACCCCGCCGCCGCCGCCGCCGCCGCCGCCGCCCGTCGAGGTTGCCCCGGTCGCTCCGGCACCGGTTCCGGAAGCTCCGGTCTGCTCGCCTGGTCCGTTCATCGTGTTCTTCGAATGGGACAAGTCGGACATCACGCCTGAGGCAGCGTCGATCCTCGACAACGCCGTCAGCCAGTACCAGAGCTGCGGTAACGCGCAGGTCATGCTGGCCGGTCACGCCGACAAGTCGGGTTCGGCATCGTACAACGTCGGTCTGTCGCAGCGTCGCGCGGACTCGGTGAAGGCATACCTCACGTCGCATGCCATCCCGGATGGCGTGATCTCGACGGAAGCGTTCGGCGAGAGCCGTCCGCGCGTGGACACCGCCGACGGCGTCCGCGAGGTTCAGAACCGTCGCGTGGAAGTCACCTACGGTCCGGGCGCTGGTCAGTAAGACCAGCCCCACCGGGGAATACAATCGGGGAGGTCGGCGCAAGCCGGCCTCCCTTTTTGTTGTGTTCGTGGTGACCGGCGCAACATCTGTCGCCGCGACGACGTCGGGCGCGCGGAGGTGGCCTATACGGCGGTCGGGCGCCGATCGTCCGTCAGTGCGGCGGCCAGCCAGTCGGGGACCAGGGCATCGCCCAGATTCTCCACGCGGCGATGCTCGATCATCAGCGACAGCTCGGGATAGCATATACGGGTGCGATCGCCCGGTTCGCCGATCGGCGCGACGATCAGCCGCCGGTTGACCTTGGCGCGGTGATGCATCCGTGCGGTGTTTTCCTGGCCGATGTAGCAGCCCTTGGTGAAACTGACGCCGCCCAGCTCGCTCGCATTGCACTCCAGCCACAGCGTCTCGCCATTGCCCAGTTCCGCAATCCCCTCGGTCACGCCGAGCGAGAGGCGATGTGCCAGCCATCCGTCCGCCGGCAACGAGGGCGGGGCGATCCAGCGGCGACCGAGTTCGGGCAGGCGCGGGTCGGCGACACCGTCGCTGCCGTCAAGCGACCAATGCACCGCCAGCGCCGCGTCGAGGCCGATCCCGATCGGACGCCGCAAACGATAGAGGCCCAGCCGCCGGGACAGCGGATCGGCTTGCGTCCGCTCGCAATCGAGCAGCAGATCGTCGCCGTCGGCCCACAGGATGAAGTCGAACAGCGCCTTTCCCTGCGGGGTGAGCAGCGCCGTCCACACCGGGAGCGGTCCGGCGACGTCGTTGGTGACGAGGCCCTGAAGAAACCCGCGGACATCTTCTCCGGAGAGGCGGACGATCGCACGATCGGTAAGCGTGGTGGCATGCATGGACTCCACCTAGGCGACGGCGGGCGAATTCCAAGGCCGTGATGCTGGCGGCGCGCGTCCGGGGACGATAGGAGGACGCGCATGACCGCCACACCGATCGATCGCCTGACCATCCGCCGCCCCGACGACTGGCATGTCCACCTGCGCGACGGCGCGATGCTGCACGCTGTAGCCGGGTTCACCGCGCGCCAGTTCGGGCGGGCGATCATCATGCCGAACCTGACGCCGCCGGTGACCGGCGTTGCGGCAGCAGAGGCCTATCGCGACCGTATCCTCGCCGCGCTGCCCGACGGTGCCGCGTTCACGCCGCTGATGACCTGCTACCTCACGGATCACAGCGATCCGGCCGAGATCGCTGCGGGCCATGCGGCGGGCGTCTTTACCGCATGCAAGCTGTACCCGGCCCATGCGACGACCAATTCGGCGCATGGCGTCACCGATATCCGCCAGCTCGTCGATGTGCTCGAAACCTTGCAACGGATCGGCATGCCGCTGCTGATCCATGGCGAGGTCACGGACCGCACCATCGACATCTTCGACCGCGAGGCGGTGTTCGTCGACCGTGTGCTGATCCCGCTGACGCGCGATTACCCGGAATTGAAGATCGTGCTGGAGCATATCACGACCGCAGAGGCGGCCGCGTTCGTCACGGAGGCGGCGCATCCGATCGCGGCCACGATCACGCCGCAGCATCTGCTGATCAACCGCAACGCGATCTTCGACGGTGGCCTGCGTCCGCACGCCTATTGCCTTCCGGTGCTAAAGCGCGAGACGCATCGACAGGCGGTGCGCCGTGCGGCGGTGTCCGGCAGCGCCCGGTTCTTCCTGGGCACCGACAGTGCGCCGCACGTCGTCGGCGCCAAGGAATCCGGCTGCGGCTGCGCCGGCATCTTCAACGCGCCGTTCGCGCTGGAGGCGTATCTCCGCGTGTTCGAGGAAGAGGGTGCGCTGGATCGGTTCGAAGGTTTCGCCTCCGAACATGGCGCGCGCTTCTATGGACTGCCGCTCAACGACGGCACGGTCACGCTGGTGCGCGACGCGGTGACGGTGCCGCAGCGGATCGGCGACGGCGATGCGTCGGTCGTGCCGTTCATGGCCGGGGACACGCTGGGGTGGCGTTTCGAGGGGTGACCCGCCCGCGCCGGGCGAAATCCCGGCGCGATGGCACGTAATGGCGCTAGAACGGCATCCACTTCGCCCTGTGCGTGAACTTCATATAGCCGACGTTGACTCCGGCGCGGTACCCCACGCCGAGGCGGATCGGGATCAGCACGACGTTGCCACGGCGCAGGTAGGTCGCCGCGAAACCGCCGACCAGATACAGCCGCCCTTCGGCCGCCGGAAAGCGATGGAACAGCTCTTCGGTATCGTAGAGATTGTAGGCCAGCACGAAGACCTTGTTCGCGTCGCCACCGACGTCGAACCCGATCGAGGGGCCGGTCCAGTAGACGGGTTGCTCGCCCTCCACCTTGTGGCTCATCACGCCGGACCCGTAGCGCAGGCCGATCACGAAGGCTCCGGCGGCCTCGCGCCCGGCGATATAGGCATTGGGCTGCCCCTGATCCTTCAGCACCTTTTCCAGCAGCCCCGCGAGCCCGGCCGCGCCCTTGCCGAACACGCCTTCACCCGCGGCGAGCAGATCCTCGCGCTGGTAGGTGTCGGCGGCGCGGTTGGTCGCATCGGCGCGCTGCTGCTGCTGGACCTGCGCGCCGTCGGCAGGCACCTGATCGAAGCCGGGAGCGGGCGCACGGGCCTGCTCCACCGGTGCCGGCGTGACGGGACGCGGTGTCGGCGTTGCTCGGGATGGTGGCGGCGTCGATCGGGAGAGATCGCCGTCGATCGCGCGGTTCGGATCGATCGTCGTCACCTGCGCCGGCGCACTTCCGGCGAGCAGGCTCGCCACCGCTACCGCTATACCGACCAGACGCATGCAACCCCCTTGTTCCCCGGCGATACCGAACCGGGCCGGGACATTAATCATCCTAGCGATTGCCCGGCAATGAACCAACGCCGGTATGCCGCGAATTTACGTTCGATTGCATGCGCGGTGCCGGTTGATCCCCCCGCAGACCGTCGCTATAGCCCCACTCCTGCCGCAGCCGGAGACGTGGGTGAGTGGCTGAAACCAACGCTTTGCTAAAGCGTCATACGGGAAACCGTATCGAGGGTTCGAATCCCTCCGTCTCCGCCAGTGGCAAGCTAAGTCGTTGATACGGCTCTAACCCTTGCAAATCGGCCGTTTTTGTCGATAGCTTGCTGCAATGAGTGCTGCAAAATCGACGTCTAAACCCGGCGTGCAACGGGTTGCAAAGAACCTACACCGGCGTGGCAACAGCTACGAGTTCCGCAAGGTCATCCCGCCCTACGCGCGTGCCGCTTTCGGCGGACTAACGGCCTATTGGAAAAGCTTCGGGGACGTATCGCTTCGCGAGGCGGAGCATTGCGCCGCCGAGTGTCGTAGATATTGCGATCGAAAGATTGCCGAGGCGGCGAACAAACCTGATCCGACGGCGCGTCTGGCCTCGTTCAAGCCCGGCGGTCATGTCCCCGACCGTGCCGAGATCGATCGCGCTGTTCGGTCGTGGGTGCTCGACAGGGAGCAGTCGGCGGCGGGAGGCGGGTTGGACCGGGACGCGATGCGGCAGCGTGTGCGGGATCTGGCTCTCATTGCGGAGGTGACCCCGGCGCATCTGCGAGAAGACCGGCGCGGCTCGCTTCTAAGCGTAGGCTGGACGGCGGAGCATATCGCGGCGAGCCATCACTGGGTCCTGCCGCCGGACGGGCCGCTGGCCGACTATCTGCATGATCGTGTCGGACGCGCGGAGAGGGAGCTTGCGCTGCGGGTGAAGGCGGAACTCAACTACGAGGATCGACCGGCTCCCACGCACGCCATGTTCGACCCTGCGGCGTTTGCGGACGACAAGACGGTCGTGATCGCGCCGAAGCGTTTGCCCGTTCCGATCATGAACATGTTCGAGGGGTACGTCGCGGAACGTCAGCCGGGGCAGAAGACGATCAAGAAGTGGCGTCCAGCGCTGGCGTCCCTCATCGCCCATCTCGGCCATGACGACGCGGCCCGCGTAACCCCTGATGACATCGTGGCGTGGAAGGATGCTCTGCTCCGGCCTGTAGAGGGTGAAGCTGTGCGAAGTGCCGCAACGGTGCGCGACGGCTATCTCGGTGGCGCAAAGGCGGTGTTCGAGTGGGGGAAGGGAAACCGCAGGATCGAGTCCAACCCTGTCGCGGGGATTACCGTTAGGGTGCCCAAGCGTATCAGGAACCGCAGTCTTAAAGGCTTCACCCCCGCCGAGGCGAAGATCGTGCTTGGGGCCGCGCTGGCGATCGATTGGCACAGCGATACGTCCTTTGGCGCGTTCTCCCGGCGGTGGCTGCCTTGGCTGTGCGCCTATACCGGTGCCCGCGTTACCGAGATGGCCCAGTTGCGGCGCGAGGACGTCCAGAGGAGCGAGGAGGGCATCTGGTACGTCAGCGTGCGTCCGGAGGCGGGTACGCAGAAGAGCGGTCTCGCGCGGGATGTGGTGCTTCATCCGCATCTACTGGAGCAGGGTTTTATTGAAGCTGTTTCGACGCGCTCGGGACCACTATTTTTTGACCCGACACGCAAACGCAAGGGATCTACCGGGAACTCGCAAGCGCAGAAGGTCGGGCAGCGCGTGGCGGACTGGGTGCGCTCGATCGGTGTCGATGATCTGGAACTTCAACCGAACCACGGCTGGAGGCATACCTTCATCACCAATGCTCGTGGACGCATCGACGGAGACATGCGGCGCGCCTTCGTCGGGCACTCCGGCAAGGACGAGCATGGCGAATATGGGGACGTGACGCTGCCGGACATGTTCAACGTGTTGAAGCTGTTTCCGCGTTACAACGTGTAATTGCATGGTTCCGTAGGGCCCCCGATGTTGCGCAATTTTGCAACCGGTTGCAGCAATTCCAAATCGGCTGGGCGTGGCGCGCATACCTGCAGTCGGACCCTAACGTTTGCTTAGATTTTCAGGTCATACTGGCGGCATCGGCGGCCTGTGCGCGCCGAGCCAATTCCCGCACGGCGGCATGGATATCGTTGGTCTTGAAGCGTGTATCAGACGTTGCGACCCAGCCTTCGTATTCGGACCGCGCGATCACCAGCTGCGACCCGTACCCGGCGCTGGCTTATCGTTACTCACGATCGGCCTCCCTTTGGCGTTAAAATTGCTGCAAAACATGCTGCAACGTCGGACAATCGGACCAGGCCATCTATCTGATTTTATTGAAAAATACTTGCAGGGGGCAGTCTCCCTCCGTCTCCGCCATTTCAGTACCCGAGCGGGCACGCCGGGCGTTGCCGATTTTCCTTCCTGTGCAGCCCCGAGGGTCCTGAGCAGGTCGCCGTTCGATCCCGTTATGCGGGCTCCATGTCGCCTGCCAAACGTCGCGGATCGACCGATCGATCTGGTCGATGCGCGCTGCAATCGCGCGTTGGTGCGGCAGCGCGCTGCAATGGATGTTCCCTTCCGCAGCCTGCCGCTTGCGAGATCGGACGACATCGCTAGTTCGGTATCCAGAAAGAAAACGTTGGGAGAGCAAGAGGATGGCGCATCCGTGGGAAGGGGCGCAGCCGGACCGCCGCACGGTGTTGCGCGGGCTGGCGGCAGCGACCGCAGGGCTGGCGGGGATCGGCGAGGCGGTTGCCGCGGTGCCGTCGGAGCCGGATTTCGGACCCAATGTGCTGCTGTTCGATCCGGCGATGCCCGCTGCCGCGATTCAGGCGAAGCTCGACGCGGTGTTCCGCACGCAGGAACGCGCGCACTTCACCGATGCGCGCCATGCCATCCTGTTCAAGCCGGGCCGCTATGCGGTCGACGTCAACGTCGGTTTCTTCACGCAGGTCGCCGGGCTGGGCGTCCATCCGGACGATGTGGTCATCGATGGCCATGTCCATGCCGAGGCCGACTGGGCGGACGGCATGGCGCTGGTCAATTTCTGGCGCAGCGTCGAGAATTGCGCGGTCCGCCCGCCGGACGGGCGCGATCGCTGGGCAGTGTCGCAGGCGGCGCCCTATCGCCGCATGCATCTGTACGGCGATCTGGCGCTCGACGACGGCGGCTGGTCGAGCGGCGGGTTCATGGCGGACTGCCGCATCGAGGGGACGGTCCGGTCGGGCAGCCAGCAGCAATGGTTCACCCGCAACACGCGGCTGCGGGCATGGGCGGGTTCGAACTGGAACATGATGTTCATGGGTGTCGCCGGTGCGCCGCCGTCGTGCTTTCCGGAGCCGCCGTACACGACGCTGCCGACCGTGCCGCTGATCCGCGAGAAGCCGTTCCTCGCGATCGACGCCGCGGGGGCGTGGCAGGTCATGGTCCCGCCACTGCGCCGCGATGCGGCCGGGGTGAGTTGGGGCGCATCCGCACGCGCGCCGGATGCGGTGCCGTTGTCGCGGTTCCTGATCGCACGGCCGGACATGCCGGTCGCGACGATCAACGCCGCGCTCGCCGAGGGTCGCCATGTCCTGTTCACGCCGGGTATCTACCGGCTGCGCGAACCGATCCGGGTTGCGCGCGCCGGCACGATCCTGCTCGGCATCGGACTGGCGACGCTGCTGGCGGATGGGGGCACGCAGGCGATCCGGGTCGCCGATGTCGGGGGCGTCACGATCGCAGGGCTGCTGATCGATGCCGGTCCGACGATGTCGCCGGTGTTGGTGGAGATCGGTCCGCGCGGGTCGTCACGCGATCATCGCGCTGCGCCGACGCTGCTCGCGGACCTGTTCTTCCGCGTCGGCGGTGCGACAACGGGCAACGCCGACACCTGTCTGGAGATCAACAGCCACCATGTCATCGGCGACCACCTGTGGATCTGGCGGGCGGATCACGGGGATCGGGACGGCGGGCGGGTGCATGTCGGCTGGTCGGAAAGCGTCGGCAATCAGGGACTGGTGGTGAACGGCAGCGACGTGACGCTCTACGGCCTCTTCGTCGAACATTTCCGCCGCTACCAGACCCTCTGGAACGGCGAGCGGGGCCGCACCTATTTCTACCAGAACGAATTGCCCTACGATCCGCCGGATCAGGCCGCCTATATGGCCGGCGCGACGCGCGGCTGGGCGGCGTACAAGGTCGCCGACACGGTGCGCGCGCATCAGGCGACCGGCATGGGGATCTACGCCAATTTCACCGCTGATCCGGGCATCGTGCTGGAAAGCGCGGTCGAGGTGCCACGCACACCCGGTGTCCGGATCGCGAACGTCACGACCATCTCGCTCGGCGGCGGGATGGGCACGATCGCGCATCCGGTCAACGATGCGGGCGCTGCGGCGCGACCGGGTGCGATCCGCCAGACGTTGACGCACTATCCCCCGGTCGCGGAGGCCAGATGATGCTGTTCCTGCTCGTCACGCAAGCTGCGGTGATCGCCGCTCCACCTGCGCCGACGCTCGGCGCGTCCAGCCACCGCGTCGATCGTGCGATGGCCGCCCCGGCGGCGCTGCCGACGTTTGCCGACGAATTCGACGGCGCGCGCGTGGATGCCGCCAGGTGGCAGTTCGACCGCTCGCGCAACGCGCAGGGCTGGTACAATCACGAGCGGCAATATTACGGGCCGGACAATGCGCGGATCGCAAGCGGTTCGCTGGTGATCGAGGCGCGGGCGGAGACGCTGACGAAGGCGCGCGCGCCCGATTGGGGCGGGCAGGCCTATACCTCCGCCAAGCTCGTCAGCCGCAAGGCGTTCGGTTATGGATTCTACGAGGTGCGGGCGCGCCTGCCATGCGGGCGCGGGACATGGCCGGCGATCTGGCTGCTGCCGTCCGGCGGCGCATGGCCCGCCTCAGGCGAGATCGATATCATGGAGATGGTCGGGTCGGACCCGAACGTCGTTCACGCGACGCTGCACAGCGAAGCCTATAATCACGCCAAGGGGACGCAGCGCGGCGCGCAGGTGACGGTGCCGACCGCCTGTACCGCGTTCCACACCTATCAGCTCGACTGGCAGGCCGACGCGATCCTGATCGGCGTCGATGGCCGGGGCTATATGCGGGTGGCCAACGATCGACCGGGCGACACCGCGGCATGGCCGTTCACGCGGCCGTACCGGCTGATCCTCAACCTCGCCGTCGGCGGCGACTGGGGCGGTGCCAAGGGGATCGACGATGCCGCGCTGCCCCAGCGGATGACGGTCGATTATGTCCGCTACTGGGCTAGCGCCAGGCCCTGACGCGCAGCATCCCCAGTCCGCCGCCCAGCGTCAGCGCGGCGAGCGTCAGCATCACGGCGCTGAAATCGTGCGGGGTCGCCAGCATCCACGTCAGCGGTGGGCCGAGCAGCGCCGGCAGCGTGTTGGCGAGGTTGAGCAGCCCCAGGTCACGGCCACGGTGGGCCGGGCTGGGGAGCAACTGCATCGCGAACGCGGCATGGAGCGCGACGAACACCGACGAGCCGATCGTGTAGACGACGAACGCGGCGGCACCGCTGGCCCAGTCGGTCGCGCCGGCCATGCCGATCAGCCCGGCCGACGCCACCCCGGCGGCGATCAACAGGAACGGCTTGCGCCGTCGCGTCAGGTCCGACAGCCGGCCAAGCACCAGCGCGATCGGCAGCGGCAGCAGGAATGCCAGCGTCAGCAGATGGCCGATCCGCGCCGGCAGGTCGGCAGGCGACCCGTCCGTCGGGATGCTTTCGAAATAATACAGCAGATAGGCCTGCGTCACCACACCCGCGACCTGCACCAGCAATCGCGATACGCCGGCGACGGCAAGGTCGCGGCGCGGGACCGGCAGCGCATCGGCGGCGTCGCCGTCATGGCCGGGTGAACGGGCTACGCGGCGGCTTCGGCTGGCCAGCAGCGGCAAAAGGCAGGCCGCGACCGCGACGGGGACCAGCGCGAACCGCATCGCCTCCGGCAGCATCGCCTGCCCGACGAGCAAGGCCGACACGCCCGAGGCTACCGGGCTGCCGAGCGACAGCAGACCACCCGCGACGCCCTTTTGCGCATCCGGTATCTCTTCAGACATGATCGCCATCATCGGCGCGAGCACCGCGTTCACCGCAAGCTGGAACGCGACCACCGCCGCGACGATCTGCACCGGCGTGGTCGCCAGCGCGACCAGGGCATAGCTGGCGGCGGTCGCGATCAGGCCGCCCGCCATCCAGCCGCGCCGGCCGATCCCGCCCTGCACCGACCGGTCGGACAGCCAGCCGAACAGGATGCCCGACCCGCTGGCGGCGATCGCCCCGGCGGTGACGCAGGCGGTGAAGACGCCGATCCGCGCCGGCCCGCTCAGCAGCTCGATCTTCAGCGGCAGCAGCAGCGTCAGCAACGGCAGGTATGCGATCACGCCGCCGACGTTCGCCAGCGCGAAGACGAGCAGGAAGGCGGGCGATCGGCGGGGCGGGGATGGCAGGGTCATCGGTCGGCGACCCTGCCCGCGCGGGACCCTCCCGGCAACCGCCCGTTCCGGCATCCCCTTGGCTTACGGCAGGAAACCCCGTCAGGGCTTCATCGTCGCAGCCTCCAGCGTGGCGGAGGACACCATTGTCCGGTCGGTGGCATCATGGCCGAGCGCAACGCGATAGCGGCCGGCATCGATCCGCCAGCCGGGCCGTTTGACGTCGTAATCGGCAACGATACGAGGTTCCGCCGTCAGGGTGACGCGCCGCGTCTCGCCCGGCTTCAGCACAACGCGGGTGAACGCCGCCAGCCGCATCGGCACGCCCCCGGTTTCCCGCGCGACGTACATCTGCGGCACGTCGGCGCCGGCACGCGCCCCCGTATTGATCACGTCGAAGGTGACGCTGAGCGTCCGGCCGCCGGTGACGACCGGGTTGCGATAGGCGAAGCTGGTATAGCTGAGGCCGTGGCCGAACGGGAACAGCGGCGTCATCCGCTTCCTGTCGTACCAGCGATAGCCGACGTCCGCGCCCTCGACATAATCGACCGGAAAGCTTTCGAGCACGTGCGTCGATGCGGCACCGGGATCGGCAGCGGCGGCCGCGTCGAGTCCGGTCAGGCGATCGAGCCCGACCGGGCGCGGGCGCACCGGCTGCGACGCGTCGGCGGGGAAGGTGATCGGCAGGCGGCCCGACGGATTGACCTTCCCGGTCAGGATGTTGGCGATCGCCTCGCCGCCACGCTGGCCGGGATACCAGGCTTCGATGACCGCAGGGACCTTGTCGATCCATGGCATCAGCACCGGCCCGCCGGTTTCCAGCACCGCCACCGTGCGCGGCTGCACCGCAGCGATGGCGGCGATCAGCGCATCCTGATGGTTGGGCAGCCGCAGGTCGGGGACGTCGTCCGCCTCGGTCGTCCATTGCGTGGCGAAGACGATCGCCATGTCCGCGCCCTTCGCGGCATCGACCGTCGCGTTGAGGTTGCGGCCGTCGATCCATGTCACCTGTGCGCCGGGCAGCGCCTTGCGCAGTGCGGCGAGCGGCGAGGACGCGTGATAGGTGATCCGCGCGAACGACGCCGACCCGCCATAGGCCAGCGGGGTCTCGACGGGCGCGCCGCCGACCGAGCGGACCTGCGACGATCCGCCGCCCGACAGCACGCCGACATCGGCATTGCCGCCGATCACCACGATGCGTCTGGCGGTCCGCGCGATCGGCAGCACGTTGCCCTGGTTCTTCAACAGGACGATCCCGGCCTCCGCGGCGCGCTGCGCGACGTCGGCGTTGCGGGCATAGGGCGGGGTCACCGCGGCGGCGGGCATCGGTGCGTCATAGGCGCCGGTCTGGATCAGCCCGGTCAGATAGCGCGCGACCATGTCGTCGAGCCGTCGCTGCGACACCGCACCTTTGGCGACTGCGGCCTGCAACGGCGCGCCGAAATACGGGGCCTTGTCCAGTTCCTGTCCCGATTGCTGGTCGAGTCCGGCGTTCGCGGCCTTGGCGGTGGAATGCACCGCACCCCAGTCGCTCATCACCCAGCCGGCATAGCCCCAGTCGCGCTTCAGCACGTCGTTCAGCAGATGGTCGTTCTCGCACGCCCAGTCGCCGTTGACCTTGTTGTACGCGCACATGACCGACCCGGGCTGGCCGCGTTCGATCGCGATCTCGAACGCCAGCAGGTCGCTCATCCGCAGCGCCGCTTCGCCGATCCGCGCATCGACGACCATGCGCCCGGTCTCCTGCGCGTTGAGGGCGAGGTGCTTGACCGTCGAGACGATGCGGTTGCTCTGGACGCCGGCGATATGCGCGCCCGCCAGCGTGCCGGCGAGCAGCGGGTCCTCGCCGAGATATTCGAAGTTGCGACCGTTCCACGGATCGCGCGTCAGGTTGACGCCGCCCGCCAGCAACACGTTGAATCGTTTGTCGCGCGCCTCGGACCCGATCATCGCACCGCCGGCGCGCGCGATCATGGGATCGAAGCTCGCCGCAGTGGCGAGGCTGGACGGCAGTGCGGTGGCGACATCCCCCTTCCGTTGCTCGACCTGATTGGCGACCCCGAGCGAGGCGTCGCTCTCCCGGACCAGCGGCACGCCGAGGCGCGGGATGCCGTCGATATGACCGGCCGACGGGATCAGTTCGTTCCTGCTCTTGCCTGCCGCCATCGGCGGGAACAGGCCGTGGACCAGCAGCAGCTTCTCGTCCTGGGTCATCCGCGCGACGATAGCATCGGCGCGGGCGCGGGCCTGAGCGGCGGACACGGCGGCAGGTGTCACCGGCGCCGTCTGCGCCGCGGCACCGGCCTGGACCAACGCCATCGTGGCGGCACCCGCCAGGGCGACTTGCAGCAGTCTGGACATCGTCTCTCCTCTCGTTCCGGATCGCCATGTCGTGCCGGCAGCCGGCGGTGCAGATTTATCACACCGTTTCATCATCAACAGCATATCCGGTGAACGTTCACAATAGCTGCGACATCCGCTTGACAAAATTCGGCAAAGATTGAAGTGAACGTTCACAGGAGTAGGCACGAGCAATGCGTGCCGCATAGGGAGGATACAGGATGCGTGGCTTTACGGCTCGCTCGCTTTCGCGTTTGATCATCGGCACCTCGGTCGTCGCCCTCGCCGGCGTCCCCGCTGCCGCATGGGCGCAGGACGCTGCCGCTACCGTCGGCAATACCGGTCCGTCGGAGATTGCGCCGCAGCCCGCGCAGGCGGCGACGGACCCTGCGGAATCGGACGACATCGTCGTCACCGGCATCCGCGCCTCGCTGCGCGCCTCCGCCGACATCAAGCGCGATGCGCAGGGTATCGTCGATGCGATCTCGGCCGAGGACATCGGCAAGTTCCCCGACACCAACCTCGCCGAATCGCTCCAGCGCATCACCGGCGTCTCGATCGACCGCTCGAACGGCGAAGGCTCGTTCGTCACCGTCCGCGGCCTCGGGCCGGAATACAACCTCGTCGTGCTGAACGGTCGCCAGCTGCCGACGTCGGTGATCGGTGACGGCAACAGCGCGCCGGGTTCGCGCGCCTTCGACTTCGCCAATCTGGCGTCCGAGGGCATCGCCGCGCTGGAGGTCTACAAGTCCGGTCGCGCCTCCGTGCCGTCTGGCGGTATCGGTGCGACGATCAACATCCGCACGCCGCGCCCGCTCGACAAGGTCGGCACGCGCGGCTCGATCGCGGCGCGCGGGGTCATCGACACGTCGCAGAACGGCAAGAACGACATCACGCCGGAAGTGTCCGGCATCTTCTCGACCACCTTTGCCGACGACCGGATCGGCATCCTGCTGAACGGCGTCTACCAGAAGCGGCGTGCCTCGGTGAACCAGGCGAACGTCGGCTGGCGCGACGGCTATCTGGGGTCGGAGAACAACTGGGGTTCGCTGGCGCAGCCGGGCGATCCGCGCGCGGCGAACATCACCAACCGTCCCGACGCGACCGACGTGTACGAAGTGCCGCAGAACGCGTCGTACGACGTCAACAACATCAGCCGCGAACGCATCAACGGACAGCTCGTGTTGCAGGCCAAGCCGACCGACACGCTGACCGCGACCGTCGACTACACCTATTCGCGCAACGAGGTGAAGACGCGCAACGCCAACGTCGGGATCTGGTTCAACCACAACGACACGTCGTCGGCCTGGACCGACGGTCCGGTGGCGGGTCCGCTGTTCTACACCGAGCGCTTCACCGCGGCGGAAGCCAAGGACCTGTCCTATTCCAGCGCGCTGACCGCCTATCGGACCGAGAACAAGTCGCTTGGCGGCAATCTGACGTGGGAAGCGCCGGGCGGCGTGACGATCGCGCTCGATGCGCATCATTCGACCGCCGAATCGAAGCCGACCAACAAATACGGCAACAGCAACTCGCTCGGCACCGCGGTGTTCGGCGTCGCCAACCAGACGATCAACTTCGAAAACGACCTGCCGGTCATCTCGTACCAGATGCAGCCGGGGATCGATCCCCTCAACGCGGGGCTGATCGTGCCGACGGGCAACGCCTTCCGCAATTCCTATTTCCGCGACCGGATCAACCAGGTCCAGCTGAAGGGGCATTACGACCACGACGGCAGCTTCCTCGATTCGCTCGACTGGGGTTTCACCTTCACCGACAACAAGGTGCGCTCCGCCTATGGCGTGCTCCAGAACGATACCTGGGGCGGCACGGGCGGCGACAGCGCAGCGCAGCGTGCAGCGGCGGCGGCGCTGTTGCCGGACGATATCTTCAAGGGGATCGACATCCCCGGCAAGTTCAAGGGGGTCAGCGGTGTCGGCAGCGCGGATATCGCCAAGACGTTCTACGGCTACAGCTTCGAACAGGTCGTCGGCCTGCTCGACCAGACGTACAAGATCTGTGGCGGCGACGGGAATTGCCTGACGCCCTTCACCACCGATCGTCGTATTCGCGAAAAGACGGTCGCGCCCTATTTGCAGGTCAACAACACGTTCGACCTGTTCAACAATCCGGCGCACCTGATCGCGGGCTTGCGCTACGAGAACACGACGGTCAAATCGTCCGCACTGGTCCCGATTCCGACCGGCACGCGGCAGAATTCGCAAAACGAATTCAACATCGTCTATTCGGGCAACAGCGACTTCACGACGTTTTCGGGCAGCTACGACGAATGGTTGCCGTCGGTCGATTTCGACGTCCAGCCGATCCGCAACGTCAAGCTGCGCGCGTCGTACAGCCACACGATCACGCGTGCGGATTACGGATCGCTGCAAGGGGGCCTGACGCTCGACCAGCTGTTCCGCGTCGGCGGCGGCACGGGCGCTCAGGGCAATCCGAACCTGGTGCCGTACAAGTCCAAGAACATCGATCTGTCGGCGGAATGGTATTACACGCCGGAAAGCTACATGTCGGCAGGTTATTTCCGTAAGAACGTCTCCAATTACATCGGCAGCACGCAGGTCAACGGCCCGGCGTTCGGCCTGACCAACCCGGCGAACGGCCCGCGCTACCGGGCGGCGCTGGCGGCATTGGGTGCCGGGGCGACCTTTGCGCAGATCCGCGACTATATCGGTGCGAACTTCCCAGGCAGTGTCGTCAACGGCACCATCCTGGGCGCAGCGGCCGACGCGCCGGTGAACTTCGTGATCTCGACGCCGTTCAACAGCGACGAGACCGCGACGATCAACGGCTTTGAATTCGCGATCCAGCACAGCTTCTGGAATACGGGTTTGGGCACTCAGCTGAACTACACGATGGTCAACGGCAACCGCGACTATAACAATGCGCTGCCCGCCAGCGTGTCGCAATTCGCGGTCAACGGCCTTTCGGACAGCGCCAATGCCAGCGCCTATTACGACAAGAACGGCCTCCAGGCGCGCGTATCGTACAATTGGCGTGCCGAATTCCTTGCGGGGGGCGGCATCAATCCGTTCTACACCGAGGATTACGGGCAGGTCGATGCGAGCGCCAGCGTCGAGGTGGTGCCCGGCCTGACCGTGTTCGCCGAGGCGATCAACCTGCTGGGCGCGGACCGCCGCGGCCATCGCCGTTCGGATCGCAACGTGACGTTCGTGGTGAAGCAGGATGCGCGGTATTCGGGCGGCGTCCGGTTCAGCTTCTGATCCCGTCCCGCGGGCCGGGCGAAGGGAGCCATCGTATGGGAGCGATGGTTCTTTTCGCCTTGCCGCGGCGGCGACAGGGGATAGGGCAGGTCACCGACGACTGGATATGAGATCGATATGCCGGACCATGCCATCCTGACCGCCGCGACACATGGCGAGACGCGTGTCCGGCACGATCGTGGCGCCGCATTCGGCGATGCGGTCATGAGTTGCCTGATCGTTCCCGATGAATTTCGACGGGTGCAGAGCGAGTATCTGATCCTGTTTCGCCGCAACATCGAGGACGGCTCGACCGTCGCGCTGGCCCTGTTCGGGTTTGAGAACGGCGAGAACCTGTATCTTGCCGGCGGCGGCTGGGATGCCCGCTACATCCCGCTGGCGATGGAGATCCAGCCACTGCTGATCGGCGGCGGATCGCCGGGCGACGACGGCGCACAGGTGCATATCGACATGGCGAGTCCGCGGATCGGCGCGACCGGAGGATTGCCGCTGTTCGACGACGATGGTCGTCCTTCCGCGTTCCTCGCGGACCGGATCGAGAAGCTGGGCGCACTGGATGCGGGCTACCGGGCCAGTGCTGCGTTCTTCGCCGCGATCGACCGGCACGAGTTGCTCGAACCGCTGATGCTGGAAGTGCCGCTGGACGACGGGTCGATCAACAACCTCGTCGGGTTTCACGTCATCGACGAGGATCGTCTGCGCGGGCTCGACGCCGCCGCACTGGATGACCTGCATCGCGAGGGGCATCTCTTGCCGGTCTTCATGGCGCTGGCGTCGCAGGGCAATTTGCCGGGGTTGATCGCGCGCAAGAACCTGAATTTGGGCCATGGCTGATCCGGCGACCGATATCTTTGCGGCATTGCCGCACGTTCCCGAACGCGTGGTGGCGGATGCCGCGGAACTCGACGCGGTGCTGCGAACGGCGGATCGTCCGTTCATCGTCCGCGGGCTGATCGCCGACTGGCCGCTGGTGCAGGCCGGGCAGCGATCGGCGGCGGAGGCGCGGCACTACCTCCTCGATCATCGCCGCGACGTGCCGTTCACCGTCTCGGTGGGGGCAAACGGCAGCGCCGGCCGCCTGTTCTACGACGAGGCGATGGCGATGAACTTCGCCACCTTCAAGACGAAGCTGGACGAGGTGTTCGCGCATATCGACGCGGCCGAGCGGACCGGCGACCCGCGCCCGATCTATCTCGCCTCGATCGACATGCAGGGCTATTTCGACGGACTGCATGAGGCGAACCACGTCGATCTCGGCGACCGCGCACCGCTCGCGAGCATCTGGATGGGGACGCGGACGCGGATCGCCGCGCACAACGACGTACCCGACAATCTCGCCTGCGTCGCGGTCGGCCGGCGGCGCTTCACGCTCTTCCCGCGCGACCAGTTCCGCAACCTCTATCTGGGTCCGATCGACAACACGCCGGCCGGGCGCGCGGTGAGCATGGTCGATTTCCACGCGCCGGACTTCGCCGCCTATCCGAAGTTTCGCGACGCGCTGGCCCATGCGCAGGTCGCCGAACTGGATGCGGGCGACGCGCTCTTCATTCCGGCATTATGGTGGCATCATGTTGAAGGGCAGGCGGTGTTCAACGTGCTGGTGAATTACTGGTGGCGGAGCACGCCGCGGTGGCTGGGGCAACCGCAGGACGCGCTGAACCACGCGATCCTCGCGGTGCGCGACCTGCCCGAAGACCAGAAGCGGCACTGGCGCGAGATGTTCGACCATTATGTGTTCGACAATGACGACGCCACGACCGCGCACATCCCCGAACGGGCGCGCAGCATCCTGTCGACGCTGACCGCCGAAAGCGCGGGGCGGCTGCGCGCGTTCCTGTTGCGGGCGCTGAGCCGATGAGCGGCGCGGCGCCCGTCCGCCGCATCGTCGTCGCCGGCGGCGGCACCGCAGGCTGGATGGCGGCGGCGGCGATCGCGCGGACGATGGGGCGCACGGTCGACCTGACGCTGGTCGAATCCGACGCGATCGGCACGGTCGGCGTAGGCGAATCGACCATCCCGCCGCTCGTCACCTACAACCGCCTGCTCGGCATCAACGAAGCCGAGTTCATGCGGGCGACGCAGGCGACGTTCAAGCTGGGCATCATGTTCGACGGGTGGAAGACCGCGGGCGAGAGCTATTTCCATTCCTTCGGCCTGACCGGCAAGGACCATTGGTCGGCGGGGTTCCAGCACTTCTGGCTGCACGGCCGGGACAAGGGGCATCTGCAGCCGTACGACGACTATTGCCTCGAACTGCTGGCGGCGGCGGAGGGACGGTTCGCGCATTTGCCCGACGAGGGCATGAGCTATGCCTATCAGCTCGATTCCACGCTGTACGGCCGGTTCCTGCGCCGGATGGCGGAGGCGGACGGCACGCGCCGGGTCGAGGGTCGGATCGCGCGTGTCGAGTTGGATGGCGAGAGCGGCGATATCGCGGCGCTGGTGCTCGAATCGGGCACGCGGATCGAGGGTGACCTGTTCCTCGACTGCACCGGGTTTCGCGCGCTGCTGATCGAGCAGGCGCTGCATGCCGGCTTCGACGACTGGACGCATTATCTGCCCTGCGACGCCGCGATCGCGGTGCAGACCGAAAATGCCGGACCGCCGCCGCCGTTCACGCGCGCGATGGCGCACGATGCGGGCTGGCAATGGCGCATCCCGTTGCAGCATCGCACCGGCAACGGCATCGTCTATTGCAGCCGCTACCTCGACCACGACGCGGCGCTGGAACGCCTGCTCGGCAATCTGACCGGGCCGGTGCTGACCCAGCCCAACAGGCTGCGCTTCGTCACCGGGGCGCGGCGCAAGCAATGGCACCGCAATTGTATCGCGATCGGCCTGTCGGGCGGCTTCATGGAGCCGCTGGAATCGACCAGCATCCATCTGATCCAGCGGGCGATCCTGCGCCTGATCCGGATGATGCCGGCGGGGCCGGTCTCCCCCCGCGACATCACCGAATTCAACGACCAGCAGCATCAGGACATGTTGCAGATCCGCGACTTCCTGATCCTGCACTATAAGGTCACCGAGCGCCGCGACAGTCCGTTCTGGCGGCAATGCGCCGCGATGGAGATACCGGACACGCTGGCGCAGAAGATCGAACTGTTCCGCGAAACCGGGCGCGTCTTCCGCCGCAACGAGGAATTGTTCGCCGAGAACAGTTGGGTGCAGGTGATGATGGGGCAGGGGATCATGCCGCAGAGCCGGCATCCGATCGCCGCCAAGCTGCGCGACGAGGAACTGGCGACGCTGCTGCAATCCTTGCGGGATTCCGCGCGGCGGACGGTGGCGGGGCTGCCCGAACACGGCGCCTATGTCGCGCGCTATTGCGGCGCGCCGGGCTAGGTCGTGGCCATGCGGAAACGGCGGCAGTCGGTCACCATCAAACATGTCGCCGCGGATGCCGGCGTATCGTTGCAGACGGTCAGCCGCGTCGTCAACAAGGCCCCGAACGTCCGGCCGGAGATGGCGCAGCGGGTGCAGGACTCGATCGATCGCCTGGGCTATGTGCCGTCGTTGGCGGCGCAGCGGATGGCGGGCGCGCATTCCTATTTCATCCTCGCGCTGAACGATCGCGAACGCACGATCGCCGACTGGCGGCTGCGCGAGGGCACCGACTGGGTCGACCAGATGCTGCTGGGCGGCATGCTGACCTGTGCCGAGCACGGCTACCGCATGATCATCGAGCTGGTCGATACGCACAGCGACCAGCTGGAGCGCGAACTGCTTGCCGCCATCGCCGCGGTCCAGCCGGACGGGATCATCCTGACTCCACCGCATTCGGGCAATCGCCAGATCGTCGACCTGCTGGCGGGACAGGGGATCAGCTTCGCGCGGATAGGGTCGGTGCGGCCCGGCGGCGGGATCAAGCTGACGATGGACGACGAACGCGCCGCCCGGATCGCGACGGACCATCTGATCGGACTGGGGCATCGCCGGATCGGCTTCATCGCCGGTCCCGCCGATTACGAGCTGAGCGGCTGGCGGATCGACGGCTGGCGCGCGGCGATGGCGGATGCCGGCCTGCGCACGGACGATCTGCTCGCCATCGGTGACTTCAGCCATGAATCGGGACGGTCCGCCGCAGGCCATCTGCTCGCGCTGGACGACCGCGCGACGGCGCTGGTCGTGAGCAACGACCAGATGACCCTCGGCGCGCTGCGCGTCGCCGC
>JGI20283J13201_100217_pt1 | contig 33180 bp, 19 predicted proteins | sample Plalitdecfosmids_FD_13201 | JGI IMG/M metagenome (IMG submission 13201)
GTACAACGACACCTAGACCACCTGATATGATGACAGCGAGGTGGCGCTGGTAATGTGTACAAGGAAAAGCATGGCGGCCACACACACTCCCCCGAACGCAAGGGCTTAGGCGACAAGGTCAAACAAGTGCTCCATCTCGACAAGAAGAAGGAACATGAAAGTTCTCCCTTGGCCAAGAATGAGACTACTATTTAATCATAATACCCCCGGTTGAATGTCTTTGTTGAAGGATCTGGTAATGGCGTAAGCGTTGTAGAAGTTGATGATACCTACCCAAGGCTGTGGTCTCTTTGTATGAGTCGGCCTGGTTTTCTTTCTATAGAACTTTCCTTGCATTCAATGTATACAGACACTCTTTTATAACACTATGCTCCCTTAATGCGATCTTACTGCAACAATGTTGCGCCGTGCCTGACTACTATGTGGGGGTAGTGGGGTGAGCGCTACGCCCGGACCACGTGGGGTGTCTTTCCCGATCGCTGGTCGCGTCATTCGGCTTGTAAAATTCCATCAAACTTTGCGACTTTGCATTTCTCCTGGCACGTTAATATGGCTTCAAGTGAAATGGACGCTGAGGCGCTCGTTCATTCCGATGATCCAAGTCACCCAGCAAACCACATTTGCACGCTCTGCGCAAAGTTTTACAACTTGGGCTGGGTACGATCATCTCCCGGCTCTGGGGGACGTAGGTGAAGAGGTGATCTGAGTGACGGCTAACAAGGGCATTGCGCCAGGTGACGGGTACTGGAGGAGGAACGAGTATACGACATGAAGACAAGATTTACATTGCGCCCAGCGGCGTACAGAAAGAGCTCATGAAGCCCACCGACATGTTTGTGATGGATTTCAACAGTAAAGAATACTTGAGAAAGCCTCAGGTACGAGTCTTGGCCCAGGTTGCTATACAAGGTGGCTAAACCCATCCTAGGTTCTCAAACCTTCTGCCTGCACACCCCTCTTTCTCGCAGCTTTCGAGCGTGGTGCCGGCTGCTGTATCCATACACATTCACAATGGGCTGTCCTTGTAACCCTCATCGTCGAGCGCGACTTTGGCAAAGATGCCTGCTTCGAAATTGAAGAGATTGAACAAATCAAAGGCATACCGAAAGGGCGAGGCAAGCAGGGCAATCTAGGCTACTACGACCGACTACGCATACCCATCATTGAGAATACGGCGCATGAAGAGGATCTGAGGGAGAGCTTAGAGGGAGCCATGGAGAAGTACCCAGATTCTTATGCAATCTTGGTCAAGAGACATGGCATATATGTCTGGGGTGATAATGTGCACAAGGCGAAGACACAGTGTGAGAGTATCGATTACATTCTACAGCTTGCGGTCGAGATGAAGAAGCTAGATTTGCCGTGGACAAAATGAGGAGGAAAAAGGTTGAGTTGGACTAAGTACAAACTCACTGGACGTACAAAGATACCAGGCTCAGTTGGATCGGGTGTGCAAGTGCTCCACGTTTGAAAAATAACGGCTTAACAATTGAAATTATTATCAAATCTCAGAAAAACCACACATCCCTAGATGATAAATTGACATCAGTTGCGTAGTTCAACACTCATGTATATTTACTCCCCAGATCTTGTTACGGCGGTTACATGCGCTCAGATTCGGATTAGGTGAAGGATTCAATCCCCACACCCCTCTTTCCATTCCTTGTCATCATGCAACTCAATCCAGAAATCCCAGCTATTAATTATCACGCTTACTAACAATCCACAACATCTCGGCTGCATTTCTCTTACCACTTCTAGCACGCTAAGAATAGCGATTTGAGTAAGGTTTCCGCCCGCACATATCGCCTTGCATAAAATACCAAGCACTATGTGTGCGTCCCCATATTATTCAACTCTTTAGAGAAACTTGCCCTTTTCGGCCAATTTCCATAGTGAGATTTAGGTGAGTTGCTTACAACATCTGGCGTTGCATCTTCTGATCACATACAGGCATTTACATGTCACATTATTGACTCTGACAGATAAGTAGCAAAGATGACCGTTTCTCGTGTGGTTTCCCTTTGTCTCTACTCACACACTCACTTGCAGCCATGACGCCTCCAACTATCTCTCCAGAGACTGCCGCTGCCCTGAAAAAGTATATAGATGATGCTACAAAGCCAGATGCGGATAAAACCATCCTACCAGCTGCCTTGGTCCACATAGTTGACGCGCAGAACAACATCTTATTCTCCCATGGCGCCAGTGTTGAGGAGCCGCCCACTGCAGAATCCATGACTATCATTCAGTCGCTCACAAAGATTGTCGGAGCAATAGCATACATGCAACTCGTGGAGCGCAACCTCGCGACCCTTGATGACCCCGCTACCATCAACAAATGGCTTCCCGAGCTCGCTGGGAAAAAAGTATTGACCGGTTACACAACGGACAGCAAGACGGGCCAGAAGCAATACCAACTTGAAGAAAGAAAGGGAGACATCACAGCGCGAATGCTGATGAACCATACATATGGCGGTGGCCACACATTCTTCAACAAGTTACTACTCGACTACGTCCAAGACCTCGGTGTATGGGAGACGACAAACGAAGCCGCCGATCCCTACGGCGTCCTCCTCGTAAGCCCACTACTCTGGCATCCAGGCACAAAGACAAACTACGGCCAAGGTCTAGACTGGCTTGCTGTTCTCATCGAACGCATTAGCAAACAGCCACTGCAATCGTACCTGCAAGAGCATATATTCGACCCTTTGGGCCTAAAAGAAATCGGCTTAGAAGCAGCGTACGGCGGCGTCGCCACCTCACTCCCGCACAATACCGGCAAGTTCTGGCCGCGGAAACTTCGAACCGGCAACTCTGAATTCGTCGCGATCGACGTCGCCGAACCGGAAATAGTCAAAAGAGCAAATGCATTCCCAGAAGGTGAATACCACACTGGTTGCTTGGGAACGGGTCTGGTAGCCAGCGTACGCGATTACAATCACCTCCTCTCTGTTCTCTTACCCGAAAACATGGGCCTCGATCACGTTACTGGCCATCGTTTACTGTCTGCGGAGAGCGTGCGGGAGATTACTTCACCTCAGCTTCCCGAGGAGATTAGAGATGACTCGCGTAGTATACCTACTGCAAATGCCACCCCCATTGTTCTGCCTGCCGATCTTTCCATCCCGGCTCTGGACCCAAAGGGAAGTTATGGGCTGGGCTGTGGTGTTCAGGGTGTAGACCGGGCACTGAAGAATGGCGGTAAGGGGCGGAGTAAGGGTAGTGTGTATTGGTACGGAGCGCCAAATTGTGACATGTGGGTTGATAGGAAAAAGGGAGTTGTGGTGAGTATTTGGGGAAACTATTATCCGTGGAACGATGAGGCTTGGGTTGAGTTTGTAGCGGGTGTTGAGGGCTATGTTTATGAGGAGTTGGGTTCAGTAGATGGCTAGAAGAAGAAAAGAAAAAGATACCGGTTCACATAGTCGAGGACGATGATAATTATGCTTGACTGCCTTGTTTCATTCACAGGCTACTAGACCCCATAGAAACTAGAGTGCTAACTTGACGAAGACAAGGTATCCCAAGATCTCGACTGAACTTTCCCATCAAAGGAAGTCGTTCGATACCAATTGTAGTAGTAGTAGTAGTAGTAGTAGTAGTAGTAGTATTGAGTTAGGTTAGGACATGTATCCTGTTGATCAAAGAAGAATTTTAGATCGTCATTCCCGGTGAAGGTCTGGAATACCTCCCTCATAAACTGCAGCTTTTCCTCTTTCTCCACGTCACGCAGGAGACACCTGAGACCCGCAGGTTCGATGATTAAGCACTCGAGACCCCTCATCCAAATCAGAGCCGATGCCGCAAGCCACACATGATGTCTCATGGGAAAATCTTTGTACAGGTGGTTGCTCTCAGTTCGGTGCCAGATCTTCCCCTCGACTGTCATTCTCAAGGTAGTGATTGAATCCCGCTGATTTTCGCTCAACATTGTTAAAAAGCTAAGATTATCTGCAGGATAGACCCGGAATACGTTGAGAGTGAACGGGAGCAGGTATGTTTCTGCGTGCGTCTGGCGGTAGACGGCAAGTAACGATACTAGGGACGACAATGGGAGGTATCCTGCTAGGGTACGGACGTAATCTTCAACCTATTCGAACTTCGGGCGACAGGCAACAGCGGTTAGTGCACCAAGCCTCCAGTTGATGGTCATTCCCCCAAGCGCCAGTTTGTAGATGTAGTTGCGGATCTCTCCAGGCAGGCGAAGAAAAGGCGAATTTGTTTGGTTCATACATGTACTACAACTAATTTCAGCTACAGTTATCTTTATTAGGGCAGAATACCTACATCTTGTCCGCCTCGTCCTTTGACAACTTGCGCTTTGGTAACTTGCGCTCTTGTAACTTGGTGTGAGACTGCGAAGCCATGATGTAACCGTGGGGAACTGGATTCGAGTGTGGGCGATTCTTTTGTGCGTATGACAAGCGTATGAATGTAGGAGAGGAGAAGAGAAGCTGGTGAGGGGGTCTTGGAGATATTTAAAGGTCCAGCCAGAGGCCCGTGCTGAGTCTGCAAACAGACGACGTGAAGGCGAGTAGATAGTATTGGATAGCCCGAGGCAGCACTCTCACCTAGCGGAGACGATTTCCAAGAAGGCTTCTACCTCAAGAGACAGTATACTGCGAACAACATTCCTCAGAAACTGCAGCTGCACATTATAGTCAACTGCTAACCGCTATCTTTTACCCGTAGTAGTGCCTTCAACCATTAAATTCTTCGCCCTTGAATTTCTGGAAAATGACCTTGAGAGGTCGGTTCTCGAACCAACCTTTGATAGCTTTTATATGATCAGTATGGCCTTCGGTACCACACAATCCTCAACCACACAACTAGATCCTCCATCATGTGACATCCATTCGACTCATCTGTCGCGCCCTGATCTCATCGATTTTCCCTTGTGTTATACCCACGTAGATCTCATTGTCGCCGCAAGGCCCCTATCTTCTCTTTGATAGCTTTATAGCATCCAAATATATCATTCGGTTTCATATCGCAACAAGGAAAGCCCGCATAACCTATCGAAACCCCCATGCTTACCCCATCTGCGCAGATTGTCCTGACCTCTCTAGTAGTATTGGTCGGCCGGCCAAAAATCCAGCAGTGGCCCCGCTCTCTCTAGCACAAAAATCTGGAATATCTGGATATGTGCAATGGAGCTGATCTAGTCAACCGAGAGGCGGTTAAGAAAGTTGGAGAAACCAAACCCACTGGTTGAGGAGAAGATAGACATTTCGAATGGCATAAGTCAAGTTTCGGAATGGACCTGCCGACAAACTTAGGTAATAACGAAGATGTGGTCCCCCTTCTACGCACTGTCTTGGGGATTTTGGGACTGGTATGCCTGATAGTACTCATGGCCATTCTTCTCTGACATGCGCACACTCATGCTTCTGAGGGTGTAGGCATAGACACTGTTGCGGAGCTTGGCGGGCAAGCGTAGAAGGGGCGACTCTTGCTGGTTGCGCACGGTGCTGCAGTGTTTTAGTTGAATTCCTAGACGGGCTAGTGACCGGTGATTACTTACATTGCGGACAACTCGATGGCGCACCTACCTCCGGCTTCAGACAACCTTTACCTCCCTCGCGACGGCAGCGCAGAGTTCGACTCTCACCCCCGCACCAGAGAGCACGTGGATCCACATCCTCTGTGTGTCACTCAAACGATCATTCTCGCTCTTCACTTCTGCAAACTTGACTTCGCCCTTCTTCCCTTCCTCTTCTGGTAGTTTCCAAAGGAACAAATCAGGTACACCGCCACCCCGCTGCCCATATTCTTGGGCCATGACCTTACATACTGTTGCGAGTGCGTCCCCATCAAAGCAATGGGCAATCTCCACCAGATCAGAGACACCGTACGTCCAGTCGAGACCTATGATGCAAGTTCGGCGCTCATGGTGGTCATCGTAAACTCTTTGTATAATTGTTGGTGCGTCACCGTTTGATATTTCGTTTAGTCGTGCATTGATCTCGGATATACGCGAGGGGTAAAAGGCATCGGTATGTAAATCTAGTGGACAGGTCTGATATGGCGTCTGGAACACGTTGGGTATGTATGTGAATAAAACGTCATAAAAGAGGTATGCGAAGAGCGTGCGAACGATACCACCCTCGCTGTGGTAGCCTTTCCAACCCTGGTCACGGTACTGTGACAGACACATAGCCTCGACCGAGCACTCCCCGTCTTCGCGAGGATCTATCCAGATAGTCTTTCCACCGCGTCTACCGGGGCGTGGCGAGCTATTCCTGCAAGACAAGGGTGGGGCTTCACGCTCGATGCGGATTCCTTCCATAATAACTTCAATTGGCTTCGTCAATCGAACATGTGAGAAGTCGTGTTGTAGTCGTTTGACAAATTTGAGTGACTTTTCAAGTTTTGTGATGCGCTTTTGAAGGTCATAGTGGTGAATAATGTGCACGAGATTATCTTGCAGGCCAAGTTCACATGTCTGCAAAGCGATGTTTTTCCAGTGGCTCTTCTGTTTCTCCACGCCTCTGTTTTCAGACTCAGTGAGTGCAGCCATGTAATGCTCTTCAAGCAGCGCTTTACGTTGATACCACGCTCCTCTTCGTGAATGGTGAAAGAGTCTCTGGTCCAACAATTCCGTCAAGAGTTCGTGCTCACGTTTGTGCTCTTTTCGGCGTCTGAGAACATCAAGCGCCTTGTGGATGATTCGCGTGTATACCCATGCTGGCGATAGACGGCGTAGGTACGAGCCTTCACCGCTGTAATATAAGCTTTCTTCTTTGCGTTTCTCTTCCTGAACGAGCACCTGCCAGCGTGGATATATCTCTTCAAACGTGTCTATGATTTCCTGGAGTCCCTTCTCTGTAGGCCTTCCGCTAAACTCCAGGATAGTATCTATCCGATGTTGGGTACGTACTGATGCCTCATACTCCAGCAGCAACGAACGTGAAGCGAATATGTTTGCAGATCGAGAAACGATGTACTCTGGGAAGTTCCAACGTGCTATCTTTGCTAGGATGATAGTAGTTAATGACTTCTCAGTCCACTCAGTCGAGCGATAGAAGACAAGATGGACACGCTCGAAGAGTTTCAAGGTAGCCAACGAGAGTCTAATGCAAGACCCCGTTTCCTGCATGATCCTGCGCGTGAAGTGTGAATCCCGGTTGGCATCGTCTGAGAGATCGCCCTCAGGCTCTACTTCTGTATCTGGTGTTTCTGGTCGAGACCTGCACGCGGAGGATTCTCTCGACATCTCCGACTCCGAACGTTTTAGCCCAAAGTAACCTAGACCAGCTTGCTTCTGGCTTGTGCGTCGCAGTGCTTTCAGAAGTTCTCCTTTATTCTTCCCCTTGACTTTGGCATCCTTTGCAAGAGCCTTCAGCTCGTCAAGCTTCAGAAGCGATGATGCCTCCTCAAGTGTGTTTATCTCATCTTCTGACCGATCGGCGAATGTGAAAGATGCGCCTATCGTCGTCCCTGTCGGTGCTTCCAGCTCGCCTGGATGTGTATCAACTTCGGAGGATGACGTTGGTAGATCGTACTTTTGTTGCAATGTCTCAGCTGCAGCTTGGAGATCCGAGATATCGCTATGATAACCTAGGCTTTTTATGCGATGCCATGCTGACGTCTTGCGTAGGAAGAGACGTACATATCTGGTATTACAGACTGTAATTAGCAATCTAGCACTAAAGGTTGTATATCTCAACTTACAGGTATTGCGCTTCGTAGTCCAGATCCTTCCATATTCGAAAGACTTCCGTCTCAGCCTCATCAAACAAATGGTTTTCCTCATCCAACACAGTATCCAGTGCCAGATTGAATGCGTCGACGTATAGTGAACTCTTTCCCCGGATCCAGGCTCGTTTTTCTAGGCGCTTGTCTGCTCCGTCGGCTTGTTCTTCCTGTGATGCCTTGAATGCCTCGTATGCCTCAATGGCGTCATCACCACTCTTTACTTCCGGCAGAGCACTTTCTAAGTCTGTCTTATGCTCCTTCGCCTCCTCCTTGATGATTAGACCCTCGCCATCGTCATCAGAATCAAGTATTTCGCGCTTAACAGTCCTCCGCGGTGTAGATGGCGCTTTCTTGGGACTATCATCAGTCTTTTGACGTTTGACCGGCCGGTCTTGGTCGCCATCGAAATTTGTGGATTTTGGATGTTTTATAAATCGAGTAATCATCTGATTATGTACTGATAGGCTCTTAGGCTTGAGCGCCATTGCGTGGTCATAGCAAGGTGCGCGACGGACCCTCGAGTCGAAGGCATTCTTGCCACACGATGGCACGCGAAGGCGCAGGATCGCGCTGTCACGAGGAAGCTAGTCTTGTTTGGGTGCTAGCGGATATCATGGAACCGACGTCACTAACTTTGTGCGGGGGGACGGGGGAGGGGGGTGACTGAAGGCAGACTGCGATCAACGGATGATAGAAATTACCTAAACAGGTAACTTTTTAGAATCTGACAAAGCGAAGTTGAAGCCAGCTGTGTAATGGATAGGCTTGCAGCAATCCACAGAAATCCGAAGTTACTTCATTCGGTAGTATCACTAATATGCGACACAGTGTATCTATCTGCTCTAAGAAATACCAAGGTTAGGATCTAGTTGCTTACTTTTCGACGCGTGATACTCTAAGAGAAAAGGGTGAATGGATTTGTACTGCAACCACCACCTTTTTCCCACCTACCTGAAAAGGAAACGTTTATAGTGGAACGAGACGGAATGTATGTAAATAAATTAACAACATTCACTCTACCATAAACAGCGATTGAAGATGATCTACTATCATCTGCACCTACAGCATATCTTCTTTATCTGGTAAAATGTACAGGAGTGAAACAACGTTATTAAGTAGCTTAATAGAGTGAATGGACTCTTTACTATAGTCAATAGAGTTGAAGCTTGCTTTATTGGGTAACGTCCTACTAAGGATATGATGGGATAGAACACATTACGTTTGAAGAGAACGAGTATCAATGCTTGAACGCTTGAAGATACTAAGAAAAACAGACGCCTCGACTTAGCTAAAGATGTTACAGAGGATAAACCTCCCCGTTAAAACATTTCACTATCTTGCGGCCCGTGTCTCCAGTCCCTCAACCCAAACCAATTGGGTCTGCCCAGGTTTTGACCCGACTTTCGTCCATTTGTCGTTTTGTATTTCCACCCTAGTATCGACCTGAACACCCATTCCCTTCCAACTACTCCCAGCCTCCAGACTCACTTCCTTGCCATCGCTACTCTGACTAATACCCTGCTGCGTTTGGTCTGCTGATAGATTTGTATCTTGTGCTTCCGTCACTTTCTCTCTTATCTTGTATGCCAGTTCAACATCCGCAGAGTCGAGAGTCGCAAAGGTACGAAACTGGTTGCTCTTGTGATGGGATATATTTCCGTATTGCTGCGAGGTGTACCCAGGTCTTCTAGAGTGCCCGCTAGGGTAGATGTTTGTGTGTTCACGCAGGAAGCGGATGTGCTCACGTAGGAGTGGCCAAATACCGGGGAGATTGGCGACATAGACTGCGACGGAGGCTTCTCGCGTGTACCAAAGCATGTATGTTGTCGAGTAGACATCGGAGAGGTTGTATATCTTGGTGAGGATTGCGGCAATGATCTAGTGATGCGTGTTAACGAAGGGTGTTTCGATTGATAAGGAGGCAGATACGTACGACGAAGACACCCATGCTAAAGAGAACTCCCAGGACAAGTTTCTGCTTCAGTGGTAATTTCAGTGATATTATCATGGGCACCGGAACTGCGATAATAAACAGATCGCTGCTCAAGTTAAACACCGCTTGGACGATGGCAAAGTGTACCAGAGTTGTACATTGTGGATCTGGAGGCGGCACAGCCCAATACCCTCTAAAAGGGCGACATGCGGTGAAAAAGGTGATCTCGACGGCGACCCAACCCAAGACCGTCCATATTGTAACTAGTTTGATCCATTTCATATTCGAGGTTCCGGTTAAGATGCGAGCGTACATGAACAGCATACAAGCTTTCAAAGTCCATATGACGTTCAACATGCACTATTTGACGTTAGCTTTCCTAGAAAGATCACCGTGGACTCTGTGAATTGTTAAAGTACCTGTTCGGAGACGACAACAACCTTAGAACCCTTGATACGCTCATTTATATCCTCTTGTGTAAACGTAGACAACTGCTCTGGCAGAAACAAGTTGCTTCCGCCCCCTACTGAGGTGCGGTTCAGGCATAAAACCAGGCCGGTATAAAGAAGTGGCACAACACTTATCATGATCCAGTCGTCCGCTGCAAATCGACTTAGACTCCGAACTCGATGCCATCGTGCATATCTAGTACCAATGTTAGTTTCGAGCGCCACAGTCAAAGTAGGGGATACAAACGTTCGCAAGCTGATGAGGATTATGCCAATGCCATATAATATCCACGACTGCAGTCCCAGTTGCTCCTGGAATTCGGACATGATGAACCTTTCCGTTGCCTCGAAGGTACAGCCGAGATGTGTTCAACGCTGTCAAAACGCTTCACTCCAGAAGATTGCCGTAAGGATATGAATTAGATCCGCTTGAATGCTTGGGAGCATGAATCACACCCACACTTCACACTCCGTCTTGTGAATACCTTCGAAATTCGGCGACCCTCGTGTCGTGGCAGAGAATTCGCGCAATTGGGAAAACTACGGGACTTGAAGGAGATCTCTCGTTGGCGATCAGTGACTTCGCCGACATAGACATGGTATTACAATAATATCCATGACCCCGGAAATTGGATCATTCCTAGAACAGTATGCGAGATATCCCCACGAGGGTGTACTACTAGCGCTGCCGCGTAATGATAGTCTACGTCCTCAGATTACTCGGACGGGTCGGTAGTGTGAACAAGCGTGGCATGTTGATCAGTACTAAAGTCAATGTGCTTGGATAGATCAATCAATCCATATGCCGGTCTTGGCATCAAGTCAGCGATAAACGGCTAGAAAGATCTACTATTCGTACGGAGGTCCGTCTACAAGAACCCTTGTGCCTGGACGACGCGCGGGATAGGAGTCATGGTGAAGGCAATCGCGAGCGCGCCGGTACGAGCGCCATAAGCCGAACGGAACGGCCGCTATCATGTGACTTCTAGGATAGAATAAATTTTGCTCCGCAAAGTCGACATGCCAATCAACGTGGGGCTCTACCGGATGTTATGACATCTACAACTCTGGATTTGTTGGAGGCTGTCACTACACATCCCTGTTCCCGTCTCAGCCAAGACTGCACACTGAGGCGAATGATACGAGACAGAGATAAGGAAAAGGCTCAAATCAGTAATGCTCTCCCACCCATGTGCGAACAAGATTGCATGTTCGTATTGCTATTCGACAGCGCTCTATGGCATCGCGCGTGTAAAAACTCTCCGTCTCGGGTAGCGTACTGCAAACGTTCTCTCTTTGGGATTTGCGGCGTGTGTAGACATTCTCGATTCGTGACGAGGAGAGTAGAGTCATACCGAAAATCACTATTGCCGAATCAGCGGTGTGAATGGAGGCTTACGCAGGCCCGGATGTGGTAGGAATGGGCGTCTGACGGAGTATGTCCAATGGTTCGCTCGAGATAAGGAATGAGCAACGGCAGTCCCATTGGGTTAGCGTTTTCCTCGAATGTCACCAGGATCGCTAAGAAGACTCTGCCGGCTCATCCCATACTCACTGACTATCGTCATCTAGCTACCCAAATTTGTAAATGATGGGATTCGACCAAGACTTGTTGATTACAGGGACTATCTCAAATAAATATACGTACACCCTCCAGGATGATAATACTCCGAACCCGATACTGCGATTCTACGACAAATTCCCGGCGGAGAATAAAGGAACAACTCTATGTAAAATCTACAGCCGGGTAACAACCAAGCCACATAAGGCAGGGCAAACAATGGCTCCTGCACCCCCAAATCAACCCCAAACCGCACTGTATGTACACGCTAAATCGGAAATAAAGATAATATAGAAGAAGACCAAAGTCGAGTGTTGACGCTTGGCTAAAGCGCCCAACTGCCTTTTCTTACAGCAGTCCCACGACCCGCACCTAGGAACTCATCCTCGGCCATGTTAGGGTGCTGCCTGGCCCACTCCTGTATGTATATGCGCAAGGCACGCCATCGCATGCATGTCTCCTCGGTAATTTCTGTGTCCTTCAAATTGCCATCTTTTCCTAGACGGATATAGCCACGGGATGAAGCAAGGTGGTCATCCTGCCTCAGCTCAGAAATGGGTATGTTTGAGACTTTGGACAGTTCTTCATCGAAAGGACGGGCCATTGACGGATAACCGAGCGACAGGTAGTTGTACACTTGAGTGACAAAGTCGTCACCGAACTCTTCTTCGATGGTCTGTTCCACCGCAAGCTTCTCATCTATACCCGAGAAGTCCCCTCCAAATGTGGTTCCAGAGCTGGAGGCTGGAGGTGTAGGCGGCAACAAGCTCATAGCAGGCGTGGGACAGGGAGACATTGGATTTGGCCTCTCGTGGAATGGCGTCATAAGACCCGTCGGGCCGCGTGGGGACTTGTCGCCCCCATTAACACACATGCCCCCCCACAAGCCGTGGGTGCTTGAGGTTCGGCTGTTGGCAGTAGACCAAAGAGATGGGGTGGTGCTAGTTTGCCTGCCGTTCCCTTGCCCGCACCAGAGACTTTCTCCCTTTTCAGAAGCGGCCTTGGACTGCTCAGACAGATAGCACATGGCTGTTCTGACTGCGTCGCACCCTTGCGTGGGGTCGAAACGTGATGGCTCCGGCGATTGGCAACGCGGGAACTTGATTTCTTTTCCGAGCATTGGGGGGCGAGCTTCTCTCCGTTGGCGTTCCAGTTCAGGGTCCCGCCGTTCCTTCGCAAGCTTCTTGGCTGTAGCAGCATCAAGGAAGCCGGCTGGGTTGCCGAAGGGACTAAAAGCAGGCTTCGCGTTTTCCATCTGGTCTTGCTTTTCCTTCTCGGCCAATTGGGTTTCTTGATACTTTCGCATAGTCTCCAAGTCCCAATTGATCTCGGTAAAGGACGATTCTCCTTGCGACTTCGCCTCTGTGAGCGACGGCTCAGACTCCTCAGTATCACGATCTACGTAGTGAGCCACAGGCTCATGAAACTCGTTGTTGGGAAACGCAGCTAACGCCTGTTCACGAAGCTGCTTCTCTGCAGCCTTCGCGGCTAGCTTGAGTAGATATCCAGCAGACCTATCGTCTACACTCTCTCGTCTTCGAGTAGCCTCTTTGTACATGAAAGAATGATCGGAGCTGTAGGGCGGTGACTCAGTCGACGGCGATGATGGGGCTGACGCTTCTGACTCGGAGGACTCAATCGGGTCCAGGTCAGGCACGCGGAATGAGTGCTGTGAAGAACTGAAGTACGACCTCCGTCTGGATAACGGCGAACAGTTACGTTGTATCTCTAAGAACAGAGGGTTCTGGGACATGTCAAATGTCGGTGTGTTGGTTGGCGGGGTAGGTGGTGAAGGCGATATACCCAGTATACGTGCTTTCCGCGCGCTGATGACTGAGTCTGGAGTTGCCTCGGTTTTGTCTTGAGGAAGAAGTGTAGGAGTATCGTCGCCTGCTTTGCGAGATCTCTGAGCCATCTCAATCAACTGAGGCCTGAACCTCTTCGGAGGCTGCCTTATTACACCTCTGAGCTGGCCATTGCAGGGCGATGCTGTTTCCATGGGGTTTGCCTTGAACTTCCCTGTGGGTGACGTTTGCTCTTCCCAATCCTTGGCGAATTTCTGACGACTACTCCTTGTTGTAGTCTCTATAGGTTCTGGGGCAAACCGGCGGTTTGATTTTTTGGTCGTCTCAATGGGTTCTGGGGCAAAGCGACGATTCGTTTTCTTGGTAGTCTCGATGGGTTGGGGCGCGAATTTAGGGTTGGCTTTGGAGCTCGACGTTGTCGTCTCAATCGGCTGAGGCGCGAACCGTCGCGGCTTGGGCCTCTCAGCATTATCTTCCTGATGCTTGTCTTTGGAGGATTTGGTAGTCGTCTCGATTGGCTCGACCTTGAATCGCCGGGGTGGTGGAGCTGACGATGCCATGTTGCAGTGTGTCCCCGCACTTTACAGACGCTCTTCTATGCTATTCTTATATTGGTAATAGTAGCGTCGCTCGCAGCACAGTATTGCCAATAGCAAACAGTGGTTCGGTCGCGCGGGTAGGCTAGTGTCAGACAGCAATGTATATGGATTGCGGATGCGCACAAAAGCGGGGGAATGGCTCGGGAGGAATCGGAGGCATACAACGGTGTACAGGCTCTCGGGCAGGTCCAATGCAGGTGCTGGTTTCTGATTTCGATGCTCAGAGAGAATGCAAGCAAGCACGCCTGTCCATGTATCCGGACGAAGCAGGCTGTTAATAGGCGCAGCGGGCGGTAGCGTTCTTGTACAGATGACAGGGTGCACGCCGGCCGATCTGAGGGGTTCGTTGGAGTCAAGGATGCTTGTGTAGACTTCACATGTGTCAGTCGCGTGCGCATTGATGGTCGAGGGTTTATGCCTCACTTACCGTACCCCGTACCTCAATTCCCACACGGCAAGCGGTTTGTCGAACTGCGGAAAGCGTCTGAAGGAGAGTTTGCCGGGACACATGTGAAATTCAACAGTGTGAAATAGGGCGGATCAACGGCTTGTGGTGCAGGATGACGTATAGTTGTCTGAGGTGTGATGATGGGCCCCAGAGCTACTACCGCGGGGGTTCGCAAGTCTTGGCCGAGAGAGAGAGAGCTACCTATGTGCTAGGGCGTTGGGTGACTCGAGTCCGAAGATATAACAAGCAACGGTGCGGCGGCAGTGCAAGACCTAGACCCTTGATCGTGGAAGAGGCGCGTCGCAGTTATGAGCTGGTGTTTCTTGTTGAGACCAGGATAGCGCCTCGATCAGTGCGCCTCCCTTTCCAGCCCGGGAACCGGCGATATGGCAGCCATGGAAATTGGTTTATCAATGCATACCGCACTATCGACACCAAACACAGTCGACATGTTGCACACCTCCCGCTGCGGCTGCGCAAAACAAATTTAGAACCCACAGCGGTCAAGTGGCTATCCGACGGCATGTCACGGCATGCTGGCCGTCGGTACCGTAGATAGACTGCGGTGCGGTGCAGTGCAGTGCAGTGTAGCACAGTCAACTTGACCGTCTTAGCCCAACGTCAGCGCCCAGCGCATCTCCCAGCAATCTAGTTCGCCTCTAGCCATGCGCGGCGCAATGGCACAGAGTGGGCCTGAAATGAGCCCAGACACTTCTCCATCGAAGATGCCAGACGCCAGATGCAAAAAACAACCGCGCCGACGGTTGGTTGGAGGATCGACAGATTGACGGCTTGCGGTTCTCCACGTCTCCACGACTCCACGCGGTGCCGTCTCCTCAGCTGCTCTCCGAGCATGACATGCACCTTTCGCAAACCCATTGCAACTCACCGCCGTTCCATCACGACATCACCTCTCACAGACCATCATAGCGCCATCGGCCGCGGGTCTAATCACGCTCAGCTCTGCACGCCCGCCCAGTTCGTCACCGGGGAGCCAGCAGAAGGTCCCTACACACGTAAAAAGCACTGTCCAACGTCTACTTGCACGCTGGCAACCGAGCAAGACAGATCACCGCACATGCAGAAACACACTGCTGCAGACACGTATACGCTTCAAAAGAACATGCGCCTGCCTCTCTTATCAATCATGAATGCTTTTTCAACTTGAGCTTACTGTGCAGACGAGAGAGGCACTTCACCATGTTGAATGCATATACACAGGTGCGGTATAGTGCAACAAGATAATTCATCGGGAATAGACCGGGAGAGACCGGGTGACGTGGGTGACAGCACAGCACAGCACACATGAAAAGAACATGCCAGGTTCCGCCCGCCGGGTACGACCACCACATCCCGACACCCGTACCACTGTGCTCAACTCCACACAAAAACCACACATACCATTTGACGAACTCCGCTAGCTCAATTTCGAAAAAGAAAGACGGATCAACCTCAGCCTTAAACAAACTACCATCCAGTCATGGCCATCATGTCCCACCGAACACCCTCTTCAAACCTGTTCTATCAGGTAAAATGAAGTCGAACGATCCGGGCCGACCAGATGCGATGCGGGGTCCCCTCGACAGTGCTCGTACTGCGGACTAAGCCGCAAGGGCGTATGCAGGAAGTGATATTCGACTGGCAGCGGAGAAGCAGGCCAGTATATGATGCCTGGGTTAGGTGATAGGCTGCGGACGCTTCCGCCAACCGACGCCACCGGACTGTGATCCCTTGTGGCACAAGGCTCGACTACCAGACTCTCGGACATTGCGTCGTAGTCTCCCTGCGATGACAACCGGCCAGCAGTGTCATCCTCTGCAATGTCTGAGTTTGACATGTTCTCTTCAGAGTCATCTGTAGCTCCGGCGTCTCCATCTTCACCTTGCCATTCTGCAATCAGATATCCATTTTCATCCTCACCAACAGCCGTGACGGCGTCGCTGTCTCCGTCGCTGTCTCCATCGCTACCTCTCTCGATACCCTTCTCGCTACTTCCGCCACCACCCTCATCCTCGACGGCCTTTTTGCATCCTAGTCCACAGTCGTATCCACAATTTCTGAAATTGTATTGCGGCGGTCTATCTGGCGAAGAGCTATCCAGTTTCGCCTGGTTCGATGGGCCACCGGTATTGTTATCATCATACATGGTGAAGATGGTCAATGCGAGCAGAACAAGGGTACGCTGAAGACATGTTAGCTATATGTCATCACATGCGCTCGATGGCTTCTGATGGCATTGTCACGACAGACATCGACTCGATGGACAAATGTAGCTGGGGAACAACACCGCCTACCTTGAACAAGTGAATAGAAAAATTGAAAAACACAGATAGGACGACCGAGATCCGTTCGCCAACGCAGTCCACACTTTTGGCAATTTTCGTCAGGATGCAGTCGAATGATGATGCGATGGCTACAAAGGTAATGATGTACACGCTAATAATACAGAATAAGTATATTAGGGTATCCAAATGCAATGGAAGAGTATCCAAGCGAAAACATGGAGAAACACAGAGACTTTATGTCTACACGTCAAGGACACTCCTGTTTCACAGGTTGCAGCTGAATACATCCTTCGGGGAATCGCAATGTTCTCCGTTACGACTACTGGCACCGTGACTCGGACACATATAATGCCTCAAACACCTTATTACTGGACACCTCCTCAGCTGAAGCTGCACCCGACGTCACGACAAAAGGGCAAATTCATTTCCCCGCTTTCTAAAAGTTGCCTCACCCCCATTTATGAGCTCGACTCCGCAATCGGGATTTAGATGTATACCTGGATTATCCATGTGTAACCACGCGTATCGAGTGTATAACAAGGCAGACTGGTGAACCCTGACCCCGGCGGTAACCGATCCGTACACCCTTCAGCTGCAGGGCCAAACACATGAAAAGCTGGGGTAATGTTGGCGCGCCTGTAAGTGGTTGTTTGGTTTGTGCTGTGCATGTCTCTCCCCTAATGGCTGACCGGCTGGAGGCCGCCTACACACGTTACAGGAGTGGGGTAAAGCCACCCGCTGCACTCGTAACCTATGCATTTGAGACTCTTTCAACGCCATTGGTCGCTTTGTTTTTCTGCTCAGCGTCGGCTTAGAAGTTGAAAGGTGATGTGTTGTACACATGTGAGGGCTCGTATAGATCGCATTGCAGTAACTAGCCTGGAGTATCCATCTGCCCCCGTTAGTTTTTCATACCACCTTTTTTCCGTTAGGACGAAATGCTTGCGCGCTGCTTATATATATCATAAAGTGCATGTCAAATACAACTGCATGCTTTCACATATCCTGATAAAAATCCATCAACCGGTTTGAACTTGATAGATGTATGATCCCCTCCCGATCTACCTAGGCATTGCCACAATCTCACGTGACATGATGTACACAAGCCCTTTTTGTGATAGTCCGCATGCGTCGGCATCCCCTCGGCGGTGCGGCGGCAGGCGTTGGCGACCGCCGCGACGCGCGCGCGCGAGTCCGCGACGGGCAGCGCGGCGACGAGGGGGTGGATGCGTTCGGGCATGATTCGCTGGCCATAATAGACCGCGAGCCAGCTCGCCGGCAGGAACATGCCCTCGCGATATTGTTCGACGATGCCGCGATCGCGAAAGGCGGCGATCTTCCCGGCCAGCGAGGGGGGCAGCTCCATCGTCCGCATGTGGCGCCAAAACGGCGTGTCGTCACGCTCGGTCGCGCAATAATGCAGAACCAGGAAGTCACGGACGCGATCATATTCCAGCGCCATCGCGCGGTTGAATTCCGCGGCATCCGCGGGGTCTAGCACGGCGTCGTTCGGGAACAGCTCGATCAGCTTGCCGATGGCCAGCTGGATGAGGTGGATGCTGGTCGATTCAAGCGGCTCGAGGAACCCGGCGGAAAGGCCGATCGCCACGCAATTGTCGATCCACTGGCGGTGCCGACGTCCGGTGCGGAATCGCAGCATCCGCGGCTCGGCCAGCGGCTCGCCCTCGAGATTGTCGAGCAGCACCGCGCGCGCGCGGTCCGGATCGGTGAAGCGCGTCGAGAAGACATGACCGTTCCCGGTGCGATGCTGCAGCGGGATCCGCCATTGCCAGCCGGCGTCGCGCGCGGTGGCGCGGGTATAGGGGACGGGGGGACCGGTGTTCGCCGTCGGGACCGCCCAGGCCGCGTCGCAGGGCAGCCAGTGCGCCCAATCCTCGTGTCCCGCCTTCAGAGCGCCTTCGATCAGCAAGGCGCGGAACCCCGAACAGTCGACGAACAGATCGCCCTCGATCCGCTGCCCGTCCGCCAGGCGAAGGGCCGCGATACCGCTCGGGCCCCGTTCGACGTGCTCGACGCGACCCTCGATCCGCGTCACGTCGCGGGCTTCGGCATAGTCGCGCAAATACGCGGCATAGAGCCCGGCATCGAACTGATACGCATAGGAATAGGTCGACCCGACCGATCGCGGATCGTCGAGCGGCGGCGTGAAACGCCCGGCACGCGCGGCGACGATCGGGAGCGAACAGTCGGCGAGCGCGGGCGTCTCATCCGGCTTGTCCCGGGTCGCGTGGAGCCAATGCTGATGGAATGGCAGCCCGTCGATGTCATGGCCGAAATCGCCGAACGGATGGATGTAGCTGTCGCCGATCCGACCCCAATCGCAGAACTCGATGCCCAGCTTGAACGTCGCCTTGGTACGCCGGATGAAATCGGCTTCGTCAATACCCAGTCTTTGATTGAAGAAACGGATGTGAGGCACCGTGGCCTCGCCGACACCGACGGTTCCGATCTCCTCGGACTCGATCAGCGTGATGTCGGCCAGCCGTGCCGCGGACGGCGTACCGGTCGTTAGACCTAGCGTCGCCGCGGTCATCCAGCCTGCGGTACCGCCACCAACGATAACGATGCGTAGCCGAGCACGTTCGTCCAATTCCACCCCCCGACTATGTTGCAATCATGCAACAAGCCTAGCAATTCACTAAAAAACCGTCCGATTCAGTCTAGGCCGAACTCATCCCTCTCGCTACCAAACATTGTAAGAAAAAAGCGCTTACAAATGATAGCGCTAACACAATGAGGGGATGCCGGGAGTCATGGCCAAGTTCGAGATCACACGCGCCGCGCGTCGCGGGAACCTCCTCAAAGGTGGTGCCTCCCTGCTTGCGCTGTGCCTGGCCGCCGCGCCAAACGGCGCTCTGGCTCAGCAAGCCGATGCCGCCGCCGGCCAGACCACGCTGACGCCGAACGCGGCCGGGCGTACCGTATCTTCTGATCGCACTGCGGCGACGGTGGCCGGGGCGCCCCAGGCGGGCGCGGCACAGCCCTCCGCCAACGGGCAGGTGCCCTCGGGCGGTGCCGAGGTGACGCAGGCCGAGCAGTCGACCGCAACGCCGCAGGACGAAGCCGCCGATCAGGACATCGTCGTCACCGGCATCCGCCAGAGCCTGAAGAGTGCGCAGGCGATCAAGCGCAATTCCGAAGTCGTGGGCGATTCGATCTCGTCCGAAGACATCGGCGCGCTGCCCGATCGTTCGGTCACCGAAGCGCTGCAGCGCGTGCCTGGCGTGTCGATCAGCCGCTTCTCGGCCGGTGCCGATCCCGATCACTTCGCCACCGAAGGGTCGGGCGTCACCGTCCGCGGCCTCAGCTACACGCGCTCCGAGATCAACGGCCGCGATTCGTTCAGCGCGAACAACGGCCGCGGCCTGTCCTTCGCCGACGTGCCCGCCGAACTGCTTGGCGGCGTCGACGTGTTCAAGAGCCCGTCCGCCGACATGATCGAAGGCGGCATCGGCGGCTCGGTCAATTTGCGCACGCGCCTGCCGTTTGATTCCACCGGACTGGTGCTGGGCGGGACGCTCGAAAACAACTACGGCGATTTCGTCAAGAAGTCGGCGCCCACGGTCTCGGTGCTCGGCAGCAACCGCTGGGAAACCGGCATCGGCGACTTCGGCATCCTCGCCAGCTTCGTGCGCTCGCAGGTCCGCAGCCGCGCCGACAGCGTGCAGATCTCGAACTGGGGCGAGCGCGTAATCGGCGCCGACGGATCGCTGCTGCAGCCGGTTGACGCGACCACCGGCGTGGTCAACACGGGCCGCACCGTCTACGTCCCGCGTGGCGCGGCGATCCGCAGCCAGGAATTCAACCGCACGCGCTACGGCTATTCGGCCGCCGGCCAGTGGCGCAGCCCCGACAAGTCGATGACCGCGACCGCGCAGTTCCTGCGGACCGACTCGCGCGAGGCGTGGACCGAGAATTCGATCGAGGTCGCGACCGACAACGTGCTGGCGGCAGGCGACACACAGCCCTTCCCCGGCACCAGCTTTGCCTATGACGACGATAACGTCTTCACCAGCGGGATCATCACCGGCCCGAACGGCTATCGTGCCGATCAGGATCCGGCGAACGGCGGCGACCAGCGTACGCCGAGCAACGGCCTGCAGAGCAACAACATCTCGCGCGGCAACCAGTCGCGCTTCCGCACCAATGACGCCAGCTTCAACCTGAAGTGGCAGGCGACGAACCGGCTCGGCATCAACCTGGACTACCAGCATGTCTGGTCGCAGGTGAAGGTTACCGACCTGACGGTCTGGGGCACGACCTTCCAGAATGCCGATATCCGGCTGGACGGGACAAACCCGGCCTATGTGAACTTCATACCGGTGACGAACACGCCGAACAATTACCAGAACGCCGCGCACCCGAGCTATCTCGATGCGTATAACAATTTCTACCGTTCGGCGATGGACCATATCGAGGACAGCGAGGGCAACGAGGATGCTGCGCGCATCGACCTCGATTATTCCTTCCCGGAGAATAGCTGGCTGACCTCGGTCCGCGTCGGCTATCGCTTCGCCGATCGCCAGAATGAAGCGCGTTCAACCGGCTATAACTGGGGCGTGCTCAGCGAGATCTGGGGCGGCGGCAACAATCAGGACAATGCAGCGGCGCCGACTGGCCCGGGTGGCCCGGTCTGGTTCGATCGGCCGATCGACGGCAATCCCGTCACGCGCAACACGGGCAATCTCGGCCCGCAGCAGGCATTCCTCTACGACAACTTCTTCCGCGGCAAGGCGAACGACTCGTCGAACGGCGGGCGCGTGTTCGTGCCGGGGTCGTTCCTCCAGGATTATGGTGCGGCAACGCAGGCGATCAGCCAGATCGCGCAGGAATGGCGCAACTTCACGAGCAACCTGTCGGGTGCCAATGGCTGGGTGCCGCTGGCAAGCCGTGCCGGTGTCGTCGCCGGGACGCCGTTCCTGCCCGGTGAGATCAACCCGGTCAGCGAGCGCAACAACGCGGTCTATGCGATGGCGCGATTTGGCAACGACCTGTCGAACGGCTGGAACCTGAGCGGCAATATCGGTGTGCGGTACACGAAGACGGATCGCGTCTCGTCGGGCTTCTTCGCCTTCCCGCAACAGTCGTTCAGCTGCGTCGCGCCGACCAACGGGCAGCCGGTCTCGCGGTTCTGCGCGTTGCCGCAAGCCGTACGCGACGCCGCGGCGGCGTTCCAGAACGGCAGCACGACGCCCAACGACGCCAAGCTGAGCTACGACTATTTCCTGCCGAGCTTCAACGTGAAGCTGGCGATGGGCGGCGGTCTTCAATTCCGCGCGGCGTTCACCAAGAGCGTCGCTCCGCCGGATTTCGGGCTGACCCGGTCCTATTACAACATCAATCTGAACACGAGCGACCAGACGATCCTGTTCAATGGTGCGCCGGTCGCGACCTTCCAGGTCGGCAACCCGTTTCTGAAGCCGGTCCGTGCGGACAATTACGATGTGACCGCGGAATGGTATTTCTCGAATGTCGGCCAGCTCACGCTGTCGCTGTTCAAGAAGGACCTGTACGGCGTGCAGACCAACAGCCTGCAGCGTCAGAGCTTCACCAACAACGGCGCGACATTCGACGGGATCATCACGACCCCGCTGAACTCGACCGAGACGGGTCGCGTAAAGGGGTTCGAGGTCGGCTATCAGCAGACCTATGATTTCCTGCCGGGGTTCCTGAGCGGGTTCGGTCTCGCGGCCAATTTCACCTACGTGAAATCGTCGGGCGTGTCGCAGCAGAATCTCGACTCCGACGATCCCAACGTCACCGCGGGGATCATCTCCAACGTCGACACCAGCGGGTTGCCGTTGCAGGGGCTGTCGAAATACCAGTTCAACTTCGCGCCCTTCTATCAGCGTAACGGGCTCGAAGTGCGCGCCGCGTATAACTGGCGGTCCAAGAACCTGCTGACGATCCGCGACGTGATCGTGCCGAACTCGCCGGTCTACGCGGAGAAATACGGGCAGCTCGACGCCTCGATCTTCTACGCGGTGACGCCAGCGATCAAGATGGGGTTCCAGGGCGTCAACCTGACCAATTCGATCACGCGCACGTCATATGTGATCAACGATGATCTGCTGACGCGGCCGCGCAACTGGTTCATCGCGGATCGCCGCTTCACCTTCTCGATCCGCGCGTCGTTCAGATAAGCGCGAAAGGGTCGGCCGGTCCGGCCGACCCTTTCGATCCTTTTCCCGTTCTCCCCCCTGGGCGCCGCGCGACAATCGCGGCGCCCTTTTTTGTCCGGGCGTCAGGTGCGGGGCGGGGCGGCAGCAAGCGCGGCGGCGATCGCCATGTACATTGGTTTGGGCTTGAACGCGGCATCATAGGGGCAGGGGCGGCGGCGGGCCTTGTCCTTGCGCGGCTCGAACCCCTCGATCCAGCTATAGCGGTCGGTCATTCCCCACAGCAGCACGTCGCGAAGCTGCGGATAGGCGAGCATCACGTCGAGATAGCCGCGCGTGAAATCGGCCACCGCCTGATCGCGGACCGTGAAGTCGGCAGGGAGTGCGTTGTCGCGGACGTCGAGTTCGGTGATCACCAGGCCATAGCCCATCGCGGTGACCGCATCGAGGAAGCGGCGCCACTCGCCCTCGAGCCCTGCGATCGTCGCGCGCGCATCGATCCCCTGCGTGACCAGGTGAGACTGTACGCCCAGCGCATCGACCGGCACGCCGCGCGCCTTGAACCCTTCGAGCAGCTTGAGCACGCCGGCGCGGTGCGTGGCGTTGCCGGGTTCCCAGCTCATATAGTCGTTATAGACCAGCTGCGCGTGCGGCGCGACGCGGCGCGCGGTGTGGAAGGCGAGGTCCAGCGTTGCCTCGGGGCTGCCCAGCGCGCGCGACAAAGCGGTCTGGTACAGGCTCGCATCCTTGGGATCGACCGCCTCGTTGACGACGTCATAGCTGCGGATCCGTGTGCCATAGCGGCGGCATACCGTGGTGATATGGTCCACCAGCAGATGTTCGGCGGCGCGCGCGGGGGTTGCGCCGAAATCATGCGCTTCTTCCCAGCGCGGCATCCATTTGGGCTGATGCCACAGCAGATTATGCCCGCGCACCGGCAGCGCGTTGGCGTCTGCCCATGCCATCATCGCATCGAAGCGGGTGAAGTCGAAGCTGGTCGCGCTCGGTCGCAAGGCCTGCCACTTCATCTCGTTTTCGGCCACGAGCAGACCACAGTCGCGCTTGAGCAGGTTGGCGTAGGCCGGGTTCGCGAACGAGCCGCGATCGGCACCCGGGGCACCCCATGCGAAACTCGATCCCACCCGCATCCCCTTGGCCGCGGCGATGCCGTGCAGGCCGGTCGGCGCAGGTGCGGCCGTTCCACGGGCGCCGGCCGATACGGCAAGACCCGTCAGCATCGCCAGCCCGGTGCGTCGCGTAATTTCCACAGCACATCCTCTCTTTTATGATAGCGCTAACGCTGACGGTTTCTCCGCAACAGGTCAATCCCGAAGCCTCTGGTTTGATACGCAAACTGGATGGCCGAAGACGCAACGGTTCGGTGGCAAGCGGGTCCTGAACCTGTCTATGCAACGGGGGAAGGCGGGCCCGGTTCAATCAGCCGATCTGCAACGACCCGCATCGCCTCGACATCCCGGCCGCAATAGAGGCGCAGGGCGGTATCAAGTTCGGCGCGGCGTTCTAGCGTAGATGCGACGTCGACCGCTTCGCGATACGCCGCGACCGCGTCGCCGCCGTCCCGCACTGCCAGCGTGGCATAATCGAGATGCGGTGCGATCGTCGGCAGGACCGCCTTGATCGACCAGCTTCCGCGCTGGTCCCGGTGGTACCAATGGTCGCGGGTGACGGGCAGCAGGTCGACGATGCGCGCGGCGAGATCGTCGAGCAAGGCGGCGAGATCGGGGTAGGCACGCGCGAGGCGCAGCACGACGTCGCGTTCGAAACGGGCGTGCCAGGCAATGACCGCGCCGGTCCGTGGCAGTGCGGCAAGCGCCTCGGCACAGGCGCGACGCGGATCGTTGCCGCTCAGATCGAGAAACTCGCGCCGTACGATGCCGTGGTCAGCGGCTTCGACATCCGCGACGAATTGAAACGGCACCTGCTCATAGGGCGAGCAGCCGGGCCAGACCGGCATCGCGTCGCTGACGGTTTCGAAATCCAGCCAGATGCGCGGATACGACCAGCCGGCCATCGCCTGCGCAGCGCCCGCAGGGTCATGCTCGACTCGACCGGTCATCGTGGCGCGATGGACGCGGCGGTCGGTGTCGGAGCGCAGATCCTCGACCGGGACATGCGTCAGGTCGACGATGCCGCGGCGCAGGAACGCCTTGCCTGCGCCGCGCGGCAGGATCGTCACGGGCCAGTACGGACCCGCCGGCAAGCCTGCGTGGCAATGGTCGGTGAAGGCGCATACGTAAGGCGCGTGGCAGTGATCGCCGACGATCGCCGCAGGTTCGCTTTGTGTCAGCAAGGCCTTGGCCGCACCGATGCGCGCGCCTTGTGTCGCCACGATCGGCGCAACCAGCGCGGTCACGTCGGTATCGACGAACAGCCCGCCGCGGTCCCCCGAGCGGTCCAGCGTGAAGTCGCGATCGAGGTGGCGGACGTGAACCGATGTGATGCGGAGGCCGTTGGCGGCGGCGACCCACGCCTGAGTCGCGAGTGCGGCGAGATGGTCCGGCTTTGCCTTGGTCGAACCGCGAACGGCAATGATGCGCCAGCCGTCGCCATCCGGTTCGAGGATATCGACGATCGCCCGCACGCCGTCGTGGAAGAACTGCGCGCCCGCGATGGTCTGGCGGGTCGCAATCGCTGCGCCGGTCGCTGCTGACGCTGCCGATCGACCGGAGGCGGGGGCGATCATGACCATGTCAGGCATTTGCCGCCGCGCCTCGGCAGCAATCGCATGCGCGGTCGCCCGACGATCGGCGGCATCGTTCGTCGAGCCTGCGCTGTCGGGCCGAAACGTCATCAGCCACAATTGCCGCGGGCACCGCTCGAACGCGGCGAGGCGCGATGGCGAGAGCGTGTCAGGCGGCAAAATCACACCCCTCCATCGACCATCCGTCCCAGCGCATCACGAGATCCCGCGCGTCGCGCGACGTTGCGTGATCGACCGCGACCGCGTCGATTCGTTCGGCCTGGCGTTCGATCAGGCCGAGCCACTTGGCGCGGATCGCCTCGACGTCCGCCGGGAGCATGTAGCGATGCCATAATCGCGCGACGCGGCGTTCGATGAAAAGGCGCTCGAGCACGTCGCGCGTGCGGTCCAACGGCAGTCCGGCATGGCTGCGCCGTAATTCGCCGACGATATGCGACGGATAGATCTCGCAGCGGGTCTTGAGCAGGTCGAGAATGGCCCGTTCGATCATCGTCTCGTCGATCGCCGTGGTGGTCGGCATGAAACCTCCGTCAAAGGGTGCGGTCACCGCGCGAGCGCGATCAATTGGGCAAGACCGTTGGTACCGGTCTTGGCGACGATGGCGGCGCGGTGATCTTCGACCGTCTTGGGGCTGAGCCCGAGGATGTCGGCAACGGCCTTGTTGCTATGTCCCTGCACGAGCAGGTCGAACACCTGACGTTCGCGCGCCGACAGGGCTGCGGTTCGTGCGCGGATGCTGCGTTGGCGCCGGGACCATGCGACCCCCTCGTCAACCGCGCTGAGGAGGCGTGTCTCGTCGAGCGGCTTTTCCAGATAATCGAGGCCGCCATAGCGCCGCACCGAGTCCACGGCATTCGCGGTCGTCGGCCACGCGGTCATGAAAACGATCGCAACCGCGGGATCGATCATCCGCACGCGGTCGGCAAAGCCGAAGCCGTCGAGGTCGCCCATCATGATGTCGGTGACGATGCACAGCGCAGGTGCTTCTGCGTAGACCGACAGCAGCATGACCGGGTCGAGAAAGGGTTCGGCGGCATGACCGTGACGGCAGAGCAGTCGTGCGACGGCCGCGCCGAGGTCATGGTCGTCATCGACGACATAGACGGCGGCACGATCCGGCTGATTGGCGGGGAGTGTCATGGCTCGGCTCCGGGGCGCGGGAGGGATAGCGTCGCGCAGATGGTGCCGTCGGCGTGCGTGACACGCTCCACCGTGCCGCCATGGGCTTCGACGATCGCCCGCGCCACGAGCGCCCCGACGCCCATGCCGGGGCGTGCTTCCCGCCGATCGGGGCAGCGGTTCACGACCATGACCACGACCCGGTCATCGTTCTGATGGGCGGAGAGTGCGACACGACCGTCGCACGCCTGCACCGCATTGCGGACCAGATTGACCACCGCCTGCGCGAGCTCGATCTCCTGGCCGAAGACGACCAGGTCGGGATCGATCGGCGACACCTCCACCACGACCCGCGCCGCCCTGGCTTCGGCACGGGTCAATGCCGTGACGGTCTCGACCAGCGCGGACAGGGGCAGGGCGCTCGGTTCGTCGACCGATCGACCGCCGAAACGACGCAGCCGGCGGACCAGCGTGGACAGCGCCGCCGCCTTGCGGTCGATCAGCGCGGCGGTCTGGGCGATGTCCGGATCGGCGGCGACGGTGATCTCGTGCAGGTGCTTGGCCTCGATCGCCAGCGTCGAAAGCGGCTGGCTGATCTCGTGGATCACCGCCACCGACATCGCGCGCAGCGTCTTCAGCCGTTCCGCCTGGAACAGCATGCGGTCGCGGCGCGACAGGTCGCTCTGCGCCCGCGCCTGCGCATCGGCAAAGCTGCCCGCGAGGTAGCCTACGACGACGATCGATGCGAGGCTCATGTGCAAGGCGAGCCGTTCCGCGACGGGCAGGTCGGTCGCGGTAAAGGGAAGGACGATCGCCGCCACGATCACGATCGCGCACCAGCCTGCGGTGCGGCCGAAACGCAAACCGATCCAGGCGACCGCGAGCAGCGCCGGGGCGGCGGGGACGCCCAGCCCGATCTCGGCCAGCAGCGTGCTCGCGGCGATCGCTGCGCCGAGGACGAGGGCCGCTTCGGCCAGTCCGGCAAGCTGGCGGAGCGTCGGGCGGTGCAGTGCCCGGGGCCGGTCCTGCCCCGCATGGACCACCCAGAGCAAGGGCGGGGCGATCAGCAACACGCCGAGCAGGTCGCCGACGACAAAGCCCGTCAGCGATGCCACCGTCTGACGAAGGCCCGAGACGCCCGTTAATTCGGGACTGAACAAGGTCCAGGGCAGCGCCGCCATGGTCGCCGCGACCGGCGCGGTGACTGCGGCGAGGCCGAGCGGCATCGGCGCGACGCCGAGGCTCGATTGCGACCGCGCCGCGACGTGGCGGACCAGCCAGACGACGATGCCATAGGTCAGCGCGGGCCGGGCGACGCCGTTTGCCGCGGTCAGCCAGCCGGCCTGGCCCGGAACGATGATGCCGGCGATCGTCTGCACGATCAGTTCCGTCGCCATCACCGCTAGCGTCAGCCGCGGGCCACGGCTCCACAGCAGCGCCAGCCTGACGCCAGCGGCGGGATAGAGCAGCGAGTAGAAGCCCTGACCGCCCCATCCTGCCGCGGCCTGGTGCGCGGCCGCAAACGCTGCTGCATAGCCGATGAGCCAGGGAAGGTCGGCCAATCGTGGCACTGTTTTGCCGGCTACGGCACCGATCGAGAGGCGGGGCGGAGAGGGAGGCAGCGGCATTGAGGGCTGCCTAGCCGCATCCGGCGCCGATAGGCCATCGGGGAAATTCCCGGGTTTTCGGCGCGGCGGCGATGGCCATGATGATCGTGAGCCAGCCCCGGGAATGTATCGATGCCAGCCCATAGTGTCTCGCGATCGCGGAATCGTCACCGCGTAACGGGCGCAGCCGTACGATGACGGAAGGACCTGATCCGATTCACGAGGTGCGCGAGCTCTGGTACCAGGAGGATGGCAGCGTCATCGTCTACAGCCATCAGGTCGTGCCGCGGCGGTGGTGGAACCGCCTGACGCGGCCGATCGGCGTGCTGCTGATCGTGCTCGCCGTCGCGTGGCCCGCATTGCTGCTATCTCATGGATGGACATGGCTGGGTCTGGCGTTTGCCATTGGCGACGTGTGCGTCGTGTTCGTCGGCCGCGATCTGATCCTGTGGGGGGCCAGGCGCTGGAGCGATCCGTAGGCAACCGCGCTTAGACGCGGAATCGGAAGGTCTGCGCAGCAGGGCGGGTGCCCTGACGGGCTTGTCGCTCGCCAGGGCACATCATGGAATGGCCGGCTCTGCCGACCGGCGGGTCAGTCGCCGGGGAGGGCGGCACCGGCGACTGCGAACAGATCCGCCGCGGAGTGGCGGGACAGGTCGATCGGAAACGCCGCGCTCATCGACACGCCCGCCGGCGCGTCGTTCGCGTCGAAGCCGAGCGCGCGGCAGGCCGCCACGCTTGCCTTGGTCCTGCAGGCGAGCCCGCCGCCATGTGCAAAGACGTTCAGCAGCACCCGGCGTGCGTGCGAGCGCGGCCGGATGCGCAGATCGGGAACGTCGGTATAATAGATCTCCAGCGCGCCGGGGCAGAGCCGGGCGAGATCGTCGAGCAGCGCCTCGCGCTCGTTCGGTGCGGCGGTCGGTTCGGTGCGCAGCGCCTCCTCGTCACCGTCGGTTTCATCGTCGGCCTCGCTCTCTCCGGCCAGATCCTCGACGGCGGGTGCGGGGCGGTGGGCGAGCAGCCGGGCGAGCCGCTCCTCGAACGCGACCGGATCGACCGCTGGCGCGTCGCCGGGTTCGGTGCCGTCGTTGCAGGGCGGCATGAACGCGGCAATCAGGTCCCGCTCGATCGGTGCCAGCCAGTGCTTCTTCACCCATGCGCTCGGCCGCTGCCCGGGCTCGGGGAGAACGGTCGCGGCCAGGTCGCGCGGCAATTGGAGATAGGTGAAGCCGAGGTGATCGAGCATCGTGGACTCGTTCCCCGGCCCGAACACATCCCAATGTGCGGCTGCGAGCTGCGCCTTGGCGAAGGTGCAGCTGCCGCCCTTGCGCTGGAGAAGCGGGCTTTCATCGCCGTTCAGCGCCAGCATCGCGACGATCGTCTCGATCGGTCCGTTGGGCTCTGCGGCGGCGAGCGCATGCAGATGCTTGAGATGCCGACGGGCGAAAGTGACATAGGGCGAGCGCAGCGTCTGATAGGTGACGTGCTTCTCCCAGCGCTCGAGGACCGATCCGCCGAAGGGCCGCTCAGCCTTGCCGGCATATAGGCCGACATAGACGAGCCGGTCGTCATGGAACATGCCGTAGATGCCGGGCCCGCGCAGTGCCTCCGGCTCCCCCGCCCAGGGTGCCCGCGGCACGGCGCGCAGGTTCATCCATGCCGGCTTGCCGAGCGTGGGCGGCACGGGACGCAGGGTAAACAGCTCGGAAGCCCGGTAAAACGGCATGCGCAATGTCTCCTCATGGGGTGGCCATGCGGCTTAGGCGGGCGCGCGCGCGACCGGCTATCCGGGGTTTTCCCGGGGGGCGACATCGCCGGCGGCCCGTCCCGCGGGCTGCCGGTCACGGGGCGCGCTAGAAGCCGACGCGAAGCGAGACGTCGACCGCGCGGGGACGGCCGAGGACCCATTGCTGGTTGTTGTATGTGCTGATCGCATAGTTTCGGTCGAATAAATTGTAGCCGTGGATGTCGACCGCGAGCCGTGGGGTCACTGCATAGGAGAGCGTTGCATCGACCATGGTGTAGCTGGGGACGCGAAAGCTGTTGGCGTTGTCCGAATAGCGGCGCCCGACGTAGCGCAGCCCGGCGCGTGCCTGGAGCGCGTGCGTCGCGTTCCAGCGCAGCCAGAGATTGGCGAGCATCTCGGGCACGTCCGGCGGGGTATTGCCATCGAAGCGCATACCGCCTGAGACGAAGTCGTCGAACGTGGCGTCGAGGATGCTGCCGTTCGCATCGATCCCGACACCGTAAGGCAGATCGAGCGACACCGCGGCCTCGATACCCCTGGCCGATCGCTGGCCGACCTGCTCGACCGGGCTCGTCGGGGTCAGCTGTGCCAGCAGGCGCTTCTTGACGATGCGATAGGCGGCGAGGGTGGCGGTGCCGCGACCGTCGAGGAACACGGCCTTCGCGCCGACCTCGACCTGATCGCCAACCGCGTTGCTGAACTGCACCTGCCCGGTCGAATAGGTCGTCAGCGTCCCCAGCGGGTCCACGCCGGTGGCATATTGCGCATAGAGCGACACCGTCGGGACCGGCTGATAGACGCTCCCGACCCGCCAGGTCACATTGTGCAGCCGCTTGTCGAGCGCGAACGTCTGGGTAGTGGCGCCGCCTGGATAGTCGATCGACCAGCGGCGGATCGTGTCGCGCTCGAAGCGGACGCCACCGACGATCGAGACGTGCGTTCCGAGCTTCAGCCGGTCCTCGGCGAAGACCGCATATTCGGTCGTGCGCGTGCGATAGCGCGGTGCGATGCCTTGCGTGTCGATGATCAGACCGGGATCGAACGCGAAGGGGTCGACCTCCGAAACCTGGGGGTCAGACCCGAAATTGTGCGAATAGGTCAGTTTGATGAGGTTGACGTCGAAGCCCATGACAAGGTCGTTGCCGACGCCATCGGCGATGCCTGTTCGGAGCGTCACGCTGCCCTGATCGCCCCATTGCATCTGGTCGTGGACGATGCCGGTCATGTCGGTGCGCAGGATGCCGCCCGGAGTGCCGGTGTTGCCGCTGCCGTTGGGGCAGACCCCGTCCGCGGCGATCCAGCAATAGGTTTCGAGATTGAGCCAGGAGCGTTTGGAGGTGAGGCGATAGGCCTGGTTGCTGACGGTGACCGCATCGCTCGGTGTCCAGTCGACCTGCAGGCTGGTGCGGTTGTCCAGGTAGCGGATGCCGCCGTCGCGTGTGGTGTAGTTACGCTCCCGGATGCCGTCGTCGAGCCGACCGTCGATCAGCGGCGTGCCGAAATAGCGCATCGGCTTCTGGTCGCCATAATCGTCCCGCACGGTGACGACGAGCGTGTCGGTCGGCGCCCAGCGCAGCGTGCCCGACACGGCATGGCTGCGCGACTGGCCGCGATCGACATAGCCGTCCGATCGGCGATAGCTGCCGTCGATGCGGTAGGAGAGGCGCTCGGTGATCGGCCCCCCTGCGCCCGCCGCGACATGGAAGCTGTCCTGCGAGCCATAGCCGATCTCGCCCTCCACGTGCGTCCGCTGCGTATCGGGTTTGCGCATCACGACATTCACCGCGCCGCCCAGTGCGCCCTGGCCGTAGAGCACCGAGGCCGGGCCGCTCAGGATGTCGATCCGCTCGACCATCCACGGATCGGTCGGAAAGGTGATCGTGCCGGCCGCCGGGAACAGTCTTATGCCGTCGATGAGCTGGAGTACGGATCCCTGGCCGCTGAAGCCCCGCGCCGCGAGTGCGGTGCCGCCATTGCCGGGGTTGCCCGCGTTGCTGATGCCCGGTGCGCGGCTCGTTGCGTCGATCACGGACAGGTCACCGCGCGCGCGGATCGTGGCGCCGTCGATGACCGAGAGCGTCGCGGGGGTCTCGAGCGGCGTGAGGCCCAGGCGGCTGCCGGTCGCATTCGGCGTGGTGAGCGTGTCCTGGGCATGCTGTCCGACGATCAGGATGTCCTTGGTATCGGGATCCGGCACGGACTGGGCGTGGACTTGTGCTGCCAAGACAGGCGACAGAATAGCCCCCGCGAGCGCGAGGCGAGACAATAGGAACGGCATTACGGTAATCCCCCGGGCGTCTAGCGAACCCGGCAGGGACCTCCCGCGAACGGCCGACATCCGCGCCAGCCGGACGCGATTGCGACCGGCACGCATGCCCGTGCGGTCCCCACCGCACACGTCGTCGCTCGACGGAGTACCGTGCCGCGGCCACCCCCTGGGCCAGGCAAGAGCGACCAGACGCCGGCAGGTCTCCTGGCTCACGGGTCCTCGCACGATGCACGGCCTTCCCAGGCCCTCATGACGAAACGTCTGGCCCAGTGGCTGCCCCTTCCTTTGCAGGAAGAAGCGAAATGCATCGCGCTCGCCGCTTACAGTTGCAGGGACAGCCTCGGCTTCAGGTAGCGAACCACCCTCACCGCGTTCCCTATTAAGCCCCTTTCGGGGCACCGACGCGATCATGCCGCCCTGCTCGGATCGAACAGGTCAGCGGCGCCGGTCTATCCCGGTCACGGCGGTTCGGCAATCGCCCGGGGCGAGCGGCGCGATGGCGGCTCGATCGTCCTGCTCGATTGCTGTGATCCAGAAGCTCCGTTTGGCGCGATGCGCGTCCTCGATCAGGAGGCGGCGGTGCCGCACGCTCTGTGCGGGGATGCCACGCTGATGGCATGCAGGATTAAGGGATCGAGATGAAGAACGTGAAGAGCCGTCAGGCCGTGACGGCGATGCTGCTGGCTGCGGCATCGGCGGGTGCCATGATTCAGCCGGTCGCCGCGCAGACGGTGGCGCCGGCCGAGACGCAGGCGGAAACGCGCATGACGACCGGTGTTCCTAGGCTGTTTCCTG
>JGI20283J13201_100186_pt1 | contig 33123 bp, 25 predicted proteins | sample Plalitdecfosmids_FD_13201 | JGI IMG/M metagenome (IMG submission 13201)
GTACAACGACACCTAGACCACGGTTTGCATGTGGCATGGGTGACATGGCCGGCATGCCATTGGCATGGCCAGGTCTAGCCTTCCTCTAGGTTTTCTATGCATGAGTTGGGTTGAGAGGGGACCAGGGAACATGGTGGGGGCAAGTGGTGTACCAGATTTGGCCAAACACTATTTGGAATAGTTAGAATTGATTTGGTTTTGATTTGCTCAGTATGTGTTTGCAAAAATGGCCGCATGAGATGAGGTTTGAAAATTTTGAATGAAACTTGTTGGACTTGCTTCATATGATCAAGGACACACCATGGTGGTGGTGGTTTTCAAAATTCAAAAGAATTGCAAAATTTCAACTTGGGTGTGATCTTGAATCTGCTTCGAAGTCCCTTCTTGGCTTGAGCATAACTTTTGATCTAGGATGAGTTTGCAGGGGTGGTCTTTACCGAAGTTGTTCACCTTGATGTGGTCTTGGATGAGGTGCAAAGAGGTTGCAAAGTTTGGTTTGAAAATATCTAAATATAAAGGCTCAAAGTAGGCATCAGGCTAAAAATGGCAGATTTGACCATTAGTGCATGTGAGCACAATTTGATTTCAAATTTGATTTAATTTTAGTTTCTTTGCTCCAAAAGTGTTAACAATTGTTTATTAACATTCTCCAACTAATTGAGCAAGCCAAAATGGTCTAGGTTGAAGATTTGCAAAATGGCATAAACCATATGTGAGGGTTTTGGGATTTTTCTATTTCATTTATTTTCTTCCTCTTTGAATTGCTTTTTGATCTTCCAAGGATCAAGTGAGGGTTTTAGGTTGTAGCACAAGCAAGCAAACAATCATCATGGCAATTGCATACAATAATGCTCAAACCTTATGCATGGTACTATATGCAATTAAAAGTTTTTGATGGTTCTGAATTTTGAATATTGGAAACTCCTTTTCTTTCTTTATTGAAATTTTGGGATGTTACAAACCCTTCCCCCTTACAAAAGATCTCGTCCCGAGATCTTAAAGAAAACTAGGTACTAAAGAGATCTGGGTACTCCTTCTTCATATCTTCTTCTCGCTCCCAGGTGGCTTCTTCTTCGGTGTGGTTCCTCCATTGAATCTTCAGGAACTTGATACTTCTGGTGCGGGTGGTTCTGAAAGCTTCTTCCAGGATGCAAATAGGTACTTCGCGGTACGTCAAGTCCTTGTTGATATCCACCGACCTGTGATCGATGTTCTTGAAAACATCGGTCTTCTCTGGCACTTCCAAGCACTTCCGGAGTAATGAGATGTGAAACACGTCGTGCACAGCCGACATTTCTTCCGGCAGTTCCAGTTGATAAGATACTTCTCCTCGGCGACTCAGAACTTTGAAGGGTCCGACATATCGGGGTGCAAGCTTTCCTTTGAGCTGGAATCTCTGCATTCCTTTAAGGGGTGACACTTTAAGATAGACAAAATCTCCGATCTCGAAGGTCATCTCTCGGCGTCTCTTGTCGGCGTAACTCTTCTGTCTTGACTGGGCAGTCTTGAGGTACTCGCGGATCTTGTGCACTTTCTCTTCAGCTTCTCGAAGAACATCTGGCCCAAAGACTTGGCTTTCTTCGACTTCCGACCAATTCAGAGGGGTACGGCACTTTCGTCCGTACAGGGCTTCAAAGGGGGCCATTTGTAAGCTGGCTTGGTAACTGTTTTGTACGAGAATTCTGCGTAAGGCAAACAGTCTTCCCACTTGGATCCATATTCCAGTACACAGGCTCTCAACATGTCTTCCAGTATCTGGTTGACTCTTTCTGTCTATCCATCGGTCTGCGGGTGATAGGCGGTGCTGAAATTCAGCCGGGTTCCTAGTCCTTCATGTATTTTCTGCCAGAATCTTGAGGTGAACTGAGATCCTCTATCTGACACAATTGACTTGGGGGTTCCGTGCATGGCGACTATTCGGGAGATATATAACTCAGCTAGCTTTGGGCCTTGGTATATGGTCTTGACGGGGCTAAAATGGGCTACCTTGGTTAATCTATCCACCACTACCCAAATAGAATCATTTCCGTTGCTTGATTTGGGCAGTCCAGTGATAAAGTCCATTCCTACAAAATCCCACTTCCATTCCGGAATCTGTAGTGGCTGCAGTAGTCCTGTGGGTCGTTGATGTTCTGCCTTGACTCTCTGACAGATATCACACTTGGCGATGTAGCTTCCGATCTCTCGCTTCATTCCATGCCACCAAAATTGTTCCTTCAAAACTTGACACATCTTGGTACCTCCGGGATGAATAGAGTATAGGGTGTCATGGGCTTCTTTCAGGATAACTTGCTTCAACTCTGAATCTGAGGGTACACATAGGCGTCCGTTGTACCAAAGAACTCCTTCTTCATCTTCGGTGAATCCAGGTGCCTTTCCTGCAGCTATTCGGCTCTTGATTCCGTCAATGCTGGCATTTCCTTTCTTGGCTTCTTTGATCTGGCTAATCAAAGTAGGCTGAAGCTCTATGCTTGCTAGGTATCCTTCACTAACTAGCTCCAGTCTAAACTGCTCAAACTCTTGGTATAGGCTAGGTTGCTCTTCTGCTATCATGGAGTTCAACTGACATGGATGTCTACTCAAAGCATCCGCTACCACATTGGCCTTGCCGGGGTGGTAGTGAATTCCTAGGTCATAATCCTTAATCAATTCTATCCATCTTCTCTGCCTCATGTTCAGCTCCTTCTGAGTGAAAATGTACTTCAGGCTCTTGTGATCCGAGTAGATCTCGCATCGATTACCCATGAGGTAATGACGCCAAATTTTCAGTGCTAAAACTACGGCTGCAAGCTCGAGTTCATGGGTTGGGTAGTTGTGCTCGTGTTGCTTCAGTTGCCGAGATAGATAAGATATCACTTTGCCTTCTTGCATCAACACACATCCAAGACCAATCTTGGATGCGTCACAATAGACGTCGAATGGCTTGGTGATGTCCGGCATGATCAGGATTGGGGCCGTGGTTAGTCTCGTCTTCAGCTTCTGAAAGCTCTCTTCACATTTGTCTGTCCATTCAAACTTCTTGTCCTTCTTCAACAGTTGTGTCATTGGTCTGGCTATGCTTGAAAAACCTTCAACAAATCTGCGGTAATATCCTGCTAATCCAAGAAATGCGCGGACCTCAGTCTGACTGGTTGGGGCTTTCCATTCTTCCACGGTTTTGATCTTGGCGGGATCTACATCAATTCCTCCAGCAGACAAGATATGTCCCAGGAATCCTACTTCCTTTAACCAAAACTCACATTTGCTGAACTTGGCGTACAACTTGTACTGCCTAAGGGTTTCTAGGATGACCTCCAAATTTTGCTCATGTTCTTCTTCGGATTTGGAGTAGATAAGGATGTCGTCGATGAAGACAACGACAAACTTATCCAAAAAGTTCATGAAGATCTTATTCATGAGGTTCATGAAGTAAGCGGGGGCATTGGTTAATCCAAACGACATGACGTTGTACTCATACAACCCGTATCTGGTGGTGAAGGCAGTCTTAGGGATATCCGTTGCACGGATCTTCAACTGATGATAACCAGTCCTAAGATCAATCTTAGAGAACACGGTGGCACCGGTCAACTGGTCGAACAGGTCTTCTATCTTTGGCAAGGGGTACTTGTTCTTGATGGTGACATCGTTAAGCTTACGGTAATCCGTACATAAACGAGTGGTACCGTCCTTCTTATCCACAAACAAAATTGGGGATCTCCAAGGCGACGCACTTGGTCGGATCAAACCTTTGGCTAGCATATCATCCAGTTGCTTCTTCAGTTCCACTAACTCTGTTGGGTTCATGCTATAGGCTCTCTGGGCTATAGGTCCTGTTCCAGGGATTAACTCAATGATGAAATCGATATCCCGATATGGGGGCATACCAGGTAGATCATCCGGAAACACATCGGGGTATCTACAGACGACCCTGATTTGATCCAAAGTTGGCTTGGCTACACTCTGGTTGCAGGTAAACTTTTTGGGCAGTCTCTCAGAGATGTGTTCTACTAACACTCCGGTGCTACTAGTCATGGTGATGGCCTTCTTGGCACAGTCAATCAATCCATGATGTTTGGCCATCCAATCCATACCCAGTACTACTTCCAATCCTTTTGTTCCCAGAACAATCAAATTTGCATAAAAAACTACTTCATGTATACTGATAGGCACATCCTTGCAAAATTTTCTAGCTTTAGTGGTGGAACCCGGTATTTGGACTATCATGACATGCTTCAAACTGATGGGTTGAATTTTACTAGTGCATGCAAACTCCTCAGTAAAAAACGAATGTGATGCTCCAGAATCAAACAACACTCTTGCAGGTACGGAGTTAACAGAAAACATACCCAGTACAACATCTGGTGCGTCCTGGGCTTCTTCAGCATTCATGTGGAAGAGACGGCCGCTGCGGTTGTTGGGGTTGTTGGGGGTGAACTTTCTGCCGGTGGAGACACGGCGTTGCTGCTGAGCAGGTGCAGCGGTGTTGGCGGCAGTCTTGGCTAACCTCTTGGGGCACTCGTTGGAGTAGTGACCCACAACTCCACATTCGTAGCAAGTGATGGTTGACTTGTCCTTGGGGGCGATGGGGACAGCGTTGCTCCCAGTCCTTGGAGCAGTGTTGGGGTTGTTGTTGTTGGGGGCTCTTGTCGGGGCGCGGTTGTAGTTGGTGTTGCTGGCATGGTGGTTGTTGTTGTTGTGGCCTCCTGGCCTTGGGTTTCCTCCACTCCGGTTCTGAAAACCGGGACGTGACATCGGCATCTGGGGCTTGTTGTTGTTTCTTGGAGCGACACCTCCGCTTGAGCTGGGGCGATACCTTGGGGCATTGCTGGGCCCACTCTGGTGCATCATGCGGTGTTTGCGGTTCTGGCTTGGTGGAGTTTTCCCTCCATCTGGATGGCGGAATCCACCAGGGCTTCAAGGTCGGCAAAGGGGATGTTGACTAGCACAGTCTGCATCTCGTCATGCAGTCCATTCAGAAACCTCTCCTTCCTCTTCTCGGTGGTGTCGGTCTCATCGGGGGCATACCTTGACAGTGTAAGAAACCTGTCGCGGTATTCTACCACCGACATCCTTCCCTGCTTGAGTTCCCTGAACTCGTCCCTCATCTTCTTGATTAGACCCGGGGGCACGTGGTACTTACTGAACTTGAGCTTGAAATCTGCCCAGGTCATGATCTGTCCAGCGTTCATGGCACGGGTGCTGGTCCACCAGGCTCGGGCTGGTCCTGCGAGGTAATGGGTGGCGAACAAGACTTTCTCGTTGGCGTCAACTCCAGCTACTTCGAAGTTGTTCTCCATTTTCTGGAGCCAGTCATCGCATCCAGGGGCTCTTCGGTCTTGCTGAAAACAGGGGGATTTGTGTTCTGGAAGTTCTTGAGTTTTGAACCAGGGTGATCATGGTTTCCTTGGCCTTGGTTGTTGTGGGCTAGATGTTGCAATGCAACTTGGTTGGCCTGTCTTTCAGCTCTTTCATTCTCTCGATCTGCCATCAAGGTTTGCAGCAGTTGCATCATGGCATCTTGGCTGCTGTTGCGAGTTGGAGGGGCCATCTGAACATTGAGATAGATCATGAGATAAGAGGGAATGTTCTATGGCTTATTTTGGGTAAGTTCAAAAATTTAAAACTTGAGTTCTTTGGATGTTAAACACGAACACACATTCATTCAATCATTCAAACATCACATATTACAAGCTAACACTTGAATGGTTTTAAGAACCATTTTACTCGCGCTACGATACAAACGGCGGGATACAAACTCACACCTACAGAAGTGCTCAAGTGCAACTACTCCTCATCATCTATGTCGATCGGGATGTAGTCATCTTCTCCGGCCTCCAGGAACTCATAGTCCTCAACATCAGTGTACTCGTCTTCCTCAAAGTCGTTGTCATCACTCAGAAAGGCTTCTCCTCCCTAAATGTCTTCTCCTTCATGTTCCATCTCTCTCAGCTGGTCCTCTTGGGCCTTGACAGTGGCCTCCAAGGATACTATCTTTGCGCGGAGGCGCGCAATGGTAGCGTCCTTCTTGGCACGCTGCTGGCGGAGGGTCTTGCGGTCATTCGCAAGCATCTTGATAGCGTCGGCATGCTCAGCCAGTGCAACGTGAGTCTGGTTGGCGTAGACACGCGCGTTGTCCAGCTCCTTCTGGGTCTCGTGCAACATAAAGTCCAGATGATCCACGTGGTGCCTCAGCTTGGGGTGGGGCTGCATGTTCATGGGTCGTCCAATGGAGTCATGCCTTGCCAAGTGAGCAAAGCGAGTCCCATGGATACGAGTCTCGTTCTGCCCGCACAGACGGGCAAGTGCTCCTGAAGAGCACGAGCGAGTCCGTCCATCCAGTTGCTTTCCTGAAGGAAAAGTGGATCCTCTCAGAAGTAGGAGGCTCCATCTTGCCCCTCAGATCAGCGGTGATGATCCACTGAAGTTCCCCTCCGGGCTGGTCGTTGACCTCAGTTCCGAAGAACTCGGGGTGGGGGCGCTCAAGGAAATCCGACAGGGCATCGAGGTCCCTCTCGAAGATCAAGTCCCCACCATTCCCAAGCTGGTCAAACTTGGTGTTGGTCACGTGCTCCATCTAAAACAGAATTAGATAAGTCAGTTAGAGAAGTGTAAGTGTGTCAAAATTTTATGTAGATTTATAAGGAAGAGCATGACTTCTTATTTTGAAAAGATCTCCAAGAGAAGAAAGTGACTAAGTTTTTTCAGAAATATTCACTTCATTTGTTTTTGTAAACTAAGTTTTCCAGAACGTCCGTTCTAACTAGGGTCTCCTAAGGTCAAACAATGGCTCTGATACCAACTTGTCAACACCCGGATTTTTAAGTCCAGATGCCTATTATGTCATCCATCGCAATACCAGGAATATTGTTGTTGCGAGACATAACAGTTGATATCATAAGTCATCATTCATTACAACCCATAATCGTCTTACAAAAGTAGATCACATGCTCCAATATTACAACAATAGTTGATCTATTGATCAACAAACAACACAAATAGCGGAAGCGTAATAGAAGTGGACTATCTAATCCACATGCCAACGCTTGACGTTAGAAGAACTCCTAGTTGGTGTAGACGTCCTGCTGGCCGTCATCTTCATACTGCTGCTCCTCTTCATAGTCTGGCCATTTGAATAGCCAGGGACACAGCCGTGAGTACTTTTAAAGTACTCGCAAACTAATACTAGTGGGAGTGTTATCAATTTTATTAAGGGGTGCTAAGCTCTAGGTTTATTTGCATAAAGCCAATTTTAGTTCATAAACATTTAGTAAAGACTCTTCAATTTGCTAACTAACTCAAGTGGGAACATTAGTGTCATTCCCACAACATACTTGTGGTTCAAGTCAAATCACCATTTCTTTTTAAGAGATATCTGACAACGGAACAATGGCCTTTCCAATCGTTCGTAACCGTGGACACGGCTATTCGAATAGATTTACACTCTGCAGAGGTTGCACACTTGTGCGACAACATTTGATTTCATCCGTCAGGGATAACCCTGAATAATCGTAACTCAGTACGCGGATCATCAACCCTAACCTTTCACTTACATATCCTAGTATAGGCACCTCTCCCCATGAGCTTGGCCTCCCAGTGAAGACAAACCGTCAGCCTGGGAACTGCACAGGGCTTGGGCCGGACATTCACCTCATTTCACGTCATTTCACATTGTTTCACTTTCAACGGAGGCAGCCTCGACATAACCCCTATGACGCTTGTTTAGAGGGAGCCCATACTAAGACACATAGACTTCCAGTTAAGCCCTACCCATAATCAGGTATTGTGGGGGTACTCAAGAATTGGAATGGTATCGCATACGACCACACCATCAGTTTTTATCAAATTCATCATGTCCTTCAAGTCATATTCACCTTCAAAACCTTTCAAAGTCATTTCATTTCACATATTCCCATCTAGAGTAGTCACTTTTAGTGGTTAGCACTAGCAACTAGTCATGAGGGGTGCTAACTAGCTTGTAATGCCTTAGGCTAAGTTTGATACTCTTGTAATACTCTATTCTTAGACCAAAGTTAACTAAAAAAGCAAGCTTTAAAAATCAAAGTAAAAGCTTGTAAGAATAGAACTTGGGATTGGTTCATGAAGCATAAGAAAAGATGAGTGTGCCTTGCTCTGGTAGAGCTTTGCACTTTGCAAGAATATTAGCTTGCCTTGGTTGGTGTATTGATCAAAGTAGTCTTCCTCTCCCTGTGTGTAGACCTCCTCCTCCTCTTGATACTCTTCGGTACTAGCGTCTAAAAATGAATACGATGTAAACAATTACCAAACAAAACTTAAGAGCTAGACTAAGCACACACATGAGTCACACAAGCTATTCTAGCATCACCACATTGCCATCATGTTGGTTGACTTTGTTTTATTCTTAAGAAAAATAATTTCCTCTCATTACAAATATTGATTAGTGTTTCTATTTAGTTCTTGCAGAAATAATTTCCTCTCATTAAATCTTGTTAAGATTTGATTTCCTCGCTAATAATGTATGAACCCATGTTGACCAAGGTCAACCATTCATCATCATCATTTGAGAAATGGATTTAAATGAGGTAGAGTACCTCATGCAATTTAACACTACCATACTTATGATTTAACATCACCAAATAATTAAATATGAGATTATGTAGACCATGGTCACTCCCTCATATTAAGTTACTTGGGACAGGATTTAAATGAGAGCAAGCCTCTCATATGATTTATAAATAGTTTTGGACAATATCAATTGACTAGAAATACCCATAGAGCCATTATTAAATCTAGGCCATGATCACACAAAGTAACCATGTCATATTTTTGCAGAAACATGTAGAGTATGTGAAATGTGATTTATGAGAGTTGGAAACAACTTAAAAGCATTTTTAGTTGATTTTTAAATAAGGTTGGAAGTTGCAAAAGTCCCTGCCTTGTTATTTTTGGTCATATTAATTCTACAAAGAATTTCATGATGAGACCAGTGGGTTTGGGTAGATCTTTTCACAAGATTTCCAAATATATATAATTCATCAAATTTGGTTTAGCCAATTTGATTATATTCAATTTTGAACAAAGCATTTGTAAGCAAATTGATTTAAAACAGAAATTCGAAACTCAAATTTTGGGCCCGCGCGGGAAAACTAAACGGGCCGAAACGATTTAAACGGGAGAAGCCAGCCCACCATGCGTCCAGCACGCGTGGGCTGCCTGACAGGGGGCTCCACCCGTCAGCCTCTGTTAAAACGCGAAAGGGTACGGGGGCCTGTGGGACGCACAATTAGAATTGGATCGAATGGCTTACGCACGTCGTCATCTCCGGCGGGGTGAGTGCACCGGCGCGGCGCAGGTGGGGGGTGGGAGGCTCACCGGCGGCGCGGCGAGGGCTGGCAGTGTGCTCGGTGAAGGTGTAGACAACGGCGGACCTCCTAGTACTGGCGGCGCGGCCTGGGGCAGCTCCAATCGACGGCGGCGTCTGCGGGTACTGGCGGGCTCCGGCGATGCAATTGAGGGGCTACGGCGGCTAATGTCGATGGGCGAGTGGCTGAGGAGGTCGAGGGAGATGAGAGGAAGCTTGCAGTGTGGAGAACTGAGCGAGAGGAGGTCTCCTTTTATAGGGGCGGAAGGGGACCGAGGTGCTGCGGCAATGTCGACCATGGCGCGGGTGCTGCGGCGAGCTAGAAGGGTAGACGAGGGCGGCGTCCTGTTCCACACGTCCTGGCGGTCCTCTGGGCAGCAACGGCGAGGTTGGGCGGTGCCTAAACTGGTCGGGCGGTCGAGGTGTACTGCGCGGCCGTGGCGGAAGGGTTCATCCTCTCCGGCGACGGCGGGCGAGGGTCGGTGACAAAACATTGTCTGGCGTGTCCGCGGTGCTGTGACGAGGCGCTGGGCGAGAGAGGGGGTCCGGGGGAGCAGCGAGTGACTAGGGCGACGCGTGTACTGCGCGTGTCCGTGGGCGCGCCCATGCCATCGTCGGCATGCCCTGGGCGTCGTGGGCGTGCGCGTGTCTGGTGCTTGTCGTCCTTCTCTCGACCAGAGGCGTGTACCAGCATGCTCAGGGGATCAAGGAGGATCAAAGGGGCATGATGGCTAGGGTTGGAGAGGAGGGAAGCTAGGGTTTGCATGTGGCATGGGTGACATGGCTGGCATGCCATTGGCATGGCCAGGTCTAGCCTTCCTCTAGGTTTTCTATGCATGAGTTGGGTTGTGAAGGGACCAGGGAACATGGTGGGGGCAAGTGGTGTACCAGATTTGGCCAAACACTATTTGGAATAGTTAGAATTGATTTGGTTTTGATTTGCACAGTATGTGTTTGCAAAAATGGCCGCATGAGATGAGGTTTGAAAATTTTGAATGAAACTTGTTGGACTTGGTTCATATGATCAAGGACACACCATGGTGGTGGTGGTTTTCAAAATTCAAAAGAATTGCAAAATTTCAACTTGGGTGTGATCTTGAATCTGCTTCAAAGTCCCTTCTTGGCTTGAGCATAACTTTTGATCTAGGATGAGTTTGCAGGGGTGGTCTTTAACAAAGTTGTTCACCTTGATGTGGGCTTGGATGAGGTGCAAAGAGTTGGCAAAGTTTGGTTTGAAAATGTCTAAATATAAAGGCTCAAAGTAGGCATCAGGCTAAAAATGGCAGATTTGACCATTAGTGCATGTGAGCACAATTTGATTTCAAATTTGATTTAATTTGAGTTTATTTGCTTCCAAAAGTGTTAACAATTGTTTATTAACATTCTCCAACTAATGGTGCAAGCCAAAATGGTCTAGGTTGAAGATTTGCAAAATGGCATAAACCATATGTGAGGGTTTTGGGATTTTTCTATTTCATTTATTTTCTTCCTCTTTGAATTGCTTTTTGATCTTCCAAGGATCAAGTGAGGGTTTTAGGTTGTAGCACAAGCAAGAAAACAATCATCATGGCAATTGCATACAATAATGCTCAAACCTTATGCATGGTACTATATGCAATTAAAAGTTTTTGTTGGTTCTGAATTTTGAATATTGGAAACTCCTTTTCTTTCTTTATTGAAACTTTGGGATGTTACAAACCCTTCCCCCTTACAAAAGATCTTGTCCCGAGATCTTAAAGAAAACTAGGTACTAAAGAGATCTGGGTACTCCTTCTTCATATCTTCTTCTCGCTCCTAGGTGGCTTCTTCTTCGGTGTTGTTGCTCCACTGAATCTTCAGGATCTTGATACTTCTGGTGCGGGTGGTTCTGAAAGCTTCTTCCAGGATGCGAATAGGTACTTCGCGGTACGTCAAGTCCTTGTTGATATCCACCGACCTGTGATCGATGTTCTTGAAAACATCGGTCTTCTCTGGCACTTCCAAGCACTTCCGGAGTAATGAGATGTGAAACACGTCGTGCACAGCCGACATTTCTTTCGGCAGTTCCAGTTGATAAGATACTTCTCCTCGACGACTCAGAACTTTGAAGGGTCCGACATATCGGGGTGCAAGCTTTCCTTTGAGCTGGAATCTCTGCATTCCTTTAAGGGGTGACACTTTAAGATAGACAAAATCTCCGATCTCGAAGGTCATCTCTCGGCGTCTCTTGTCGGCGTAACTCTTCTGTCTTGACTAGGCAGTCTTGAGGTACTCGCGGATCTTGTGCACTTTCTCTTCAGCTTCTCGAAGAACATCTGGTCCAAAGACTTGGCTTTCTCCGACTTCCGACCAATTCAAAGTGGTACGACACTTTCGTCCGTACAGGGCTTCAAAGGGGGCCATTTGTAAGCTGGCTTGGTAACTGTTGTTGTACGAGAATTCTGCGTAAGGCAGACAGTCTTCCCACTTGGATCTGTATTCCAGTACACAGGCTCTCAACATGTCTTCCAGTATCTGGTTGACTCTTTCTGTCTGTCCATCGGTCTGCGGGTGATAGGCGGTGCTGAAATTCAGCCGGGTTCCTAGTCCTTCATGTATTTTCTGCTAGAATCTTGAGGTGAACTGAGATCCTCTATCTGACACAATTGACTTGGGGGTTCCGTGCAGGGCGACTATTCGGGAGATATACATCTCAGCTAGCTTTGGGCCTTGGTATGTGGTCTTGACGGGGATAAAATGGGCTACCTTGGTTAATCTATCCACCACTACCCAAATAAAATCATTTCCGTTGCTTGATTTGGGCAGTCCAGTGATAAAGTCCATTCCTACAGAATCCCACTTCCATTTCGGAATCTGTAGTGGCTGCAGTAGTCCTTGATACGTCTCCAACGTATCTATAATTTCTTATGTTCCATGCTAGTTTTATGACAATACCTACATGTTTTGTTCACACTTTATGATGTTTTGATGCATTTTCCGGCACTAACCTATTAACAAGATGCCGCAGTGCCAGTTCCTGTTTTCTGCTGTTTTTGGTTTCAGAAATCCTACACAGGAAATATTCTCGGAATTGGACGAAACAAAAGCCCACGGTCTTATTTTGCACGGAGCCTTCCAGAAGTCCGAAGAGGAGACGAAGAGGGGCGACGAGGCGGCCACCCCATAGGGCGGGGCGGCCCCACCCCTGGTCGCGCCGCCATATGGTGTGGGCCCCTCGGGCACCCCCCTGCGCTGCCCCTTCGCCTACTTAATCCCTCCGTCGCGAAAACCCTAGTACCGAGAGCCACGATACGAGAAAAGTTACTGAGACGCTGCCGCTGCCAATCCCATTTCGGGGGATTCTGGAGATCGCCTCCGGCACCCTGCCGGAGAGGGGAAGCATCACCGGAGGGCTCTACATCACCATGCCCGCCTCCGGACTGATGCGTGAGTAGTTCATCCTTGGACTATGGGTCCATAGCAGTAGCTAGATGGTTGTCTTCTCCTCTTGTGCTATCATGTTTAGATCTTGTGAGCTGCCTAACATGATCAAGATCATCTATTTGTAATGCTACATGTTGTGTTTGGTGGGATCCGATGAATATTGAATACTATGTCAAGTTGATTATTGATCTATCATACATGTGTTGTTTATGTTCTTGCATGCTCTCCGTTGCTAGTAGAGGCTCTGGCCAAGTTGATACTTGTAACTCCAAGAGGGAGTATTTATGCTCGATAGTGGGTTCATGCCTCCATTGAATCTGGGACAGTGACAGAAAGTTCTAAGGTTGTGGATGTGCTGTTGCCACTAGGGATAAAACATCGATGCTTTGTCTAATGATATTTGTGTTGATTACATTACGCACCATACTTAATGCAATTGTCTGTTGTTTGCAACTTAATACTGGAAGGGGTGCGGATGCTAACCTGAAGGTGGACTTTTTAGGCATAGATGCATGCTGGATGGCGGTCTATGTTCTTTGTCGTAATGCCCTGATTAAATCTCATAGTAGTCATCATGATATGTGTATGAATCTCTATCTGTCAATTGCCCACCTGTAATTTGTTCACCAAACATGCTATTTATCTTATTGGAGAGACACCACTAGTGAACTGTGGACCCCGGTCCATTCTTTTACATCTGAAATACAATCTACTGCAATCTCTGTTCTCTGTTGTTCTTCGCAAACAAACATCATTCTCCATACCATACGTTTAATCCTTTGTTTTCAGCAAGCCGGAGAGATTGACAACCTCACTGTTAAGTTGGGGCAAAGTATCTTGATTTTGATGTGCAGGTTCCACGTTGGCGCCGGAATCACTGGTGTTGCGCCGCACTACACTCCTCCACCAACAACCTTCACGTGGCCTTCATCTCCTACTGGTTCGGTAAACCTTGGTTTCTTTCTGAGGGAAAACTTGCTGCTATGCTCATCATAGTTCCTCTTGGGGTTCCCAACGGACGTGTGCTTTACCTACACAAGGAAGTTGTCGACTACAAGCCATCAACTCTTTTTCTGGCGCCGTTGCCGGGGAGATCAAGACACGCTGCAAGGGGAGTCTCTCACATCCAATCTCTTTACTTTGTTTATTGTCTTGCTTTACTTTACTTTATTTTCTGTCTTGTTTGCTTTATATCAAAAACACAAAAAAATTAGTTACTTGCATTTACTTTATTAGTTTACTTTTGTTTATTTCATCATGCTTCATCCTAAGTTCACTTTAAAAGATATATCGGTAGGAAGTGGGTCTATCATTGGAAAGGATAATATAGAAGAATTTTTCACTCATGTTAGTAAGGCTGAAGATTTTGAAGATAGATCCATGGTAGAACTTGCTCCTAATTATGAAATTGCTGCTGCCTCTTTAGTGCACATGTTGGAAGCTAGATTTGTTAATCTTAATCCAATAATGCAACATATGTTTCTTACACTCGGTGATATGGAAGAAGGAGAGAAGAAAGATTTTGTTTTAGAAACCCTTCTTAGAGAATTTGGTGATGTAGCTAGAGAAGCTAGGAAAGTCTTTATTCGACATAAGATGCTAGGCTTTTGTACCAATTTTGCAAGTATCCTTGAAAGAAAGGAAAAAAGATAGGCTAAGATACACTAATAAATCCAATTGTGAGGGGGAGATTAAAGTACCAATACCTTATAAACTCATAGGAATGCATGAGGCATTAGAAAAGAATTTTGATTGGATTGTTCCTGAAAATTTATTTGAGGAGGATAGTAATCCTAAAGGTAATGAAAAAGGAGTTTCTTACATAGATAAGATACAATGCATAGTTGAGAAAACTCCAAACACCTCTGTTGATGTTTCATCTCTTGACAATACTTGATTTGCACTTTCTGCGCCTAGCTGCAAGGCGTTAAAAAAAAGCACTTCTTGGGAGATAACCCATGTTGTTTTTATTTTACTACTGTTTTGTTGAGTCTTGGAAGTTGTTACTACTGTAGAAACCTCTCCTTATCATGTTATTGTGCCAAGTAAAGTCTCTAATAGAAGGCTGATGCTAGATTTGGATTTCTGCGCAGAAACAGATTTCTTGTCTGTCACGAATTCGCGTTTTTCTCTCTGTAGAAGAATAAAAAAATCAGCGAAAATTCATGCATGATCCTCAGATATGTACGCAACTTTCATTAGTTTTGAGTTTTTCCATCTGAGCAAGTTAAGTGCCTCAGAAAAATTCGTCTTTACGGACTGTTCTGTTTTGACAGATTCTGCCTTTTTATTTCGCATTGCTCTTTTACTGTGTTGAGTGGATTTCTTTGTTACATTAACTTTCAGTAGCCTTGGGTAATGTCCAGAAGTGTTAAGAATGATTATTTCCTCTCTGAACATGTGAATTTTTGATTATGCACTAACCCTCTAATGAGTTTGCTTTAAGTTTGGTGTGGAGGAAGTTTTCAAGGGTCAAGAGAAGAGGATGATATAATATGATCAAGAAGAGTGAAAAGTCTAAGCTTGGGGATGCCCCCGTGATTCATCCCTGCATATTTCAAAAAGACTCAAGCATCTAAGCTTGGGGATGCCCAAGTCATCCCCTTCTTCATCGACAACTTATCAGGTCACTTCTAGTGAAACTATATTTTTATTCCGTCACATCTTATGTTCTTTACTTGGAGCGTCTGTTTGCTTTTTTTGGTTTGAATAAATTTGGATCCCAGCAATCCTTGTATTGGAGAGAGACACGCTCCGCTTTTTCATTTGAACACTGGTGTTCTTAGTTTTGCTTTAATGTTCATGGCGAAGGTTGAAAACTGCTTCGTTGATTGCTATTTGGTTGGAATCAGAAAATGCTTCATATGGTCTTGAATAATTTGATACTTGGCAATTGTTTTGAGCTCTCATAGATCATGTTTAAGCTCTTGCATCATGTAGTTTAAATCTATTAGTGGAGAACTACCCTAGAGCTTGTTGAAATTTGGTTTGCATGATTGATCTCTCTAAGGTCTAGATATTTTCTGGTAAAAGTGTTTGAACAACAAGGAAGACAGTGTAGAGTCTTATAATGCTTGCAATACGTTCTTGTGTAAGTTTTGCTATACCGGTTCATACTTGTGTTTGCTTTAAACAACCTTGCTAGCCAAAGCCTTGTACTGAGAGGAAATGCTTCTCGTGCATCCAAAAACCTTGAGCTAAAACCCATGCCATTTGTGTCCACCATAACTACCTATATGTGGTATTTTTCTGCCATTCCAAAGTAAATTGCTTGCGTGCTACCTATAAAATTTCATTCCTTTGTCTTTACAATACATAGCTCATGGGAAAATAGCCTTAAAAACTATTGTGGTGACGAATATGTTGCTATGTATCTTAGTTCTTATAAGTTGCTTGTTGAGCAGTAACCATGTTTCTGGGGACGCCATCAACTTTTTACACCTTTGTTGAATATCATGTGAGTTGCTATGCATGTTCGTCTTGTCTGAAGTAAGGGTGAGTTATCATGATTAAATGGTTTGAGTATGCATATTGTTATAGAAGAACATTGTGCCGCCAACCAAAGCCATGTATCATGGTGGAAGTTTCAGCTTGGACACTAATCCTCAGAATCTCTTATGAGAATATTATTTGTTGTTGAATGCTTTAAGCATTAAAAAGAGGAGTCCATTATCTGTTTTCTGTGTTGTCCCGGTATGGATGTCCTCAAGTTGAGATCTATCAAAACTGAGAAATCAAATGCGATCTATCTCCTTGGACCTTTGTACAGGTGGCATAGAGGTACCCCTTTGTGACACTTGGTTGAAACATACGTAATGCAATGATAATCCATGGAAATCCGAGCTAATTAGGACAAGGTGCGAGCACTATTGGTATTCGATGCATGAGGCTTGCAACTTGTAGGAAGTTTTATGCATAACACATATGAATTATTACTACCGTTGACAAAATTGTTTCCATGTTTTAAAAATAAAAAGCTCTAGCACATGAGTAATCTCTGCTTCCCTCTGCGAAGGGCCTTTCTTTTACTTTATGTTGAGTCAGTTTACCTACTTCTTTCTATCTTAGAAGCAAACACTTGTGTCAACTGTGTGCATTGATTCTTACATGTTTACTTATTGCACTTGTTATATTACTTTATGTTGACAATTATCCATGAGATATACAAATTACAAGTTGAAAGCAATTGCTGAAACTTAATCATCCTTTGTGTTGCTTCGAAACCTTCTATTAAGAATCTATTGCTTTATGAGTTAGCTCTTATGCAAGTCTTATTGATGCTTGTCTTGAAAGTACTATTCATGAAAAGTTTTTTCTATATGATTCAGTTGTTTAGTCATTATCTTTTTGTTAGCAATCTATTGCTTCGAATCACTTCATTCATCTCATATGCTTTACAATTATGTTGATCAAGATTATGTTGGTAGCATGTCACTTCAGAAATTATTGTTGTTATCGTTTACCTACTCGAGGGCGAGTAGGAACAAAGCTTGGGGATGCTTGATACGTCTCCAACGTATCTATAATTTCTTATGTTCCATGCTAGTTTTATGAAAATACCTACATGTTTTGTTCACACTTTATGATGTTTTGATGCATTTTCCGGCACTAACCTATTAACAAGATGCCGCAGTGCCAGTTCCTGATTTCTGCTGTTTTTGGTTTCAGAAATCCTACACAGGAAATATTCTCGGAATTGGACGAAACAAAAGCCCACGGTCTTATTTTGCACGGAGCCTTCCAGAAGTCCGAAGAGGAGACGAAGAGGGGCGACGAGGCGGCCACCCCATAGGGCGGCGCGGCCCCACCCCTGGCCGCGCCGCCATATGGTGTGGGCCCCTCGGGCACCCCCCTGCACTGCCCCTTCGCCTACTTAATCCCTCCGTCGCGAAAACCCTAGTACCGAGAGCCACGATACGAGAAAAGTTACTGAGACGCCGCCGCCGCCAATCCCATCTCGGGAGATTCTGGAGATTGCCTCCGGCACCCTGCCCGAGAGGGGAATCATCACCGGAGGGCTCTACATCACCATGCCCGCCTCCGGACTGATGCGTGAGTAGTTCATCCTTGGACTATGGGTCCATAGCAGTAGCTAGATGGTTGTCTTCTCCTCTTGTGCTATCATGTTTAGATCTTGTGAGCTGCCTAACATGATCAAGATCATCTATTTGTAATGCTACATGTTGAGTTTGGTGGGATCCGATGAATATTGAATACTATGTCAAGTTGATTATTGATCTATCATATATGTGTTGTTTATGTTCTTGCATGCTCTCCGTAGGCTCTGGCCAAGTTGATACTTGTAACTCCAAGAGGGAGTATTTATGCTCGATAGTGGGTTCATGCCTCCATTGAATCTGGGACAGTGACAGAAAGTTCTAAGGTTGTGGATGTGCTGTTGCCACTAGGGATAAAACATCGATGCTTTGTCTAAGTATATTTGTGTTGATTACATTACGCACCATACTTAATGCAATTGTCTGTTGTTTGCAACTTAATACTGGAAGGGGTGCAGATGCTAACCTGAAGGTGGATTTTTTAGGCATAGATGCATGCTGGATGGCGGTCTATGTTCTTTGTCGTAATGCCCTGATTAAATCTCATAGTAGTCATCATGATATGTGTATGAATCTCTATCTGTCAATTGCCCACCTGTAATTTGTTCACCCAACATGCTATTTATCTTATTGGAGAGACACCACTAGTGAACTATGGACCCCGGTCCATTCTTTTACATCTGAAATTCAATCCACTGCAATCTCTGTTCTCTGTTGTTCTTCGCAAACAAACATCATTCTCCACACCATACGTTTAATCCTTTGTTTTCAGCAAGCCGGTGAGATTGACAACCTCACTGTTAAGTTGGGGCAAAGTATCTTGATTGTGTTGTGCAGGTTCCACGTTGGCGCCGGAATCACTGGTGTTGCGCCGCACTACACTCCTCCACCAACAACCTTCACGTGTCCTTCATCTCCTACTGGTTCGATAAACCTTGGTTTCTTTCTGAGGGAAAACTTGCTGCTGTGCTCATCATACCTTCCTCTTGGGGTTCCCAACGAACGTGTGCTTTACCGTCACAAGGAAGTTGTCGACTACAAGCCAGCAGTCCTGCGGGTCGTTGATGTTCTGCCTTGACTCTCTGACAGATATCACACTTGGCGATGTAGCTTCCGATCTCTCGCTTCATTCCATGCCACCAAAATTGTTCCTTCAAATCTTGATACATGTTGGTACCTCCGGGATGAATAGAGTATAGGGTGTCATGGGCTTCTTTCAGGATAACTTGCTTCAACTCTGAATTTGAGGGTACACATAGGCGTCTGTTGTACCAAAGAACTCCTTCTTCATCTTCGGTGAATCCAGGTGCCTTTCCTGCAGCTATTTGGCTCTTGATTCCGTCAATGCTGGCATTTCCTTTCTGGGCTTCTTTGATCTGGCTAATCAAAGTAGGCTGAAGCTCTATGCTTGCTAGGTATCCTTCACTAACTAGCTCCAGTCTAAACTGCTCAAACTCCTTTTCTTTCTTTATTGAAATTTTGGGATGTTACAGTCTCCTTGTTGGAATACCCTTGGATTTACCTTCCGGCTATGAGGTTTTGCTGGTATATGGCTGGTCTTGCCAGTGCCAATTCTCTTTGTTCTTCAAGTAAATTGACATCATCTTCTCTGGCCTCGTTAACCTCTTCCTCTGCATAGAGTTGAAATCGTGGTGAGTCATGGAGAATGTTGGTTCGTATGACCGCTTCTGCTCCATATACCATGAAAAATGGTGTGTATCTGGTTGACCGGTTTGGTGTGGTCCTTAGACTCCATAGCACAAATGGTAATTCATCAAGCCAACATCCTGGCGTTTTTTCCAGTGGCTCAATAAGCCGAGGTTTTATACCAGACAACACAAGTGCGTTCGTCCTTTCCACTTGCCCGTTGTCTTGAGGATGTGCCACAGAGGCAATATCAAGCCCGATCTTGTTGTCCTCGCAGAACCACGAGAATTCTCCCTTGGAAAAATTCGAGCCATTGTCCGTGATAATACTGTGCGGGTAGCCATACCGCAGGATGATGTCCTCCAGGAATTTCACGGCTGTGTGCCCATCACACTTCTGGATCTGTTTGACCTCCACCCACTTGGTAAACTTGTCCACCATTACTAATATATGATTCATGTTTCCTCTTGCAGGCCGGAATGGTCCAACCATATCCAGGCACCAAACCGCGAACGACCAACTTATCGAAATTGTTTTTAAGCCAGAGGCTGGGGTATGGTTTCGCTTGCTGTACCTCTGGCATCCAATGCACTTCCGGACCATGTCCTCAGCGTCTTCCAAAGTTGTGGGCCAATAGAACCCATGCCGGAATACTTTTGCTACCAATGCCCTTGATGAGGCATGGTGCCCACATTCCCCTTGGTGAATTTCTTGGAGCATTTCTTTTCCATCTTCCGGCTCCACACAGCGCTGCAGTACTCCTGTTATTCTTCTCTTGTACATCTCTCCATTGATGATGGTGTAAGCTTTGGATCTCCTTTGGATTCTTCTCGATTCAACCTCATCAGCTGGCAAACCGCCATTAACCAGGAATTCCTTAATAGGTTTTACCCAGGTTGGTGCTTCTCGAACCACAAAGACCGGCACATCGATCTCCATGTAGTCCACCAACATAGTTTCTTTCGGCTTCGACCCTGAAGTCCCCAGGTTAGATGGATCGGTCCCCGAGTTTGCCTTGTCAATATCCATCGGAACAACATGTGACTTCTGGACAAAAATTTACTCGGATTCCGGACTTGGTTTGATCGAAGGTTTCCTTAGGTGGGACAAAGCTATTCCGACAGGTATCTCTTGCCTAGATGAGCCCAACTTGGACAAAGTGTCAACTGCGTCGTTTTTCGCTCGTGGCACACGGTGAAACTCGCATCCTTCAAAGAATCCAGTGATCTGCTGCACATAGAATCGGTATGATGCCATGTTTGCATCCTTTGCATCCCAATCTTCGGAACACTACTGTACTACGAGATCCGAATCACCGCAACATATGATCCAACGCACTCCGACTTCTTTTGCGACCTTGAGTCCATGGACTAAAGCCTCATACTCAGTGACATTGTTTGATGCCCTGAAGTGTATTTGCAGCACATATCTCAGGTTCTCTCCCTTTGGTGAGGTGAGAACCACTCCGGCTTCAAGTCCTTCCTTGAGCTTTTATGCATCCTCCAGTATTTTGTTTCCGGTAGCGGCGGCTTGTATTGCATCTCGGCCAAATCTACCAAGAAATCTACTAGTGCCTGCGACTTAATCGTATCCCTTCTTTTGTATTGCGGCACGTATGGTGACAATTGGATTGCCCATTTTGCGATCTTGCCGCTCGCGTCCTTGTTGCCGATGATCTTCGAGATAGGAGCCTCGCATACCACCGTCATCGGGTGCTCCTCGAAGTAGTTCTTGAGCTTCGTGGTGGCCATGAACACGCCATAATTCATTTTCTGGTAGTGCGGGTAGTTTTGTTTTGAGAGGGAGAGCACCTCGCTTAGTACCCCCTCTTTCTTCTTTTTGAACCCTCAAAACACGAAGAATGTAAAGCCTACATCACCGCAGATGAGGATCGGGCAGGCGCCTTCCGGGGCCTCGGATCCAGAGGTTCCAGGAAGGAGGAAGGCTCGTTTGGAGCTTCGAACCTATACTGAGCTTTAGACGGATCTAGTTTTCAAGTAGTATACCGGCCTCTGCATGATTTGTCGCTGCTATGTACAGCACCATGGGTTCTTTTTCCAATGGTGATGCCCGGCGCGGTGGCCAGCATATTTTTTATCTCTTTGAATGCCGCATCGGCTTGTGAGGTCCAGACAAAAGTGTCTGATTTTTTCATTAGTGCATATAAGGGCAGGGCTTTTTCCCCTAACCGGCTTACAAACCGGCTTAAGGATGCCAAGCATCCAGTAAACTTTTGCACGTCATTTAGACATTGCGGAAACTCCGTCCTTTCGATGGCTCGTATCTTAACCGGATTAACCTCTATGCCGCGGATCGACACCAGGAGACCAAGAAGTTTTTCGGCTGGTACTCCAAAGGTGCATTTTGCCGGGTTGAGTTTCATCCGGAACATTCTTAAGTTATCAAATGTTTGTCTCAGATCATCGATCAGAGTATCTTTTACTTTTGTTTTTATCACGACATCGTCGACATAGACTTGCACATTTTTACCGATTTGGTTGTGAAGGCATTTTTTGCATACAGCGCTGGTATGTTGCACCAGCATTTCTCACACCAAAAGGCATAGTGACATAGCAATAAGCCCCGTGCGGGGTAATGAAATCAGTTTTTATTTGATCTTCCTTTTTCAGGGGAATCTGGTGGAAACCAGAGTAAGCATCCAGAAACGACAGCAGTTCACAACCAGCGGTGGAATCGATCACTTGATCAATCCGGGGTAATGGGAACGGGTTTTTGGGACAGGCTTTGTTCAAGTGCGTGTAGTCAATGCACATGCACCAAGCCTTGGGTGCCTTCAGGTCTTCTTCCTTCTTCTTCTTCTTCTGGACCAGCACCGGATTTGCCATCCACTCGGTATGCAGGACTTCGACAATGAAGCCGGATACTAGCAGTTTGGTTACTTCTTCTCCGATGATCTTCCTCCTGTCTTCAGCGAACCGGCGTAAAGGTTGCTTCACCGGCTTAGCGTCGTTCCGGACATTCAGAGAGTACTCAGCCAACTCCCTCGGCACACCCACCAAGTCATCAGTAGACCAGGCGAAGATGATCCAATTCTCATGGAGGAAGTCGACGAGTGCCCTTTCCTATGCTTTACTCAGGCCGGCACCGATACGAACGGTGCGCTCTGGGTAAGATGGATCCATCACAATGTACTTCGTCTCCTCTGGTGGCTTGAAAGTCGTTCCGCCAAGCTGGCCGCTCATTGCCGCTAAGTTCAGCTGGGATGATTGAGCCAGCGCGACAACAGTTTGAATCCTTCTTTTTTTCTTCCGCTATGAACAGTGATTCGGCCAAGTTTGATCCGGCTGAAGCGGTTTCTAGCGAGACTGTAGTTTCCCACCATGGTTATGGGACCGTTAGGTGCCGGTATCTTCATCTTCAGGTAAGCCGTATGATTGGAGGCCATGAACTTAGGCAATGCCGGCCTTCCAAGCAGGGCATGGTAAGGACTCTCCTGATCTACCACTTCAAACAGAATGTTTTCCACACGGCAATTATCTCGGCCGCCAAACAGTACATCAACCCGGACTTTGCCCATCGGGGAGCAGGACAATCCTGGAACTATGCCATGGAATGTGGTGTGACTTGGCTCCAACATGTTTTGTGTTATTACGAGCGTGTGCATGGTGTGCCGGTACATGATGTTGATGCTTCTGCCATTGTCCACCAGCACTTTGCTGAACCGGGCTCGCGATGATGGCCCATGCATGATTGGATCCACCACCGAAGCATATCCGCCCGGATTATACATCACCTTCGGATGACCTTTGATGGACCAAGTGATCTCTTGTTCTAACCACAACATGTATCTCTGTACTGCCTGTATCACGGCGTTCACTTCCATGGAATGGCGATGCATACTTTGCCGGTCTCTTGGTTCGGTCAAGAAGACCACACAACACACATAAGGATCATGGTAAACATTCGGGCCTTGCAGCGTCGGAGGCGGAGCATGGTTATTATTGCCCTGCACCACCTGGTGAACTCCTTCTTGCTGTTGCGGCCGGTTTTGTTGTGCATGAACCAGTTGCGCGTTTTCCCCGGTAAGCGGAGGTGGTGGCGGCAATATTTCGAAGCCTTCTTTCATCAACCTCTTGGTCCAGGAACAATCTTTTGTTAAGTGATTCGCCGGCTTCATTGGGTTAGGAGTGTGCCAACGGCATGGTTGATCCATCGCGGATTCCATGGTATACTTGGGCTGATCATGCCAAGGTTTTTTCTCCGCCCACTTCTTCTTTTGGCCTGCCCACGACTGTCCTCTGGTTTTCTGCCTTTGGCTTCCTCCGGCTTCTGAGTTATCTTGCACCGCGGCCACTTGCTGCATTCCGTATCTTCTATCCGGAAAATATTCCCTTCTCTTGTTATGGTGGTTATTCCGGTATTGATCCTGGCGCGGCGGGAATCTTGGGAGTGGATCACTGATACGTCTCCAACGTATCGATAATTTCTTATGTTCCATGCTACTTTATTGATGATACCTACATGTTTTATACACATTATATGTCGTATTTACGCGTTTTCTGGAACTAACCTATTAACAAGATGCCGAAGAGCCAGTTGCTGTTTTCTGCTGTTTTTGGTTTCAGAAATCCTAGTAACGAAATATTCTCGGAATTGGACGAAATCAACGCCCAGGGTCCTATTTTTGCACGAAGCTTCCAGAAGACCGAAGGGGAGTCGAAGTGGGGCCACGAGGTGGCGACACCACAGGGCGGCGCGGCCCAGGCCCTGGCCGCGCCGACCTATGGTGTGGGCCCCTCGTGCCGCCTCTTGACCTGCCCTTCCGCCTACAAATAGCCTCCGTCGCGAAACCCCCAGTACCGAGAGCCACGATACGGAAAACCTTACTGAGACGCCGCCGCCGTGAATCCCATCTCGGGGGATTCAGGAGATCGCCTCCGGCACCCTGCCGGAGAGGGGATTCATCTCCCGGAGGACTCTTCATCGCCATGATCGCCTCCGGAGTGATGAGTGAGTAGTTCACCCCTGGACTATGGGTCCATAGCAGTAGCTAGATGGTCGTCTTCTCCTAATTGTGCTTCATTGTTGGATCTTGTGAGCTGCCTAACATGATCAAGATCATCTATCTGTAATACTATATGTTGTGTTTGTCGGGATCCGATGGATAGAGAATACTATGTTATGGTGATTATCAATCTATTGTTTATGTGTTGTTTATGATCTTGCATGCTCTCCGTTATTAGTAGAGCCTCTGGCCAAGTTTTTGCTCTTAACTCCAAGAGGGAGTATTTATGCTCGATAGTGGGTTCATGCCTTCATTGATACCTGGGACAGTGACAAAAAGTTCTAAGGTTGTGATGTGCTGTTGCCACTAGGGATAAAACATTGATTCTATGTCTAAGGATGTAGTTGTCGATTACATTACGCACCATACTTAATGCAATTGTCTGTTGCTTTGCAACTTAATACTGAATGGGGTTCGGATGATAACCTGAAGGTGGACTTTTTAGGCATAGATGCAGTTGGATGGCGGTCTATGTACTTTGTCGTAATGCCCGGATTAAATCTCACTATATTTATCATATCATGTATATGCATTGTTATGCCCTTCTCTATTTGTCAATTGCCCGACTGTAATTTGTTCACCCAACATGCTTTTATCTTATGGGAGAGACACCGCTAGTGAACTGTGGACCCCGGTCCTATTCTTTACATCGCATACAATCTACTGCAATACTTGTTTTACTGTTTTCTTGCAAACAATCATCTTCCACACAATACGATTAATCCTTTGTTACAGCAAGCCGATGAGATTGACAACCTCACTGTTTCGTTGGGGCAAAGTACTTTGGTTGTGTTGTGCAGGTTCCACGTTGGCGCCGGAATCCCTGTTGTTGCGCCGCATCACATTTCGCCACCATCAACCTTCAACGTGCTTCTTGGCTCCTACTGGTTCGATTAAACCTTGGTTTCTTTCTGAGGGAAAACTTGCCACTGTGCGCATCATACCTTCCTCTTGGGGTTCCCAACGGACGTGTACATCTACGCGCATCAAGCACTTTTTCTGGCGCCGTTGCCGGGGAGATCAAGACACGCTGCAAGGGGAGTCTCCACTTCTCAATCTCTTTACTTTGTTTTTGTCTTGCTTTATTTTATTTACTACTTTGTTTGCTGCACCTAAACAAAACACAAAAAAATTAGTTGCTAGTTTTACTTTATTTACTGTCTTGCTCTCTATATCAAAAACACAAAAAAAAAATTAGTTACTTGTCTTTACTTTATTTGCCTAGTTTACTTTTTGCTTATTGCATCATGTTTCCTTTTAATTTTACCACAAAAGACATACCGGTAGGACGTGGGTCTATAGTTAGGAGAAATAATATAGAAGAATTTTTCAATCATGTTAGTATTACTGAAGATTTTGAAGATAGACACTTGGTAGAACTTGCACCTACCTATGAAATTGCTGCTGCTGCTTTAGTTCGTATGTTGGAAACTAAATTTGTTAATCTCAATCCTATAATCCAACACATGTTTCTTACACTCGGTGATATGGAAGAAGGGGAAAAGAAAGATTTTGTTTTAGAAACTCTTCTTAGAGAATTTGGTGGTCTAGCAAGAGAGGCTAGAAAGGTCTTTGCTAAATTTAATATGCTGGGGTCTCATACTAATTTTGTTGGTCTCCTTGAAAAAATGGACATGGATAGAATAAGGTACACTAATAATATTAATGATGGTGGGGAGATCAAAGCACCAATACCATGTAAACTCCTAGCTATGAATGATGCACTAGAAAATAACTATGCTTGGCTTGTTCCTGAAAATTTGTTCGATGAGAATAGCAAGCCCAAGACTAATGAAAAGGGAGACGCTAAAACTTATGTATCCAATATACTATGCTTGGTTGCGAAAACTCCCAATACCCCTGGTTATGATATTGATGTTTCTTCGTTTGAAAATACTTGATTTGCACTTTCTGCGCCTAGCTGAAAGGCGTTAAAGAAAAGCGCTTATGGGAGACAACCCATGTTTTTACTACAGAAATTTTTTGTTTTGTTGAGTCTTGGAAGTTGTTTACTACTGTAGCAACCTCTCCTTATCATGTTTTTGTGCCAAGTAAAGTTTCTATGTTATAGTTGATGTTATATTTGGGATCGCTGCGCAGAAACAGCATTGCTGTCTGTCACGAATCTGGGCACAAGTCTCTGTAGAAAATTCGAAAAAATCTGCCAATTTACGAGCGTGATCCCGAGATATGTACGCAACTTTCATTAGTTTTGAGTTTTTCCATTTGAGCAAGTCTGGTGCCATTTTAAAATTCGTCTTTACGAACAGTTCTGTTTTGACAGATTCTGCCTTTTATTTCGCATTGCCTCTTTTGCTATGTTGGATAAATTTCTTTGATCCATTAATGTCCAGTAGCTTTATGCAATGTCCAGAAGTGTAAAGAATTATTGTGCCACCTCTGAACATGTGAATTATTAATTGTGCACTAACCCTCTAATGAGTTTGCTTGAAGTTTGGTGTGAAGGAAGTTTTCAAGGGTCAAGAGAGGAGTATGATATACTATGATCAAGAGGAGTGAAAGCTCTAAGCTTGGGGATGCCCCCGTGGTTCACCCTGCATATTCTAAGAAGACTCAAGCGTCTAAGCTTGGGGATGCCCAAGGCATCCCCTTCTTCATCGACAACATCATCAGGTTCCTCCCCTGAAACTATATTTTTATTCAGTCACATCTTGTGTTCTTTACTTGGAGCGTCGGTTTGTTTTTGTTTTTGTTTTTGTTTGAATAAAATGGATCCTAGCATTCACTTTGTGGGAGAGAGACACGCTCCGCTGTTGCATATGGACAAATATGTCCTTAGGCTTTACTCATAATGTTCTTGGCGAAGTTTCTTCTTCGTTAAATTGTTATATGGTTGGAATCGGGAAATGCTACATGTAGTAATTCTAAAATTTCTTGGATAATGTGATACTTTGCAATTGTTGTGCTCATGTTTAAGCTCTTGCATCATATACTTTGCACCTATTAATGAAGAAATACATAGAGCTTGCTAAATTTGGTTTGCATATTTGGTCTCTCTAAGGTCTAGATAATATCTAGTATTGAGTTTTGAACAACAAGGAAGACGGTGTAGAGTCTTATAATGTTTACAATATGTCTTTTATGTGAGTTTTGCTGCACCGGTTCATCCTTGAGTTTGCTTCAAATAACCTTGCTAGCCTAAACCTTGTATCGAGAGGGAATACTTCTCATGCATCCAAAATCCTTGAGCCAACTACTATGCCATTTGTGTCCACCATACCTACCTACTGCATGGTATTTCTCCGCCATTCCAAAGTAAATTGCTTGAGTGCTACCTTTAAAATTCCATCATTCACCTTTGCAATATATAGCTCATGGGACAAAATAGCCTTAAAAACTATCGTAGTATTGAATATGTACTTATGCACTTTATCTCTTATTAAGTTGCTTGTTGTGCGATAACCATGCTTCTGGGGAACGCCATCAACTATTCTTTGTTGAATATCATGTGAGTTGCTATGCATGTCCGTCTTGTCTGAAGGATCTATCACCTTAATGATTGGAGCATGCATATTGTTAGAGAAGAACATTGGGCCGCTAACTAAAGCCATGAATCATGGTTGAAGTTTCAGTTTTGGACATATATCCTGAATCTCATATGAGAATAATAATTGTTGCTACATGCTTATGCATTAAAGAGGAGTCCATTATCTGTTGTCCATGTTGTCCCGGTATGGATGTCTAAGTTGAGAATAATCAAAAGCGAGAAATCCAAAATGCGAGCTTTCTCCTTAGACCTTTGTACAGGCGGCATGGAGGTACCCCTTTGTGACACTTGGTTGAAACATGGCATTGCAAAGATCTGGTAGTCCAAGCTAAGTAGGACAAGGTGCGGGCACTATTAGTATACTATGCATGAGGCTTGCAACTTGTAAGATATAATTTACATAACTCATATGCTTTATTACTACCGTTGACAAAATTGTTTCATGTTTTCAAAATAAAAGCTCTAGCACAAATATAGCAATCGATGCTTTCCTCTTTGAAGGACCATTCTTTTACTTTTATTGTTGAGTCAGTTTACCTATCTCTCTCCACCTTAAGAAGCAAACACTTGTGTGAACTGTGCATTGATACCTACATACTTGCATATTGCACTTGTTATATTACTTTATGTTGACAATATCCATGAGATATACATGTTATAAGTTGAAAGCAACCGCTGAAACTTAATTTTCCTTTGTGTTGCTTCAACACCTTTACTTTGATTTATTGCTTTATGAGTTAACTCTTATTCAAGACTTATTTATGCTTGTCTTGAAGTACTATTCATTAAAAGTCTTTGTCATATGATTCAGTTGTTTACTCATGTCATTACCATTGTTTTGATCGCTGCATTCATTACATATGTTTACAAATAGTATGATCAAGATTATGATGGCATGTCACTTCAGAAATTATCTTTGTTATCGTTTTACCTCCTCGGGACGAGCAGAACTAAGCTTGGGGATGCTGATACGTCTCCAACGTATCGATAATTTCTTATGTTCCATGCTACTTTATTGATGATACCTACATGTTTTATACACATTATATGTCGTATTTACGCATTTTCTGGAACTAACCTATTAACAAGATGCCGAAGAGCCAGTTGCTGTTTTCTGCTGTTTTTGGTTTCAGAAATCCTAGTAACGAAATATTCTCGGAATTGGACGAAATCAACACCCAGGGTCCTATTTTTGCACGAAGCTTCCAGAAGACCGAAGGGGAGTCGAAGTGGGGCCACGAGGTGGCGACACCAGAGGGCGGCGCGGCCCAGGCCCTGGCCGCGCCGACCTATGGTGTGGGCCCCTCGTGCCGCCTCTTGACCTGCCCTTCCGCCTACAAATAGCCTCCGTCGCGAAACCCCCAGTACCGAGAGCCACGATACGGAAAACCTTACTGAGACGCCGCCGCCGCGAATCCCATCTCGGGGGATTCAGGAGATCGCCTCCGGCACCCTGCTGGAGAGGGGATTCATCTCCCGGAGGACTCTTCATCGCCATGATCGCCTCCGGAGTGATGAGTGAGTAGTTCACCCCTGGACTATGGGTCCATAGCAGTAGCTAGATGGTCGTCTTCTCCTAATTGTGCTTCATTGTTGGATCTTGTGAGCTGCCTAACATGATCAAGATCATCTATCTGTAATACTATATGTTGTGTTTGTCAGGATCCGATGGATAGAGAATACTATGTTATGGTGATTATCAATCTATTGTTTATGTGTTGTTTATGATCTTGCATGCTCTCCGTTATTAGTAGAGGCTCTGGCCAAGTTTTTGCTCTTAACTCCAAGAGGGAGTATTTATGCTCGATAGTGGGTTCATGCCTTCATTGATACCTGGGACAGTGACAGAAAGTTCTAAGGTTGTGATGTGCTGTTGCCACTAGGGATAAAACATTGATTCTATGTCTAAGGATGTAGTTGTCGATTACATTACGCACCATACTTAATGCAATTGTCTGTTGCTTTGCAACTTAATACTGAATGGGGTTCGGATGATAACCTGAAGGTGGACTTTTTAGGCATAGATGCAGTTGGATGGCGGTCTATGTACTTTGTCGTAATGCCCGGATTAAATCTCACTATATTTATCATATCATGTATATGCATTGTTATGCCCTTCTCTATTTTTCAATTGCCCGACTGTAATTTGTTCAGCCAACATGCTTTTATCTTATGGGAGAGACACCTCTAGTGAACTGTGGACCCCGGTCCTATTCTTTACATCGCATACAATCTACTGCAATACTTGTTTTACTGTTTTCTTGCAAACAATCATCTTCCACACAATACGGTTAATCCTTTGTTACAGCAAGCCGGTGAGATTGACAACCTCACTGTTTCGTTGGGGCAAAGTACTTTGGTTGTGTTGTGCAGGTTCCACGTTGGCGCCGGAATCCCTGTTGTTGCGCCGCATCACATTTCGCCACCATCAACCTTCAACGTGCTTCTTGGCTCCTACTGGTTCGATTAAACCTTGGTTTCTTTCTGAGGGAAAACTTGCCACTGTGCGCATCATACCTTCCTCTTGGGGTTCCCAACGGACGTGTACATCTACGCGCATCAAGCACTTTTTCTGGCGCCGTTGCCGGGGAGATCAAGACACGCTGCAAGGGGAGTCTCCACTTCTCAATCTCTTTACTTTGTTTTTGTCTTGCTTTATTTTATTTTACTACTTTGTTTGCTGCACCTAAACAAAACACAAAAAAATTAGTTGCTAGTTTTACTTTATTTACTGTCTTGCTCTCTATATCAAAAACACAAAAAAATTAGTTACTTGCATTTACTTTATCTAGTTTGCTTTATTTACTGTTGCTAAAATGAATACCCCTGAAAATACTAAGTTGTGTGACTTCACAACGACTAATAATAATGATTTCCTATGCACACCTATTGCTCCACCTGCTACTACAGCAGAATTCTTTGAAATTAAACCTGCTTTACTGAACCTTGTTATGAGAGATCAATTTTCTGGTGTTAGTTCTGATGATGCTGCTGCCCATGTTAATAATTTTGTTGAACTTTGTGAAATGCAAAAGTATAAGGATGTAGATGGTGATATTATTAAATTGAAAGTGTTTCCTTTCTCATTAAGAGGAAGAGCTAAAGATTGGTTGCTATCTTTGCCTAAGAATAGTATTGATTCATGGACTAAATGTAAAGATGTTTTTATTGGTAGATATTATCCTCCTGCTAAAATTATATCTTTGAGAAGTAGCATAATGAATTTTAAGCAATTAGATACTGAACATGTTGCTCAAGCATGGGAGAGAATGAAAACTTTGGTAAAGAATTGCCCAACCCATGGACTGACTACTTGGATGATCATCCAAACCTTCTATGCAGGACTAAATTTTTCTTCGCGGAATTTATTGGATTCAGCTGCTGGAGGTACCTTTATGTCCATCACTTTGGGGGCGGCTACAAAACTTCTTGATGATATGATGATAAATTACTCTGAATGGCACACGGAAAGAGCTCCACAAGGTAAGAAGGTAAATTCTGTTGAAGAAACCTCTTCCTTGAGTGATAAGATTGATGTGATTATGTCTATGCTTGTGAATGGTAGATCTAATGTAGATCCAAATAATGTTCCTTTAGCTTCATTGGTTGCTCAAGAAGAAAATGTTGATGTGAATTTCATTAAAAATAGTAATTTCAACAACAATGCTTATAGGAACAACTCTGGTAATAACTATAGGCCATATCCTTCTGCTAATGGTAATGGTTATGGTAATTCTTATGGGAATTCTTACAACAATAATAGGAGTGTACCCCCTGGTCTTGAAGCCATGCTTAAAGAATTTATTAGTACACAAACTGCTTTTAACAAATCTGTTGAGGAAAAGCTTGATAAAATTGATATAATTGCTTCTAGAGTTGATAGACTTGCCTCTGATGTTAAGTTATTAAAATTGAAAGTTATGCGTAATGAGGATATTGATAATAAGATTACTACTACAGCAAATTCCATCCAAGTTAGAATTAATGAGAATATAAGATTAATGGCTGAATTGCGTGCTAGGTGGGATAGAGAAGAAAATGAAAAACTAGCTAAAGAGAATAATATAGCTAAAGTTTGGACTATTACCACCATTAGCAATGATAATGATTCACATGTTGCTGCACCTCCTACTATCAATGGTAAAATAATTGGTGTTGGCAATGTTTCTACTCCTAGTGCAAAGCGTACAAAACTGTCTGAAATTGCTAAAACTGCTGAAACTGCTTGTGATAAAACTGCTGAAATTTTTTCCAACCTTGGGAACAATGATCCCATTGCTGTAGCTCATAATGATTTAGACTTTGATGATTGCCACATCTCTGAAGTTATAAAGTTCTTACAAAAACTTGCTAAAAGTCCTAATGCTAGTGCTATAAATTTAGCCTTTACAAAACATATTACAAATGCTCTCATAAAAGCTAGAGAAGAGAAACTAAAACTTGAAACTTCTATTCCTAGAAATTTAGAAGATGGTTGGGAGCCCATCATTAAAATGAAATTCAATGACTTTGAATGTAATGCTTTATGTGATCTTGGTGCAAGTATTTGTGTTATGCCTAAAAAGATTTATGATATGCTTGACTTGCCACCATTGAAAAATTGTTATTTGGATGTTAATCTTGCCGATAATGTTAAAAAGAAACCTTTGGGGAGAATTTATAATGTGCGCATTACGGTTAACAATAACCTTGTCCTCGTTGATTTTGTTGTCTTGGATATCGAATGCAATGCATTCTGTCCTATTGTGTTGGGAAGACCTTTTCTTCGAACCGTTGGTGCTGTTATTGATATGAGGGAAGGTAATATTAAATATCAGTTTCCTCTCAAGAAAGGTATGGAACACTTCCCTAGAAAGAAAATGAAGTTGCCTTTTGATTCTATTATTAGAACAAGCTATGATGTTGATGCTTCTACTCTTGATGTTACTTGATTTGCACTTTCTGCGCCTAGCTGAAAGGCGTTAAAGAAAAGCGCTTATGGGAGACAACCCATGTTTTTACTACAGCAATTTATTGTTTTGTTGAGTCTTGGAAGTTGTTTACTACTGTAGCAACCTATCCTTATCATGTTTTTGTGCCAAGTAAAGTTTCTATGTCAAGGTTGATGTTATATTTGGGATCGCTGCGCAGAAACAGCGTTGCTGTGTTCCTAGGCTGTTTCCTG